>Ga0310690_10002820_pt1 | contig 27441 bp, 20 predicted proteins | sample AusTroGonzalo_MG_2_FD_207661 | JGI IMG/M metagenome (GOLD analysis project Ga0310690, IMG submission 207661) | Bovine rumen microbial communities from tropical cattle in Woodstock, Queensland, Australia - Gonzalo_04 (v2) (version 2) | ecosystem: Host-associated > Mammals > Digestive system >...
GATGAGCACGGAGACCGTGACGAGGACGATCAGCTTGACCTTTTTCACATTAATCCCGATATGACGGGCGTTGTCCTCCCCGATGGCAAAAGCATTCAGCTCGGGACTGAGACGGATCAGCACAGCTCCGCAGACAACCAGCGCGGCAAACAAGAGCTTTACCTGATCATAATTAACGCCGGAGAAAGAACCGAGGGTCCAGAAACTGAGGGAGCGGGTGTGATCACTGGCAAAGGTGATGATCAGGGAGATGATGCTGGAGATAAACATGGTAAAGATCACGCCGATCAGGATAATGCTGTTTGTACTCAGGGAATGATCCAGGGAATAAGCCAGGGAAAGGATCAGGATCAGGGAACCGAAGGCAAAGGCCATCGCCGTGACCATGATGCCGCCATAGCTGAAGCCCGGGAGGGTAAAACCGGCAGCCATCGCGATCACGGCGCCCAGGGCGGCGCCGGAGGATACGCCCATGGTCGATCCGTCCGCAAGGGGATTGCGGAGCAGACCCTGCATTGCCGCGCCGCACAAAGACAAAGCCGCCCCGGTCAGCGTTACACACAGAACGCGGGGAAGACGAACATTCATAATTATATTGCCGGCAGTGCTCCCGGAGGACGGGGATCCACGGAGGGCATTCCAGACAGAGGCGAAGGTATCAGAGAGGGAGATGCTGACGCTGCCCACACAGACACAGAGGATCATGGTGAGCAAAAGCGTCACAGTCAGAAAGAGATAGGTCAAGGGCGTGAAGCGCCCCTGACTCGGTTGTCGAGAGTTGTTCATCATTACTTGGGGGGCTTTCCGCAAGGAAACGCACGAGCACCGCGGCCGGTGTGCCGGCTCGCGCACCGCATGCGACAGCGCCCCCCAATCCCCCTTCGGGTTGAAAGTTTTTTAATACAGGCTGTCAGTTTGGGTCAGGCCGCAGGGACTTCTTCAGCTTCAACGCTGTTAATGAAGTTATACAGCTCGATGGCCGCATCCTTCAGACGCGGACCCGGACGGGAGATTGCGTTGGATTCGGCATTCAGGATATCCCCGTTTTTCACGGCCTTCAGATCGCCCCAGCCTTCACGACTCATGATTTCTTCCACGGGGGTGGGACCTTCGCCGTAATACATGGTGATGGTTACAATATAATCAGGGTCGCGGGAGAGAACCTGTTCCTCACTGACGGATGCCCAGCCGCTCATATCGGAGAACGCATTGGTCAGGCCGCAGATTTCCGCCAGTTCGTCCATGAAGGTGCATTTGCCGGCGGTCCACAGGCCCCACTGCAGGGGTGAAACCTCAAAGTACACGGTTTTGCCTTCCTTTTTGCTGTTAGCCCTGATTTCGTCAAAGGTGGACTGCATATCGGCAATCACGGCTTCGGCGTTTTCTTCTTTTCCCATCAGTTTACCGATCATGCGGATGGCATAATATACGCCATCGATGTCGGAAGCCTCGCTGACGACAACCCGGACGCCATTCTCTTCCAGCTGTTTGACCTGTTCCTCGCTCTGGGCCATGTCATTCATGAGCACAACCTGGGGATTAAGCGCGAGGATCTCCTCCACGTTCGTTTCGGCGCCGGACTGCACGACGGGGAGCGCCAGAACAGAAGCGGGATAATCGACATACTGCCCGCGGCCGACAATCGTATCCTCACACCCGATCGCGCAGAGGATTTCACAGTCAGACGGCTGCATGACAACGATGCGGGTCGCGGGTTCGGTGAGGGTGATTTCACGGGCGTGCATATCCGTTACCGTGATCGCGGCGCCCTCAGCACCCTCAGCCAAGGAAGCAGCCATACTGAAAACCATCAGCAGGGCCAGGGAAAGGGAAACCAGTTTTTTGGACATTTTCTGTCCCTCCTCATAAAAATGATCAGACGAATCAGCGGGAGGGGCGATCAAGAAAAGAAGCGTCCCTCCCCGAGGTACGCCAACAAAACGTGCGAAGACGGTCTCCGCAAGTTTAATAGCATATCCTTCCTCAGAGGATTGTTCATTCACGGTGTAAACAAGTCTCCCGGCTTTGCCTCATCCTACTTGCACACCTTCCCGCATTCGCAGTGGCTTCCAAATCGTGCGTTCGTCTGCTTCACGGTTACTGGGATAGCCCGGAACTCTCATCCGTGTTCCTATGACGCATTTTTTATGAAACGCGCCGCGCATCGCTGCGCAGATACACCGGCTATTCATCTGTCGGGATCATTATAAGATCCGGCACAGCGAACGTCAATCGGGATTGTTGACCGGGTGGGGCGGGTATGGCATAATGAAGAGCAATATTATTATCGGAGAACAAAGATGGCGGATCAGTTTTCAAGGACGCGGCTTTTGATCGGCGAAGAGGGTATGGAGAGGCTGCGGCGGAGCCGGGTGGCGGTTTTCGGGATCGGCGGCGTAGGCGGATACGCGGTGGAGGCTCTGGTACGCTCCGGGATCGGGACGCTGGACCTGGTCGACCACGACCGGATCAGCCTGACAAACCTGAACCGGCAGCTGCACGCAACCCATCAAACCATCGGAAAATACAAGGTCGACGCGGCAGCGGAACGGGCCCATGAGATCAATCCGGACTGCAGAGTTCACGCGCACAGGACTTTTTTCCTGCCGGAGAAGCGGGATCAGTTCGATTTTTCAGAGTTCGACTATGTGATCGACGCGATTGATACGGTGACGGGGAAACTGGCACTGGCAGAAGCCGCTGCCGCGGCCGGTACACCCATCATCTCCAGCATGGGGGCGGGGAACAAAACCGATCCGACCGCTTTCCGGGTGGCGGATCTCTACGAGACGACGGTCTGCCCGCTGGCCAGAATCATGCGGAGGGAGTGCCGGAAACGGGGAATTGACCGACTGAAGGTAGTCTATTCCACAGAACCGCCGATACGCCCGGCAGGGGAAGCGGAAGAGGACGGAAATCCCGGGCGGCGGGATATTCCGGGGTCCATGGCTTTTGTCCCCTCAGCGGCCGGGCTGATCATCGCGGGGGAAGTGATCCGTTACTTAGCGGAGAACGGTTAGCCGGCGGCGGAAGCGCCGGAACGAAAACGTTCAGGATTCCTTCGGGATTCCGGTCCGCGACGTAAGTCCATTCCTCCCGGCTGTCCCGGAAGACCTGTTCATAATGATCCTCCTCCGGGGAGAGACAGCGAAGCGGCGAGCCGTCCGGACTGACCGGGCGGATACTGCCGTCCTCCGTCAGATCAAAATTGCCGCCGGTGATGACGCAGCGGGATTCCTCATTGCCGAGAATCATCCGTTCCGCCGCCATCAGGGCGCCGTGGATTTCCCCGCTTTCGATCCGCGCTTCACCGAAGCCCATCAGGCTGCCGAGACCGGCCAGCTGATTTCCTTCCCCATGCAGGCGGATCACCGTGTTCCGGGCGGACAGCCGGTATTCGCCGCTGAAGGCGCCGATGATAGCGCCGCTGTCACAGCCGGCGGAGACGACGGCGACGCCGCCATCAAAGGTAATATCCGCGTTGCCGCTGATCGTTCCGATTCCGGTCGCACGCTCGCAGGCGGCAGTCAGGTGCAGATTGCCGGAGGAGGTAATCTCCGCCCGGCCGGAGACACTTCCGACCAGGAGAACTTCATTTCCCTCGCCGCGGGCGGACAGGTTTACCCTGCCGATCCGAATTACCGCATCGCCCAGGGACGAACCGACGCAGACCACGTTGATGCCGTTGGCGGTCATCTCACAGGAACCCCGGACCAGACGGATTCCTTCCCCGGCGCTGCGGCCGCCGCCGATACAGACCACCCGGTCCCCGGCGGAGGAGAAGGTGATCTTTCCGGAGAGATCCAGGACAATACTGCCGTAGGGATCGTTATAGCGGGCGCCGATGCCGGCGGAATAATTGCGGTTATTGTTGATATGCAGACTGCCGTCCCCGCGGACAACGAGGGCGGAATCCGGAGGAACGATGATGCCTTCTTTCCGGAAGGTATTCTCTCCCTTCAGGATGACGGTCGTCCGGCAACCGCGGCCCAAGACCATGGTGGGCTCCGTAACGCCCCGGATACTGATATCGTCAAAGGTAATCACGGATTCGGAATAATCCTCAACCCGGAGGATCATATCCACGCTCCGAGCCTTATCACCGGTGAGGGTAAAGCTTCCGGACCCCATCCGGACGCAGTTGATCTGCTGCAGACGCAACTGGAGCAGATCGACCGTTTCCCCATCGGCCATGGTATAGGTGAGGGGCGTGTTTTCATACTGGACGGCCTGAAGCTTCATCTGAATGATCTGGTTGCGGACGTTTTCATTGATAACCGGGACCGGCCGGGAAATCGGGCGGCCGGTATAGAAGCCCTGAATCAGGTCAATGCCGAATTCAATAACCGTACGAAGCTCATCGGCGGTTTCCACACCTTCCGCCAACGCTTTGATATTGTTCTGATGCGCAAAATCGATGGTATTCCGGACGAAGAGCTGCTTGTTGGTATCCTTGTCGATGCCCTCGATCAAGGCCCGGTCGATTTTAATAATCTGGGGGGCATAGCGCAGGAGGTTGACGATATTGCTGTGACCGGTGCCGTAATCATCGACGGCGATCTGCATCTGATTTCCCGGGCGGGACAGGCGCTTGATCCGCCCCAGCTCCTCATCGGTGGTCGGATCGTCTTCGGTCAGCTCCAGGACGAAGCAGTCCAGGTAACTGCCGTAGCGGGCCATGATTTCAGCACAGTCCTCCTCCGACAGGAAATGACCGGGGATCGTATTGATAAAAACCTTGCAGCCGTTGAAATCACGGTAGTTATGCACATACTGCTCAATGATCCCGAAGAGGGTGATCTGCTCCACGTCATAGAGGCGATTATATTCGCGGGCCACGCTGAGAATCTGCAGGGGTGTCAGATGAATCCCGCCGCCGGAACGCATCAGCGCCTCATAGGCAAAAATCTGCCCGGTCCGGGCGTCCACAATCGGCTGAAAATGGAACTGGAAAAGCTGCTTCTCCAGGAGCATGATCAGGGAGCTGTACATCACCGGCGCGGAGGTTCCGGCAATGATATCCTCACGGGCCCCGGCGTTCAGCCGGTTCAGATACATTTCGCCGATGGCCAGATGGATCAGGTTTTCCACGGAGGGCGTTTCCCAGCCTGTTTCCAGGATCGTGGAACCGTAACTGACATCCGGATAGTAGTCCCGCCCGCTCCGGACGTTCATGGTTTCCAGCTGACGCGCGAACTCCTGAGCAGCCGACCCGGTCAAGGCGGAAAGCTCTTCCCGGCCGGACGCGCAGTGAACGACGGCAAACTGCTCTTCATTCAGGCGGGCGAGAATCAGCGCATCCGGATTGGAAACGCGGAGGGCGTCCGCAACGGTCCGGACGACATTTTCCGTTTCCTCCATACCGTGGGTCTCAAAAATCCAGGAATACCGCGTAATGGCATAAACCGACAGCGAAAGCAGCCGGCGGTGGTTGTCCGGATCGGAAAGATACTGATGGAACCAGCGGGTCAAACCCTTCAGATTGGAAAGGCCCGTACGCTGATCCAGATACAGATTGTTTTCCAGACGCGCGACGAGCTGCACCTGCCGTCCCCGGGCCTCAAGAATACAGAAATACATATTCAGCACATCGGCCAGGCGCTTGATCAGCTGCGCATCGGCGGTGAGATCGGCGGTACGGGCGGCATAGTATCCGAAGACCATGGTATCGGAATGAATCACATTCAGGATGAGCGTCCCGGAACGATCCGACTCCGGAAGCGGCATATCCTTCCGGTACACCTTCCGGAAAATCAGCTGCTGATCCGGCTTCCGGTACGGGATCATGACCAGTTCATCCTCGATCCGGTTGGAACGGTATTCCTCGTCCGGATCCGACTCCAGGAGGTTCCGGTTGATATAAAGAGCCGAGTCAGGCAGAAGCATGGCGGAAAGCTTCCGGAAGACATCCAGCTCCGCCCTCAGCTCCAGGAGCTGCTCCATGGAATAGTACAGATTGTTCTCATGATTGACAAACGTTTCAGCCTGCCGGAAGGTGCTCAGGGCGTTAAACCGGGGATGATGAATATGCCCGCAGCCGCAGGACTCCATGAGCAGGGTTTTGTAATGATGGGTATATTGCTTTTCAAGCGTTTCCCCGCTATGGAAACGGACGACCAGATCCATGATCAGATCCGCCAGCTCCCCGGGATTGGTATCACAGGTGGACAGCTGCGGGATACCGAGATAGGCGGTGGGGGTTCCGTCGAACCCGGTAACGATCACATCCTCCGGAATACGGAAGCCACCGCGATGCAGTTCGTCGCACACGGCGGCGGCCATACTGTCATTGGCGCAGAGAATCGCCCGCGGGAGATGCTCCCGGGCGGCGATCAGATCGCGAACGATATCCGCGGCGGCGGTGTCGAGATAATTGCCGTAGGCGACGTTCTCCGCGGGACAGGGGATTCCGAACTCGTCCAGCACCTCCCGGAAATACCTGAGACGCCGAACGGAGTTGTCCTCATTCCGCAGGCCGGCGATGTAGAACAGATCACGGACACCGTGATCCCGGATTACATGGCGGACCAGGGATTTATAGGGGACTTCGTAATCATCGATAATGCTGATACAGTCATCCCGCACGCCGCCGAGGTAGAAAACGGGCAGGCCGTTCTGATGCGCGCTCCGCACTAGATAGTTCATCAGATGAAGATCGTAAATATTATCGTGCAGAATCACAAGGGCCGAAAGCCGGTCGAAGCGGATCATATTATAGATACAGGCGGTGATATGATCCCCTTTCTGGGACCAGTAATAATCCAGGGAACTGTTGAAGGCGATGATCCCGCAACCGACTTCACGGGCGGCGCGATCCATCTCGCTGACCAGATCGGTCTTCAGCGAGGTATGCGCCTGGGCGACGCAGACGCCGACAGGCTTACGGACGGTATTCATGAAAAACCTCTTTTCCGCATGTGCATAAATGGCAGACAACCCGATACCGAAAACGGAACTACTGCTGACGATTCTCATAAGCGCCTGGACGGAGCTTGGGAACATGATATTCCACCCCCGGATCGAAACGGACAGACTCCGGAGGGATTTCCAATTCTTCCGGATGATCCATCAGATGAATCACGTCAAAGAAGAAAGCCGCGTAATGCGCGCCGGAGCAGACCCGCTCATCCGCCGTAATTCCGACCGGAAGAACCCGGCGCATTCTCGCCTTGCCGTCCTCCACGACCGCTTCCTTCAGAATACTGCCCATCCCGAAGAACAGGCTCACATTCCCGAAATTATAGATATGATGCAGGGGGTGATGCAGGCCGATGGAGCCGTTGTTGGTGACATACAGGCCGCTGTAGAGGGGGAGCTCCCGGATCAGCGCGGCAGGCGCCAGGCCATACCGGTCCAGCAGGCGCACAAGACCGACAATCAACGTCGCGAGCCCGGGCACGGCGAGCACCCCCCCGGCCAGCTTGATCACGAAACCGTCGGTTTCCGCCGTCCGGCTTTTTTCCACAGCGTCGTTCATCCTGTCCCGGACATCGAAGATGGTATCCGTCAGATCAAAGAGGATGCGGATCGTGTCCTCATTGCTGTCGGTGTCCTGAGGGTTTTTCAGGACGGTGTAGGATACGGAACAGTTGTTCCGGGAATAGTACTGCTTATTGAAAATAAAGCGGTTCACTTCCGGATTCCGGCTGACGGCCCGGACATAGGCAGCGACCAGGATCTGCATGAAAGTGATCTTTTGGCCTTCACGGCTCTTCTGGGCGATATACCTGCTCATCTTCTCATAATCGGCCTTGTGCTCCAGGAACACCTGAGCGTCGCAGCGCATCGGCATCAGGTAGGGGGTTATCTGCACAATAGGGTCCAGTTTCTTCACTCGTTTTCCATCAGGTCTGTGTCCGAACATTGGACCATCCTCCTCTTTCTTTTGCGGCCAGCGGCCGGTTTGTTAACGGATAGCGGCACCGCGCTCACAACGGTTGCCCCAGAAGTCGATCAGGTCACCGTTCCGGTATACGCAGATGACTTCACAGTTATTGGAACATCCTCCGCAGTTCCGCTCCCGGGTGACAAAATCCATGTTCTGTACGGAAAAATCAAATACGGTTCTTTTCAGACTTCGCTTCGCGAGGATCGCCGCCCCCATCGCGCCCATGAGGTGGCCGTTTTCGTCCACAATCACCGGGCAGGAGAGCAGATCCTCAAAGGCACGGACGACGCCGACGTTTTTGCTGACACCGCCCTGAAACACCACAGGGGAGCAGATCTTCTTTCCCTTGCCCACATTATTGATATAATTGGAAGCAACGGCCCGGCAAACGCCGGCGATGATGTCCTCCCTCGGGTGGCCCATCTGGATTTTATGAACCAGGTCCGACTCGGCAAACACGGTGCAGCGGGCGGCGATCATGGTGGGATGGGCGGATTGCAGGGCATAATAACCCATCTCTTCCACCTCGATCCCCAGCCGTCTGGCCTGACTGGACAGGAACGCTCCCGTTCCCGCGGCACAGAGGGTGTTCATGGCGTAATCAACGGCAATGCCGTTTTCCACGAGGATGATCTTGGAATCCTGACCGCCGATTTCCAGAATGGTTCGCACTTCCGGATGAAAGGAGGTGGTTCCCACCGCGTGGGCGGTGATCTCGTTTTTGACGACGGTTGCGCCGACGATGGATCCAACCAGCCTTCGGGCGCTTCCGGTCGCTCCCACGCCGACGATCTGCCAGGCTTCCCGGTCAAACTGCTTTTCCAGCAACCCCAGCAGCTTCCTGACCGCCCCGATCGGGTTGCCTTCGGTCCAGATATACTCCTGCGCCAGGACAGAACGGTTTTCGTCAATGATCACGGCTTTCGTGGAGATCGATCCCACGTCGATACCGAGAAACGCGTTCCGCGCGTTTTCTGCACTGTTTATGACACTGTTCATCGCGCCACCTTCTTTCTCATTTCCAGCATGTCAAAAAAGGCCTCCAGCCGGGTCATCAGGCCGACATCGCTGGTTTGGGAATCATACGTCAGATACAGCACGGGGATTTTGTAATCCCGGGACAGGTTGGCAAGCACCGGCATGATATCCGTTTCCGGCATGCAGCAGGCTGATTTGACCTGAACCAGACCGTCGAAGCCCCTCTCGGCAAAGTTCTGCGCCTGCCAGAGATCAGCGGTGGAATTGGCTCCCATGGAGTATTCGCTGAAATCACGGATCTTCGTCTGCATATTCTTTCCGCCGCCGCGGAACATATCGTTTGTGACATTCATCAGGCGGTGAACTTCCACGCCCATATCAGCCAGCTTTTGTTCAAGCCAGAGGTTGGAGAAAGGATCCATGACGGTATAGTACTCGCCGATGATCCCGATGCGGATCGGATCCCCGGGCTTCTTCAGCTCGACGTCCGCAAAGGCATGACTCGCCCTGGCGTATCCGTCCCGGATGTCTGACAGGCTTTGCGCGGCGTACATATCGGAAAGGAACCGTTTATATATCTTCGGATAACTTCCGGACGGATCGAAGCCGCAGTTCTGATAATACAGGGAGGTGATATCGTCCAGATGCTCTACCATCTGCACGGCCTCGTACAGGGCCCGGCCGGCTTTCACCATGCTGCGGCGGGGATTGATCACCTTCAGCGCCCGGAGAATATCCTTTACCTTCCCGGTATTGTACATGGACAGATTGATAAAATCAAAGGTATAGCCCAGATCCCGGAGGATCTGCTCCTGCAGTTCACCGAAATAATTCAGCCGACAGGCGCCGGGGACCATGATGATGGTGTCGGCACCGGACTCCAGGGCTTCGATCATGCTTCCGAGGGTCGTCTTGAACGGCGTGCAGACCAGATCCGGACTGTTCCTGGCGCCCAGATCCTCCGAACGCCTGGAAAGCGGCGGGGGAAGGATGCACCGGGTCTCAAAGCCCTGTTCCACAATATATTTCAGCGCACAGTTATATTCACCGTAGCGGGGAAGGGCGACTTTCCGCTGCTGCTTCATACCAGCCCCCCTTTCTGGAAGCGGATAATATCCAGAAAACTCTCAAGGCGGGTTTCAATTCCCGCCATACCGCTCTGGGTATCCAGGACCAGAGTCAGGATGGGGATACCCCTGAGGCGCCGGAGGAGGAGTTCGTTCGTCATGGAATCGGGACCGCAGGGGAAGGCGCTGGTCAGGATGATTCCGTCCGCCTTGTCCTTCCAGAGGAGAACGCCGCCGACGATCTCCTCGCTGACCAGCCAGCGGCAGGTGGGCGAGAACCGCGCACAGGCCTTCCGGGCTGTTTCCGGCTCCAGCGCGTCTGCCCGCAAAGAAATGACATTTGCGGCATCCAGGTAATCCAGGATCGGTTTGCCCAGATACGGATCGGACAGGATATAACTGTGCCCGGCAATCAGAACCTTCATCCCGGGTTTTCCGGCAAGTTCTTTCTGGGCATGCTCTTCCGCCTTCTTCTGCTGATCGAGAGCCTTTGAAGCCTCCCGCCAGGCCTTCCGGCTTTCCCGGGCCGAAAAACCGAGTTCAATACCGAGCCGCTCAAAGGCTTTTGGTTCGGGGGAACCGTTCTGGGCATCGATATTGCAGGTAATAAAGCGCTGGGCGGAGGAGCGGAAGATGTTTCCGGCCTGGTCGTAGAGCCCCTCGTAGCGGGTGCAGAAAAGCTCCGTGTACCCGTAATTGCTGTATCTCGGAATAAAAATCCGTTCGCACCGGCCAACCAGCGCATCCACATGGCCCATGAACATTTTCAGGGAAAGGCAGCCTTCGTCCGGCGCAAGCCTCGTTCCCGTTTCCAGAATGCCGCGACTGCCCGGCGGGCTCAGAACCGTCGAAACACCAAGCACCCGGAAGAAACGCTCCCACAGCGTTCCGTACCGGTAATACAACATTGCCCGGGGGATACCGACAGCCGGCAGCTTGTTTTCAATCATTCCTTCTGTTCCTTTCATCTTTTCGGACAAAACAGGAAGCACTTCTGCCCTATTTTATCATGTGCAACAGAAGATTGAAAGCGAACAAATACTTTTTGCTTTTATTTTTCCGTGATCAGGATTATCATAAAAACAGGAACCAGCTGAAAAGGCCGGTTTCCGCCGAGGCACAGGAGGCGCAGCATGGAATTCAGGAGACTGACGGCATCAGATCTGGAGTCATTGCTCACATTATACAAACAGCTTGACGCGGACGACGTCGGGATAACGGCAGAAGACAGCGGCCGGGTCTGGAAAGAGATTGAAAGCAAGGACGATATCCGGTACTTCGGCGCGATTGAGGACGGCAGAGTCGTGGCGAGCTGTTACGCAGTATACATCCCGAACCTTACGCGGGGGAACCGGGGGATCTGCTTTATCGAGAATGTCATTACGGACAAAGAGTACAGGAGACGGGGCCTGGCTTCCCGGGTGATGGATATGGCCATTGCGTTCGCAAAGGAACGCCACTGCTACAAGGTGATCCTGCAAAGCGGCATGTCCCGGACGGAAGCGCATCGTTTCTATGAAAACAAAGGCTTCAACGGAACATCCAAGAAAGCGTTTGACATGCGCATGGAGGAGTGAGGCGCCGACTGCCGGCGAGGATATGTAAGAGAAAGGAAAGGCAAAATGAATCTGAACAGACTGACGGAACGGATCTGGGTATATTCCTATGAGGAGGAACGGGACCGTCCCAACCTCAGCTATATTCGCGGAGACCGCTGGAGCATGGCAGTGGACGCAGGCCATTCCGCGGAACACACGCAGGAATTCTACCGGACGCTGGAAGAGGCAGGGCTGCCGCTGCCTGAACTGACTGTGCTGACCCACTGGCATTGGGATCACACCTTCGGAATGCACGCTGTACACGGACTGTGCCTTGCGAACGAGCGGACAAACCAGCATCTGGAAGCTTTCCGAAAGCGAATCGAAACGGAAGGAACAGCGTTTTTCCTTGAGATGGATAAACGGATCCGCAAAGAATACACAGATAATAAACCGGTCATTGTTACGCTTGCCGATCTGGTTTTCAGAGGTGAGATGCTGCTGGACGCGGGCAACTGCCCCATACGGGTGTTTCAGGCGGAGGCCCCGCACACGGATGATTCAACCCTGATTGAGGCGCCGGGGGAGAAGGTGCTGATCCTTGGCGATTCCACAGGCGGCGCTTTCCCGGAATGGACGGTGGATCAGGCTTTGGCAGAAAAACTGGCGGAGACTGTAAAAAAAATAAATCCGGAGATCTGCCTGCCAGGACACTGGACACCGCTTTCTCCGGAGATTATTATTCAGGATTTGCTGCAGGGGAACGGGTAAAAAGGGAATTACTCCCACTCAATCGTGCCGGTGGGCTTCGGCGTGAAATCATAGAGGACACGGTTGACACCCCTGACCTCGGTGACAATCCGCCTGACGATGTGCTCCATCAGGTCAAAGGGGATGTTTTCCACCGTAGCCGTCATGGCATCCTTGGTGTTGACGGCACGGATGATGACGGGCCATTCTTCACAGCGTTTGTTATCGCGGACACCGACGCTTTTCAGATCGGGAATGACGGTGAAGAACTGCCAGACTTTGTTCTGCAGCTCATTTTTAAGGAACTCTTCCCGGAGAATGGCATCACTTTCCCGGACGGCTTCGAGCCGGTCACGGGTAATGGCACCGAGACAGCGGACACCGAGACCGGGACCGGGGAAAGGCTGACGGTAAACCATACCGAAGGGGAGCCCCAACTCCACACCGACGACACGGACTTCATCCTTGAAGAGGAATTTCAGAGGCTCGACCAGTTCAAAATCGAGATCTTCCGGCAGGCCGCCCACATTGTGGTGCGCTTTGACAGGACCGCTCTCAAGGATGTCCGGATAGATGGTCCCCTGGGCCAGGAAGCGAATATTGTCCTGCTTACGGGCTTCTTCCTCGAAAACACGGATGAATTCGGCACCGATAATCTTCCGTTTCTGCTCAGGATCGGCTACGCCGGCAAGCTTATCCAGGAAGCGATCCACGGCGTCCACATAGATCAGGTTGGCGTCCATCTGGTTGCGGAAGACTTCGACGACCTGCTCAGGTTCACCCTTACGAAGAAGACCGTGGTTGACATGGACGGCGACCAGCTGTTTGCCGACGGCCTTAATCAGCAGGGCGGCGACGACGGAACTGTCGACCCCGCCGGAAAGGGCAAGCAGGACCTTCTTGTCCCCGACCTGGGCGCGTATGGACTCCACCTGCTCATCAATAAAGGCGCGGGCAAGTTCAGAAGTAGTAATTCTCTGCATACTTTCAGGACGCTTGCTGTTTTCCATGTTGATCCTCCCATCAAAGCGATTCAATGCGCAAAATCGAGATACAACCAAAAGGATAGAAAAAGACGGGGTATGTGTCAATCGGGAATCATGAAGAAATGATGAAGTAATTCTTAAAAAAACACAGATGAACCGTTGACAAGTGAGGGGAAAGGGCGTAAACTGCGCGTAAAGGCCTTGAAGGAGAGGGCTGCAGGTTTCTGCGAAAGAGACGCGGCGGGTGGTGCGAGCCGCGGGAAGAACCTGTCAGCTGTCGCTCCCGAGCCGGAAGGAAGAAAACGGAAACGCGAGTAGAGCCTTCCCGATCACGCCGCGTAAGGGCGAAGAACCTGATGGGGTTCATGAGGGGCGGTATTGAGATACCGCAATTTGAGTGGTACCGCGGGTATGAGAATTGTACTCGTCTCAAACTATTGCTTTGAGACGGGTATTTTTCTTGAGAGCGGGATTCAATTGATTGCTATTAAGCGGGTTATTTTTTCAGGGAGGATAAGACCATGGCACAGATGACGGGACTGAATTACAAGATTCAGGAGATGGCTCACCGGATCCGGGAACTTCGGGAGATCGAAAACTTTACGATTGCCGAGATGGCGAACAAGACCGGCGTAACCGAGCAGGAATATATCGACTGCGAAATGGGCCGGTCCGACCTGAATTTTGCGTTCCTATACCGCTGTGCGCTGGCCTTCGGCGTCGACGTCGGGGATATCATTGAGGGTTCTAGCCCGAACCTGAATTCCTTCACCCTGACGAGACAGGGGGAAGGACAGCGGATCGAGGAAGCCCATGACATGATCTATTACAACATGGCGGCTTCATTCCGGAACCGGATCGCGGAACCGCTCTATGTTCAGGCAGCATGGAGCGCTGAGACGGAGAAAGAAGACATCAAACTGACCACCCACGAGGGGCAGGAATGTGATATCGTTATCGAAGGCCAGCTGAAGGTACAGGTGGGCGAGCATATCAGCGTACTGAACCCCGGGGACTCGATTTACTACGATTCCGGAACGCCGCACGGCATGATCGCCGTGGGCGGGAAGGACTGCCTGTTCTACGCGATTGTGCTGAATCCGACGGGGGCCCCGATACCGGAACTGACACCCGAGAAGGCGATGCCCGGTACCGCACTGCAGGAATTCCCGGCGGAGAACGGCCGTACCCGCGTATGGCACCGGTTTGCGGACGTGGAAAAAGACGAAAACGGCACACCCGTCAAGATTACCTTCAAAAATACAGAGAAGTTCAACTTCGCGTTCGATGTCATGGACGCCATCGCGGAGGAAGTGCCGAACAAGCTTGCGATGCTCCATCTGGACCGCAACAAGGTGGAGCGCCGTTTCACCTTCAACGACATCCGGCGGGCCTCCAACCGCTGCGCCAACTACTTCAAAGCGCTGGGCATCAAGAAGGGCGACCGGGTGATGCTGGTGCTGAAGCGGCACTACCAGTTCTGGTTCGCGATTCTCGGACTGGAAAAAATCGGCGCAATCGCCATTCCGGCAGTGGCGCAGCTGCAGGAGCACGACTTCGAATACCGCTTCAACGCGGCGGGTGTCAAGGCGATCATCTGCACCGCGGACGGGGATACCGCACACCAGGCGGATCTGGCCGCAAAGGACGCGCCGAGCCTGGAACTGAAGCTGATCGTAAACGGCGAGCGGGAAGGGTGGCACAACTTTGACGAGGAATACCAGATGTATTCCACCCATTACCACCGGAGCGAGGACAGCGCCTGCGGAGACGACCTGATGCTGATGTATTTTACTTCCGGCACCACAGGCTATCCGAAAATCGCGGCGCATAGTTTCAAGCATCCTCTGGGACACCTGCACACGGCGAAATACTGGCACTGCGTGAATCCGAACGGACTGCACCTTACCATCTCCGATACCGGCTGGGCAAAGGCCGGATGGGGAAAGATTTACGGCCAGTGGCTGTGCGAAGCCGCGCTGTTCATCTACGACTTCGACCGCTTCGACGCGGCGGATATTCTGCCGCTGTTTGCGAAGTACCATATCACCACGTTCTGCGCGCCTCCCACGATGTGGCGGATGCTGATCAAGCAGGATCTGAGCAAATACGACCTGAGTTCCGTGACGCACGCGACCAGCGCCGGCGAAGCGCTGAATCCGGAAGTGTTCAGACAGATCGAGAAGCAGACCGGCCTGCAGATTATGGAAGGCTTCGGCCAGACGGAGAGCACGATGATCATCGGCAACCTGGCCGGCGCGGACCACAAGCTGGGTTCCATGGGCAAGGTTGCCCCGATCTACGATGTGACGCTGCTGGATCCGGAAGGCAAGCCGGTTCCGGTCGGTACGCCGGGTGAAATCTGCGTGGATATCTCGAAGGGGATTCCGATCGGCCTGTTCCGGGAGTATTACCGGGACGAGGAAAAGACGAAGGAAGCTATGCATGACGGCTGGTATCATACCGGCGACCTGGCCTGGGTGGACGAGGACGGGTTCTACTGGTATGTAGGCCGCGCGGACGACGTGATCAAATCCAGCGGATACCGGATCGGACCGTTCGAAATTGAAAGCGTGATTATGGAACTGCCGTATGTTCTGGAATGCGGCGTGAGCGCCGCACCGGACGAGGTGCGCGGACAGGTGGTCAAAGCCAGCATCGTGCTGACGAAGGGGACGGAACCGACGGACGAGCTGAAAAAAGAAATCCAGAACTACGTCAAGCAGCATACGGCACCGTATAAATATCCGCGGATCGTGGTCTTCCGGGATGAACTGCCCAAGACGGTGAGCGGAAAGATTCAGAGGGCGCTGCTGTGATCGACTCAAGCCTTTGCTATCTCATCCGCGGGGACGAGGTGCTGATGATGCACCGGACGCGGAAAAAGAACGATATGAACCACGACAAGTGGATCGCAGTAGGCGGACGGTTTGAGGAAGGAGAGAGCCCGGAGGAATGCGCGCTGCGCGAAGTGAAGGAAGAAACCGGCCTGACCATGACCGATCCGCGGTACAGGGGGATCGTAACGTTCATCAACGATCAGTACGAGACGGAGCGGATGCACCTGTTCACCTCGGAGACCTTCGAGGGAGAGATGACCGACTGCGACGAGGGTGAACTGGTCTGGGTCAGGATTTCCGAGATGGATTCGCTGCCCCAGTGGGAAGGAGACCGGATCTTCCACCGGCTGCTGAAGGAAAGAATTCCTTTCTTTGAGCTGGAACTGGTGTACAGCGGGGAAACCCTGCTGTATGCCGATCTAAACGGCAAACGTTTGCAGAACCGGTAAAAAAGACATGAAAAAATCGCCTGCCGCCTTGACAAAAAAGGACGGCTGGTGTTTAATAGGCCCGTTGACGTTTTGGAATGGGACGGGGCGGGAGCCCTGCTTGAGGAGGTAATTCAGCGTGGAAATTTTCAGGATAGTCCTGGAAGCCATCGGCGGCGTCGCGGGACTGTTGTTGATGTTTTCCATATTCTATCAGATCGTGATCGGCCTTTTCGGCTTTAAAAAGGAGACGAAGGATTACGCGGATCACGAACCCGAATCCCGATTCCTGGTCCTGATCCCCGCTCACAACGAGGAGCGGGTGATCGGCGATATTATCCGGAATCTGGAGAATATGGACTATCCCCGGGAACTGTATGACTATTACGTGATCGCCGACAACTGCACGGATCGGACAGCCGAGGTTGCCCGGGAAGCCGGGGCGAAGGTGATCGAGACCCGGAAGGAATCACCGGACTCGCCGACCGGCAAGCCTATCGCACTGCGGAAGGCGCTGAATTCGCTGGGAGACTATCAGAACCGGTATGACCTGATGATGGTGTTCGACGCGGACAACCTGATGGACATCAATATGTTCCGGGAAGTGAACAGCCAGTATCTGGACAAAGGAAAGCCGGATTTCATCCAATGCTACCTGGGCGCAAAGAACAAGGAAGGCGTAGTAGCCTGGTTCTACTACACGGGCTATACGCTGACCAACCGCTTTTTTGACCTGGCGAAGCATCGGCTTGGCCTGAACTGCCCGATCGGCGGAACGGGTTTTGCGATGTCAACCGACTATCTGTACAAACGCGGCGGCTGGACGACGATGTCTCTGACGGAAGACTTTGAGATTCAGGTGGAGGCGACGCTGGAGGGCCGGCGAATCCTGTGGAACCACAACACGAGGGTGTATGACGAAAAGCCCACAAAGCTCCGGGCTGCAATCCGGCAGCGGACACGTTGGGGTCAGGGACAGTGGTACGTGACATTCCGAAACACCGGCAAGGTGTTCAGATATTTCTTTACAGGGCGTATCAGCTTCGGGGAGTTCCTGAGTCTGCTGACTTACATGTACAGTGTGGCGGCACTGCCGCTGTCGATTATCCAGGGTATTTGTTCAGTGGCTGTATGGCTGATCAATCCAGCGAAACCGCTGATTGACCTTTCGGTGGGCGGCGTGATGCTCGGTGTCGGAATACTGGCTTACAGCTATTTCTTCCTGTTTTACCTGGCGGATTGGATGGATAACCATATTGCCTTCAGCATCCGGACGATTCCGTTGATGATCGGCGGCTTTGTGGCCAACGCGATTGTCGGCGCGTTCATGCAGGTCGGCGGACTGATCAAGTTCAGAGATCAGCAGCACTGGGTAAAGACGGATCACGCGATCGCCGCACAGACGGTGACAACCCGGGAATGCTCGCCTCAGTTACAGAGGAAGGTAGCATAGCCGCGCAGCTGTTCTGACATCGAAGGAGAAGAAGACAGAAGAGCATGAACCGATGAATATCGAGATTTTACATCTGATTGAAGGCGCGAAACAGGCAGACGGTCTGGTTGTGATCATCGACGTGTTTCGCGCTTTTTCCATGGAATGCTATCTGTATGCCTTTGGCGCAAAGGAAGTTCGCCCTGTCGGAAGCATCGAGGAAACCTTTGCATGGAGACAGAAGGACAGCCGTTGCATCCTCGCCGGCGAACGATACGGAAAAAGAATAGAAGGCTGCGAACTGGGCAACTCACCCTCCTCGATCGAGCCGGAGATAATCCGGGGAAAACGGATTATTCACACGACAAGCGCCGGGACACAGGGAATTGTCAATGCGGTACACGCAGATGAGATTATCACCGGAAGCTTCGTGAACGCGAAAGCGATTGCAGACTATATTCGGACCGCTTCTCCCGGGAAAGTATCCCTTGTATGTATGGGAAAGGGAGGAGTTGAACCGGCGGAAGAAGACGAACTATGCGCTGAGTATATCAAAAGCCTGCTGACGTGCAGCGAAATGCCGGATATTGATGCGCGACTGGAGGCGCTTAAGACCGGGGGTGGCAGACACTTCTTCGATCTCTCGCAACAGGACGTGTTTCCCGAGGCTGATTTCCGGATGTGTACAGAACGGAACAAATTTGATTTTGTGCTGAGCATCAGGCAAGACGGAGACGGATTCATTTCCGTCGTGCGAAAACAATAAGAAAAACCGGGACGCGGCGTATGAGGAATTCCGCGGCCCGGTTTTGTTGTTGTGCGCTCCTTCAGGGGTGAACGAAGGTTCCGATATCGCTGCCTTCGAGGACGCGAAGCAGGTTTTTCGGATCGTCCAGGCTAAAAACACGGAGCATGGGTACTTTATTCTCTGCGCACAGGGCGAAGGCGGAAGAATCCATGACCATCAGCTTGCGGTCGAACGCATCAGAATAAGTAATATCCCTGATCAGGGTGGCGGAGGGATCCATCCGGGGATCGGCGGTATAAACCCCATCGATATTTTTGGCCATCAGGACGGCGTCCACTTCCATTTCAATCGCACGCAGGGCGACGCCGGAATCCGTGGAGAAGAAGGGATTGCCGGTTCCGCAGGCAAAGAGGACGACCCGGCCTTCCCTCAAATGACGGCGGGCGGACATGGCATTAAACGGTTCCGCAAAACGATTCATATCCACGGCACTCTGTACCACGGCATCAAGGCCGGCCTTACGGAGCGCATCAGCCATGCACAGACAGTTGATCACCGTGCCGAGCATGCCCATCTGATCCGCCGTGACGGCATCCATGTTTGCAGAGGGCCCCTGCCGGCCGCGCCAGATATTACCTGCACCGATAACAATACCGATTTCAGTTCCCATGTCGTGCATGGCTTTGATGATGCCGGCGATCTCGTTCACCTTATCAAAATCAAAAAGATCGTGGTCAGCTTTAAGGGCTTCGCCGCTGAGTTTCAACAGGATCCGATGATATACAGCCATAGTTTGCTCCTTTCGGGGTTTTATGCTGAACTTCAGTATAGCATAAAACCTTGACAATGCAAGGCTTCACGATATAAAATACATTGTTTTTGCGCCGCAGACCAGGGGGCTTTCCGATCGCTTCCCCGGTCCCCTTCGGCTTCGATGGAAGAGGAGGGAATGTGTTATCGGATTTTTATTTGGGAGATTAGGAAGATATGCTGCCTGCAAGAGACACACGGGAATTCAGTGAACTGCTGCACAACGAGGTGGAGAAACGGCGAACCTTTGCCATTATCTCCCATCCCGATGCCGGCAAGACCACCCTGACAGAGAAGCTCCTGCTGTATGGAGGAGCGATCCGCAGCGCAGGCAGCGTCAAAGCCCGAAAAACCGACAGGCACGCCACTTCGGACTGGATGGAGATCGAGAAGCAACGTGGCATTTCCGTGACAAGCTCCGCTATGCAGTTCATCTATGACGGATATCGGATCAACATTCTGGACACTCCCGGACACCAGGATTTCTCCGAGGACACTTATCGGGTGCTGGTGGCGGCGGACGCGGCGGTGATGCTGCTGGATGCAGCCAAGGGCGTTGAGGCACAGACAATCAAACTGTTTAAAGTCTGCCGGATGCGCAACATTCCGATTTTCACGTTTGTGAACAAAATGGACCGGGCCGCGAAGGATCCTTTCTCGCTGATGGAGGAACTGGAACAGGTGCTGGGGATCCGATCCTGCCCGGTCAACTGGCCTATCGGCGTGGACGGAGATTTTCAGGGCGTATACCACCGGGATACGAAGACGGTAGAGCTTTACACCGGCGGAGATCACGGCAAGAAGATGGTCGAGAAAACGGACATCGCCATTGATGATCCTGCGTTGGAAAAGGCATTGGAGAAGCACTATCGGGATCGCCTGAAAGAGGAGATTGAACTGCTGGACGAGGCGGGGGACGCCTTTGATCTTGACAAGGTGCGGGCAGGCGAACTGACGCCGATGTTCTTCGGATCCGCGGTAACGAATTTCGGAGTGGAACCTTTCCTGGACCGGTTCCTCTCTTTTACGCCGCCGCCTCTGCCCCGGGAAAGCGACGGGGGAATGATTACTCCTGAGATGCCTTACTTCTCCGGATTTATCTTCAAGATACAGGCCAATATGAATCCCGCACACCGTGACCGGCTTGCTTTCATGCGAATCGTTTCCGGGGCATATGAGAAAGGACTTGAGGTCTGGCATTCCGGAACCAACAAGACGGTGGCCCTGAAGCAGCCCCAGCAGTTTATGGCGGACGAACGGGAAGCAGTGGAAGAAGCCTGGGCCGGCGATATCATCGGTTTATTTGATCCGGGGATATATAGGCTGGGAGATACACTGAGCGACGGGCCCAGGATCCACTATGCAAATATCCCGGTATTTGCACCGGAATTTTTCAACCGGGTACGTCCAATGGACAGCATGAAACGAAAGCAGTTCCAGAAGGGCATCAGCCAGCTGGCCGAGGAAGGAGCAATCCAGACGTTTATCCGAACCGAGACCGGTCGGGAGGAATTCATGGTCGGCGTGGTCGGCGTACTTCAGTTTGAAGTGCTGGAGCACCGCCTGCGAACGGAATACCAGACGGAGATCGTCATGGAGGGAATGCCATTCCGGCACGTGCGCTGGGTTTCGAAAACGCCTAAGCCGGTGGAGGACTTGAAACTTACATCCACATCCGGACGGGCAAAGGACAGCCACGGGAGGGATGTGCTGCTGTTTGAGAATGAGTGGAGCATTCGGCTGGCCTGTGAGAACAATGAAGGATTGGAACTGAAGGAAACTGCCGAAAGGTAAGAGGGACCTGAATATAATTTCGAGGTAGATATGGTTAGAGAAGATATTCGGAATATTGCGATTATTGCACACGTGGATCACGGAAAGACTACGCTGGTGGATCAGATGCTCAAACAGGGCGGCGTTTATCGCGAGAACCAGCAGACGGTTGATCGCGTGATGGACTCGAACGACCTGGAACGCGAACGCGGGATTACAATCCTGAGCAAGAACACGGCCGTTCACTATATGAACCATAAGATCAACATCGTGGATACGCCCGGACATGCCGACTTCGGCGGAGAAGTGGAGCGTGTACTCAAGATGGTTGACGGCGTGCTGCTGCTGATCGACAGCTTTGAGGGACCGATGCCCCAGACCCGCTTTGTGCTGAAGAAGGCGCTGGAACTGAAGCTGAAGGTACTGATCGTTATCAACAAGGTAGATCGGCCGGACGCCCGGTGTGAGGAAGTGGTCAACGAGATTCTGGATTTGCTGATTGACCTTGAAGCGGACGAGAGTACGATCGAGAATCCGATCCTGTATGTCTCCGCCCGCAAGGGGACGGCGACGCTGGATCTTGAACAGCCCGGGACGGATCTCCGTCCGCTGTTTGACGCGATCCTGAAATACATTCCCGCACCGGAAGGCGACGCGGAAGGACCGGCCCAGGTACTGATTTCCACAATTGACTACAGCGAGTATGTAGGCCGCATCGGTGTGGGACGTGTGGTACGCGGCAAATTCACGGAAGGGATGAACGTGGTTCATACCAATCTGGAAACCGGTGCGACCAGTCCCATATGGCGCCTGGGCGGCCTGTTCCAGTACGACGGACTCAAACGGGTAAACGCTACGGAAGTCGGCATGGGTGACATTGTCGCCCTGTACGGGGCGGAAGATATCTCAATCGGCGATACGGTATGCGACCCGGCCTGCGTGGAAGGACTACCGTTTGTCAAGATTTCCGAACCGACGGTGACGATGACTTTTTCCGTTAACGACAGTCCGTTTGCCGGACGGGAAGGCCAGTACGTAACCAGCCGCCATCTGCGGGCACGGCTGATGCGCGAACTGCAGACAGACGTTTCCCTGCGGGTAAACGATACCCAGAGCACAGACTCCTTTGAGGTCTGCGGACGGGGTGAACTGCATCTGTCTATCCTGATTGAGAATATGCGACGTCAGGGCTATGAGTTTGCAGTGAGCAAACCCCGTGTTATCTATAAGGAGATCGACGGAGTCCGGTGCGAACCGATAGAACGCCTGATTGTGGATACGCCGCAGGCTTCCGCCGGCGCGGTCATTGAGAAAATCGGCCGCCGGCGCGGTACGCTGGAGCACATGAGCGGGATAGACCGGGTGCGGATGGAATTCCTGGTTCCTTCCCGCGGCCTGTTTGGGTACCGGAGCGAGTTCATGACTGACACGCGGGGCGAGGGGATCATGTCCTCTGTGTTTGATCGATATGAACCTGTGAAAGGCGATATCCCTCATCGGAATGCCGGCGCCCTGATCTGCTTTGAAACCGGTGTGACGACCAGCTATGGATTGTTTTATTCCCAGGAACGCGGAACGCTGTTTATCGGAGCAGGCGAGGATGTTTACATGGGACAGATCTGCGGGCAAAACGCACGGCCGGGGGATCTGGTGGTCAATGTCTGCAAACAGAAGCACGTGACCAACATGCGAAATGCGTCCGCTTCGGAAGATGCAATGCGGCTGATTTCGGTACATCCGCTGACGCTGGAGGAATGTCTGGAGTTTATCGATGATGACGAACTGCTGGAGATTACGCCACAGCACCTGAGAATGAGGAAGCGGCAACTGGATCACTCGCTGCGGGCGAAGGCCCGGAGCAGGGGGGAGGAGTAAAGGAAAAGCTATGCAGTATCGCAAGGATAAAGCCGGACAGGATTTGTCCATTCTGGGATTCGGATGCATGCGCTTCACGAAAAAGGGGAATGCGCTGGATCTGGAGAAAGCGGAAGGCGAGATCATGGCAGCTTACCGGGCCGGTGTAAATTACTATGATACTGCATACATCTATCCCGGAAGCGAAGCGCTGCTGGGAACCGTTCTGAAGCGAAACGGAATCCGGGAAAAAGTCAATATTGCCACAAAGCTGCCCCAGTACATGGTGAGCAGCCTGCACGGTGTAGAAAAGACTTTCCGGGAGGAACTGGACCGCCTGCAGACGGATTATATCGATTATTATCTGATGCATATGTTCACAGATTACGGGCAATGGATCCGCCTGAAGGACATGGGCATTCTGGAATGGATCGAAGAGAAGAAAAAGACGGGAATCATTCGGAATATCGGGTTTTCATACCACGGGAACAGCGAAAACTTCCTGAAAATCCTGGAAGACTACGACTGGGATTTCTGCCAGATCCAGTACAATTATCTGGATGAGAATACGCAGGCGGGAGTGACGGGATTGAAAGCCGCGGCTGCCAAAGGAATCCCGGTTATTATTATGGAACCCCTGCGCGGAGGAAAGCTGGTCAATATGCTTCCGAAGGAAGCAAGAAAACTGATGGAGGAAAACGAGCGCGGATGGACGCCGGCAGCCTGGGCTTTTCGATGGCTCTATAATCAGCCGGAAGTGACAGTGGTTCTGTCCGGGATGAACTCTCTGGAAATGGTGGCCGAAAACGTAGAAACCGCTGATTTGGCACGGGTCGGAGAACTGGATGAACAGGATGCTGAACTGATCAGAAAAGTCAAAGAGATGATCCGCAGTGGCGAAAAAGTGGGCTGCACCGGATGCAGGTATTGTATGCCGTGCCCGAAAGGTGTGGACATTCCCGGGATTTTCCGATGCTATAACGCAATGTATACGGAAGGGAAAAGGGACGGGCGCTTTCAGTTCGCCCAGACAGTGGGTCTGACCCGGAAACCGGTATTTGCAACGCAGTGTGTCGGATGCGGAAAATGTGAGAGCCATTGTCCGCAGTCTATTCCAATCCGGGAGAAACTGAAGGAGGCTGACAAGGCGCTTCGACCTATTCCTTACAGGATCGGGATTAACGTGGTACGGGCGTTCATGCTGCGCAACAGCAGAAAAAGGGATAACGCAAAGAACCGGGCATAACGGGCAAATAATAATATCAATTTCTTTTGCGGAAACTGCCATCTATGTCGTTGACTTCGTATCTATATATGCAGAAAGCAATCAGGCCTCTGCAAAATCCAAAAATAATAATTGACCGGAGGACAGGAGAATGGAAAACAGAGAACTGAACCTTAATGAGATGGAAGAGATCGTCGGCGGACGGAATGAAGGCGGATATGAGTCGAAACCCGGGAAGAAAAAGGGATGTTCGATCTATCATATCGCGCCCGGAAACAGACTTGGTCAGATCGCGAGGGATCACCAAACGACGGTAGAGGCGATTATGGCAGTGAATCCTGAACTGGTGAACCCGAATTTTATCAGGTCTGGCTGCTACATCTATATTCCGCGCTGATTATGAGGAGGGATGCCGATTGCGCCCCGCTCCTCTTCTTGGAAGGCTGCATGAAGTCAGGATTCATGCAGCCTTGCTGTTTATTGAAAACGATGCGTCAAAATTCCCCGGGCGTTTCCGGGATTTTCTCCTGTCAGGAGCTTTTTTTTCATCTTTCGCTGCAGGGAAGTGTCCTCCGGCAGGTTTTCCGGTTTTACAGAAGCGCGCTGCCCCTCAGCAACATAAAAAACCCATTCGATGGCAGACGAGTCATCCGGATCCGCTCGAATTATGTCAAACGCATTCTGAAAGCGGAGGATGCGCGACTCAGGCGGAAGCAATTCCCTGAGTTTCGACGAAAGCAACCATGACTCACAAATGACAGGCAAGGCTTTCCAATCCGGATAAAACGCGGCAAGAAAGTCATGAGCCTGACGGACGGACTCGTTCAGAAGCACTGGTTCCAGCCGTGCATCGGATGGAATATGCAAGCTGATTGCCCGACAGTCGCCTTCTTCAAACAGCTCATATTCCAGTTCACCGACCCGGAATAAACAGCAGTTGCTCTGACGCACAGTCCAACTGCCGCGATCAAAACCGTCCCGTCCGTAAGATCTCCTGTATTCTGATATAAACCGGGGAAAGCAGCGCATTGTAGCCAACCAGATGTCTTCGGGGATTCGCTTCCATTCCCCTGACTCGCGGCTTTCGACTGCGTCTGTGAGGCGACGGATCAGAACGTCGGCCCCGTCTTCATCTTTTTCAATCGGACAACCGTATATTTCAGCTAGATACTGATTCCTTGCGCGAAGCGCAAAGGCTTCCGGGATTCCAATTTCTTTCATGAACAGTTCGGTCTTTTTCAGGAGGAGCAGTTTTTGATCCTGACGGTTTTTTTCTTCCGGTTCAGCTGCCTGTTTTAAATCAGGTATGGTATTGCTGCGGGGAAAAGGATTGTGCATCATAACGTGCCTCCCTGTCAAATACAGAAGAATCCGCCGGCCATATGACCGGCGGAGCAGGATTCATAAGAGGTTAATCTGCGGCATTCGGTTCAGTAACAGGTTCCACTTCGATCGAAAGACCGCTGTCATCAACAGGCTCTACTTCAACTGTAAGTCCACTGTCATCAGCGGAATCTACCTCAAGCGTAACGCCGCCATCAGCATCTTCCGCATCGGAAGCGCCTTCTTCTGTTTCTGCAATCTTCCAGGCTTCGCCTGCTTCGGTATAGTTGATATCCATTTCGTTCATCCACTTGTCCAGCGCATCGCTGAGAGCTTCGCTGCGCTTTTCATCGAGCAGTTCGTCATGGAACTCTTTCTTCATAGCCTCAGTCAGTTCAATAGCGCCGCCCGGAATATCACGCAGGTAGTGCAGGATATGGACACCGTACTGCCCGAGAACCGGCTCACTCACATCGCCGACTTTTTCCAGGGCAATCGCGCCAGCTGTAAAGGCAGGATCCCAGATGATGGAATCTTTGTGAACGGGATAACCGGAAGAGCGGGTGGCTTCATCCTGCATACCCGGATCGGTGCCATATTCCAGAATCAAGTCGTCAAAAGAGGCTCCCTCTTTCAGTTTCGCCATGATTTCATCCACTGTGGGCCGGACACTGTCGAGAATCGCCTGCTTTGCGGCCTCGATCATCTCTTCGGTCACGGGTTCAGCAGTGGGCGCAGGGGTTTCTTCAGACCCGGCGGCTTCGGGAGTCTCTTCGGCGGACACTGCGTCTCCGAAAGCGCCTTCATCGGGAGTTTCTTCGGGAGAAGATTCCGCTTCTTTCTGCTCTTCAAAGCGGGCAGTCAGATCCTTCCAGGTGTTCAGCAGCGTATCGTCAACTTTCAGCAGGATATGAGTGATTCCGCGATATCCTTCGGGAGTATAATAGGAAGGCTGCTGATAATACTGGGTACTGAACTCATAGTTTCCGATGTCATCGGCATAATTGGCCTTGTCTTCTTCTACCAGTTCGTTAAAGTAAGCCTGAACTTCTTCGTCAGTGACATCCATACCAGCGGCAACATGATCCATCAGGCGGTTGATCAGGAGATTCGTTTTTTCGCTTTCAATATATTCGTTGACATAGCTTTCTTCTTCATAACCGTCATTCTTCAGGGCGGCGATGGCATCGGCCCGGGCCGCGGCCTTGTCATCATCACTGGATTCGTCCGTGACGTTCTGGGTATAGCTGCTGACAGCCAGTTCCCAGTTGGCTTTGGCATCGGCCTCCAAAGAAGCTTTTTCCTCATCGGAAAGCGTGTCGAGGCCGAGCTCGGCAGCCTTCTGACGGATCAGAATAAAGCGAATGGTGTTAAACAGCGCATACTGGTCGATTACATTCAGCATCTCGGGATCGGAAATTTCATAACCGCTGCTGGAGAGCTGATAGAGATAATAATTGATCCAGTATTGAATTTCCTCATGGTCGGACATGATTTCTTCGCCATTGACCGTAGCCAAGAGGACCGGTTCTTCCGATTCGACAGGGGCTTCCGCTTCAGATTCAGCAACAGAAACAGTAGTTTCAGCTTCAGAAGCAGGCGCTTCAGTAACGGCAGCGGACTCTTCAGCCCATGCAGCGGTTAAGCCGGCCACCAGCATCAGCGAAAGCAAAACACACAATAAGCGTTTGACCATTTCAGTATCCTCCGGTTTCATAAATGTCGGGTTTAACCCGATGTGCTCATTATACACAAAAGAAGGGGTCGGTTCAACGAATACAATGTGAACATACCGTGAATT
>Ga0310690_10002821_pt1 | contig 27436 bp, 6 predicted proteins | sample AusTroGonzalo_MG_2_FD_207661 | JGI IMG/M metagenome (GOLD analysis project Ga0310690, IMG submission 207661) | Bovine rumen microbial communities from tropical cattle in Woodstock, Queensland, Australia - Gonzalo_04 (v2) (version 2) | ecosystem: Host-associated > Mammals > Digestive system >...
TGAAGAAAGCTGTCATTTCCCTCTCCCTCGTCCTGGTGCTTGTCCTTTCTGCCGTGCCGCTGGCGGCCGCTGAAAGCGGCGGTTCCTGGGGACAGATCAACCAGTCCGTTGCCCGCGGCGAGGACTGGAAACGGATTGTTGAAAATCCTTCCGATTTCCAGCTGGGCGAAGCAAAACCGCTGGAAGGCAGTGAAGGCCTTTCCATCTGTGACTGGGGCAGCTATCCTTCCATCGACGGTTCCACCGTTTGCGTTCCCCTGGCCATGGAACTGGCCCGGCAATGGCTGGACCTGAAGGAAGAAGACCTGAACGGTTTTGTCAACTTTTCCACCACGCCCTATGCCTATGACCGCCTGACCAGACAGCTGCCCAACCCGATGGTCACCATTGTCTCCAAAGGAATCATGATGGATGATACCCATCCGGTGGATATCGTGATCGGCACCGGACCCAACGCGGATGAGCGGAAAGCCGCGGAAGACGCCGACGTGGAACTGGTCATGGTGCCGGTGTGCTACGACGCTTTCGTTTTCCTGGTCAACAGCGCCAACCCGGTTGATTCGCTGACGGCTGAACAGATCCGGGGGATCTACAGCGGCAGCATCCTCCGCTGGGCGGAAGTCGGCGGAGCAGATGACCTCCTGATCGCGGCCTACCAGCGTCCCCACGGTTCCGGCAGCCAGACCGCCATGGAAGAACTTGTCATGGACGGCTACCAGCTTGCCGCCGCGGAAAGCAATTTTATTTCCGACGGCATGGCGGACCTGATCGCGCAGATCGGCAACTTTGACAATTCCAAAAACGCCATCGGGTATTCCTACCTTTATTATGTGGACAGCCTGTATAAAAGCGGCAGCCTGAAAGTCCTCGCCGTGGACGGGATCGCGCCGACGGATGAAAACCTGCAGAGCGGCGCTTATCCCTATACCGTCTACTATTATGCCGTCTATGCCAAAGGCAATGAAAAGGCGGAGCGGTTCGTAAACTGGATGGTTTCCGATGAAGGCCAGGCCTGCATCGCCCAGGCGGGTTATGTTCCCCTGAGATAACCTTTTGACAACCTTTCCGCAATATGTTACAATTTCATTAACAATAGGAAATCATATGTTTCAAAGGAGGAACCCGCATGGTAAAGCATGTCGGCAAAAAGCTAAAGGTTCTGGCTGAAATCTGGTGTACTCTTGGCGTTCTCGGCTCTGTGGCTGCCGGTGTTCTGCTTTATCTGGGCAAAATGGAGCTGTACTACTGCATCCCGATTGCCCTGGGCGGTATCCTCCTGAGCCTGCTGACCTCCTGGGGAATCTACGCCCTGGGCGATATCCACGTCAAGCTGGAGCGCCTGGAAGACAAACTGATTCCCAAGCCCAACTACATGAGTTATCTGGAAGGCAGCCAGGCGCTGCGCGGACAGTGCGAAATCTGCGGCAAAACCACCGACCTGGTCAACGCGAAAATTGTGGACCAGCTCGGCACCCGCTACCGCAAGGTCTGCAAGGAATGCTTTGCCGCAAACAAGTGTGAAAGCGCGGACTGATACTGATGACAATCCAGCAGCTGAACTATGTGATCACCATTTCCGAAAAAGGTTCCCTGAACAAAGCCGCTGAAGCGCTGTTTGTTTCGCAGCCTTCCCTTACCAGTGCGGTCCGGGAACTGGAAAAAGAACTGGGGATCACTCTTTTTAACCGGGGCGGCAAAGGTGTAACGCTGACCAATGACGGGGCAGAGTTTATTCAGTATGCCCGCCAGGTGGTTTCCCAGTATGACCGCCTGCTTGACAAATACGGCAAATCCGGCAACCTGCGCAAGAAGTTCGGGATCTCCACGCAGCATTACACCTTCGCGGTCAAAAGCTTTGTGGAAATGGTCAAACGTTTTGATACGGACGAATACGATTTTGCCATCCGCGAAACCCGGACGCAGGAAGTCATTGAGGACGTGACCACCGGCCGCAGCGAGGTCGGCATTCTTTACCTCAGCGACTTTAACCGCAAGGCCATCGGCAAGCTGCTCAAAAGCAGCCAGCTGGAGTTCCATCCGCTGATCAAATGCGAGCCCTACGTCTATCTCTGGAAGGGGCATCCCCTGGCCGGAAAGAAATCCATCCAGCTCAGTGAGCTGCGCGATTATCCCTGCCTCAGCTTTGAGCAGGGCCCCAGCGGTTCCTTCTATTTCGCGGAAGAAGTCCTCAGCACCTATGACTATATCCGCACCATCAAGGCCACGGACCGCGCCACCATGCTGAACCTGATGGTGGGCCTGAACGGCTATACCCTGTGCAGCGGCATCATCTGTGAGGAGCTGAACGGCCCCGATTACGTCGCCGTCGCCTTCGAGGACACAGAGGAGGAGGTTGCCGCAGGCCGGATGGAAATCGGTTATATCGCCAAAGAAAATATGCTGCTCAGCCGCCTGGCGGAGGAGTATATCCAGGAACTGAAAAAATACCTCAGTCAGGTCCAGGACTGATCTGAGGTATATCAAACAGGGACCGGCGCATCTTTGCGTCCGGTCCCTGTTCGTATTTTCGGGGTATTAATCGAAACAGTCACCCACATGGTTGATGATGGTGTCCAGTCCCAGCGCCGTACCGTAATCCCCGATCATGACAAACTGCTCAGGCGTTCCTGTCTTTTTGCCGGGTCCGCCCAGTTCCGTCTCGGGATTCGCGGGCTTGTTGGTCACGGTCGTCACGTTTCCGTTCGTCACAATGCTTTCCATCTGGTATCCCATCACCGATTCCTCGGTCCAGGTATATACGGCGGGCTGTCCGTTCACGCGGGTCGGCAGGCCGGAGACGGAAGCCATCCATCCGTTCTGCTCATTCAGCACGACCCTCATGCCGTTGCTCAGCCGCATCACGACATTGAGCGGCCTGTGTGCCTCATAACCCGCATCGTTCCAGACCTTCCGGACAACAACGGCGGTCGTTTCGGGCACATAGCGGTTGTAAACGGTGAATCCGTCGATCCGGGTCACATAGCCTTCCACCGGATCCTCCGTGATGCTGTAGTGAATCGGATGGCCGTTCCTGAACTTGGGCAGGTTGCCAAAGTGCCGTTTCCAGCCGTTGGCTTCGTTCAGTACCGCGGTCTTGATTTCCTCGCCGCCCGCGTACAGGTGAACCGTGATGCTTTCAGGCCGGTTGCCGTCCCTGTTATCGTTGTCTTCCCAGATCTTGATAACGTCAAAGTCCGTTGTCGCGTCATCCTCGTCATCATGGTCCATCTCGCCGACCTGGAATTTCTTTTCGATCACCAGTTTGCCGCACAGCTTCGTATTGGTGACCACAAAGCCCGCGGCCGCGCTGCCGGTGATCTTCGCCTCATAGCCTTCAGGGATTTCCGTCTCGGCCACTTTGTATACGATTTCCTTAGACCCTGTATGGGTTCCCGTCGGATTCGCGTATTTGCACAGGCCGGTCCAGGTATACTTCCAGCCGTTGGCGGCGCTGAGCGTCACTTCTTTGCCCGCCGCAACGCCGTCTGCATACAGCTGCACCTTCACGGAGTCGGGATGCGTCCCTTCCCCTGCCCATACCTTCCGCACGCTGATTTCGGTCTCCGCCGGCGTATGCTTGTTGGTCAGGACGGTCAGTGTGCCTGTCTTTGCGGTGCCGGTCAGCTGATAGCCGTCCACAGCGGGCTCTGCCCAGGTGTAGGCGATCTCCTTTCCGTCCTTCATCAGCGGCAGGTTGCTGAGCGTGCAGAGCCAGTTGTTTTCCGCGCTCAGCACCGCGTACAGTCCGGTCTTTGATCCGTCTGCCAGCAGTTCCGCCTTCAGGCTCAGGGGCCGCCTGCCGTCACGGTTGCCGTCATCGTTCCAGTACTTGCGGATGGTGGCGCTTGTGCGCTGCACATCGTCCTCCACCAGCAGCACGCCGTCCGCGCCGCGGATTGTCGTATCGTCACTGGCCGCCTTTCCGTCCGTGCCGATGATGAAATGCGTATCCGCTGTCAGCGTATAGCCGGGAGGCGCCACGGTCTCGCGCAGCGTATAGGTCTTTCCGATTTCCAGGCCGAAGACCTCATGCGGGGTTCCCTTCTCGGAGTCCCATTCCTCGACCACAGTTCCCGCGCCGTCCAGGATCTGGATATGCGCGCCGGTGAGTTCCTCGCCTGTGGTCACATCCGTCTTCTGGACCTTCACAGAGATCTGTTTTTCATTGGTAAACAGCACGTCCGGTTCACCCTGCGCTGCCGCCGGTGTCCTGGCCGCTTCCAGCGTACCGTTATCCAGGTCCTTCAGCGTGACCTTGATCCACCGCTGCGGATTCGGATCCATAATCACCGCTGCGGTCGGATCGGGATCACTTTCCTCGATCAGGAACCAGAATTCGGTCTGGGTATCATCCCGTCCTTCTTCCTTGACAAAGCTGATCGGGTCGAAGGTGATTGTCTGTTCGCCCGCGTCCGCGTTGAACTGTTTCACCACCGGCGCAGGCAGCACAACGGTGGTTACGCCGGCTGTTGCCTGCGTTGTGCTCCCGTCTCCCGTAACCTGTGTCAGTGTAACGGTGAACGGATGATCCTTCAGCAAAGCGTTTTTGAACAGTTTCTTTGCGGAAAGCGTCACAGTACCTTCAGCCTTATAGTTGTTGGTAAAGTTGTAGCCGGTGGCGCCGCTCTTGGTCTCGCCGACCAGCTGGCCCTTTTCGTCGTAAATTTCCTTGACCAGCTGACCGTTGTTGCCGTCCTTGATAACAACCTTCCGCTTGTAAAGCGTCTTTGCCTGCGTCCAGCCGTTCTCGTTCAGGGCAGCTTCCTTAATCACATAGTAGTGGGTCTCTCCCGCATAGGCGGTGGTGCCCCTGGTCGCAACCTCGTAGGTAAGCGCCCCGAAGGTAAAGTTCTGTCCGCTTTCCGCGAGGATTTTGCCGTCTGTCTCGGCTTTTTCCAGCGGCTGCTGGTCTTTGCCGATACTGAATGTGTCGTCATCTGTCTCATACAGCTCAAAGCGGAACTTCTGCGTTGTGCTGCTGGCAACGGCAATGCTCTTCTTTCCGCCGAAGGTCAGCGTGGTTCCCCTCAGGTTATACATGTTGACAAAGTTTTCTTCATTCAGCGTGCGGCTGATAGTGCCGCTGGCATCCGGGCTCATCGCCTCATAGCCGTTGGGCATATTGTCCTTTTTCTCGCTGATCTCATACGTTGCTCCGCCGGGCAGCAGGCTGATCAGCACGCTTTCCTTCGCGCAGAGCTGTATTTCCGTCGTGCCGTTCGTGAAGGTGACAGAGTCCGCTGTTGTGGGATTGTTCAGTTTCCATTCGGCCGGGAAGGTGCCGCTGATCGCTGCGCCTTTTTCGTCCTTCAGCGTGATGGTGAAGGTGAACGGGATCTTGGTGTTGGTTGTTCTCTCCACCGTCTTGCTGACCAGCAGTTTTCCGACTTCCCTGTTGTTTGTGAATACGGCCGGCGGAATATCCGCGGTGTTGTTCTTTTTCACTTCAACAGTAATCTTGTTGCCGGCCGGATCAGACAGTTTGATGCCCCGGTCTGTCATATCGGTGCTGATGGTTTCGGAGACCGTATAGTTTCCGGTCGGAAGGCCGCTGATCACGGCAAACCCGTCTTTGATCTCAGCCTGTGCCGTCGCGGTGCCGTCAGAAACGGTTGCTTCCGTCACAGCTCCTTTGGAAACGGTGACCTGAACCGTTCTTGTGATTCCTGCGGTCAGCGTATTCGCAGCGCCGGAGATCGTAAAGGTATAATCGCCGTCCACAAGCGCGTAGTCTGCCGCAGAAGGTGTGCTGCCGTTGACTGTCACGATCTTTTTGATCTTCAGGCTTCCTTCATCCCTGGTATATTCGTTGACAAACGCCCCTGTCAGCGCCGTTTCCTTTGCTGTAACCGTACCGGCCGTGGTTCCTGTTTTGCCCTCAGCGGTATTGGTAAATGTGCTGGCAACGGTGTATCCGTCGACAGTCATGCCACTTTCGGTAAAACTGACTTCCGTGCCGATCGGCAGGTCTCCGATTGTCCAGATGTATGGATCCGCTTCCGTCCCGGAACCGGTCCTGCCGGTGGTGTCGGAAGGCGTCAGAATCACCTGCTGCTTCCTGCCGCCGACAGTGTATTCAGCGATGATCTGGAAGTCCTTGGGCTGCGTTGCGCCGTTCAGCCTGAACACCTTGCTGACCTGCACACTGCCGAGCTGTTCATTGATGAAAACAGCGTCCAGGGCGGCTGTGGGATGGTTGGTGGCTGTCAGGCCGCCTTTCCCGTCGTCCTCAAGGGTCACCTTGATCCATTTGCGCGCGGCAGTCTCATACCGGATGCCGCCGGCAATGCCGTTTGCGTCTGTTGTGGGAACAACTTCCTCCAGCATGAACCAGTATTCATTCAGGGTATCATCCCTGAGCGCATCGCCTTCCATGCCTTTACGGAACACATCTGCATCCAGCGCGAACGACACTTCCAGTTCACTCGTTTCAGGTTTGTCTGCCTTGACCTGTTTTTCAATCGGTGAAGCGAGTACTTTCAGGGCGGCCGCCGGAGCGTCTGTCTTGTTTTCCCCGCTCACCTGGGTCAGCCGGAACAGGAAGCCCTTCCTGTACAGGTCGCCGTTGGTGAAGACCTTCTTGGCCAGGAAAGACGCGGTGCCTTTCGCTTCATACCGGTTGGTGAAATCCAGTTTGTCCGCGTCCGCGGCGGTGGTTGTGCCTGCCTTGACACAGCTCGCGGCAGCATTCAGCTTTCCGTTTCCGTCATCGGAAACAGTCACCGTCGCGTTATAGACCGTGGTATCGCAGGTCCAGCCGTCCTCGTCATGGACGGACTCCCTGATCACATAGCGGAAAGTCTTTCCTTTGTCATCCGCTTCGTAGGTAATCGCCTCAAAGCTGTATGTCAGGCCTTCGGTTCCGATCGTGTCTTTGGTTTTGATTGTCTGGACGGCATCCCCGACTGTGTTGAAGTTTTCGTCTGCCTCATACAGTTCGAAGGTGAAGGAGTAATCGGTGCTTTCCGTACCTTCGATATACTTTTTCCCGCCGAAGGTCACGCTTGTTGTCCCGAGCTTATACTGGTTGGCGAAAGGAGCTTTGTTCGTTCCCTTGACAATCGTATCCTGGTAATACCCGGTGATCTTCTCGTAACCGTCAGGAAGCTGGATTTCTTCCACTTTATAGCCGGTTCCGGCAGGCAGGTTCCTGATAACCGCCTTCTGATCCGCCTTCAGCCGGATAACCGCCTGGTGGTTCGCGTCAAAGGAGATCGTCCCGGCGGTCAGGTCGTTCGGTGTAGCCACGCAGCCGTCCGGATAGTCCGCGGGATAGCTGTCCGCCAGCGTAATGCCGTCCGGCGCGGTCAGCGTGATCAGGAAGGTGAATGCCTTCGTCTTGTCCGTCGTGCCGGACACGCTCTTGCTGATCTCCAGATCGCCGACGTCCCTGTTGTTCGTGAAGGCCGCTGTCTGGATCTGCACGCCTTCCCCGTCTTTCACGATCGTGAACGACGTCTCCGGCTTGGCCGTCAGTTTGATGCCGCTCGCGGTCTGCTCAGGCGTCAGTTCCTCCGTCACGGTGTATTTACCTGTCGGAAGCTTGGACAGTGTCGCCTCAGCTGCATCATAGACTATTTCAAGTTCTGTGTTCGCGGGATCAAATACAGCGGCGGTTACCTTGCCGTCTGCAAGGGTGATGGTAAATACCTGGTTGATGGCCGGGGTCACACCTTCAATGCTCTGCAGCCTGAACTGATAGGTGCCGTCCACCAGTGCGCAGTCAGCAGCGGAAGGTGTGCTGCCGTTCACCGTCAGGGTCTTTTGGATCTTCAGGCTGCCCTTGTCACGCTCGTAGGTGTTGACAAACCTGCCTTCCGTGATGCCCCTGGCGACGGTCAGTTCTCCCTTGGCGTCCGTGCTGACGGTGTCGTTGAACCTGACGGTTGTCGTATAGCCGTCAATCGTGATGCTCTCTTCTTCGAAGGATACTACCGTATCAATGGGCAGGTTGGTGATCTCCCATTCGTACGGATAAACGGTTTGTCCCTGTTCCTTCTTCGCGTTACCGACCGTGAATGTATCGCTGTAGTTCGTCTCTCCGATCTTCCAGTTCGCTTTGATCTTAAAGCCGGCCGGCAGCGCGTCCACACCGCTGAAAGACTTCGTAACCTTGATATCGCCCAGCTGTTCATTGGTGAAGGTAACATCCAGGCCGTTCTCCTCCGCCGGCTCCTTGACCGCGGTCAGCGTCCCCATTCCGTTGTCCGTCAGGGTGACCTTGATCAGCTTCTTGCTGGTGTCATATTTGATACCGCCGCTGATAGGCTGTGTCTCGTTCACGCCTGTCGGCACCGCTTCTTCCAGCAGGAACCAGTAGGTGTTCTGTGTATCGTCCTGTCCATCTTTCTTTACGAAGGACATAACATCGGTGAAATCAACTTCTCCTTCTGTTCCGCTGCTGATGATCCGGGTATCACTGTATCCGTTCTGAACCGGATTTCCGTCCGCGCCTGCCTGGGTCAGGCAGATTGTGAAGGACTGGTCCGTGCTCATCGTGCCGCCGGTGAAGACCTTCTTCGCCTTGAAGCTGACACTGCCCGTGGCCTTATAGGTGTTGGTGAAGTTCAGGGCATTCGCGTTATCCGTTCCTTCTCCGCTCTCTCCCTGCTTCTTTCCGGTCACGGTTTTCACCAGCTGGCCGCTTCCGCCGTCCGTGATCACTACCTTCTCTTCATAGACGGTTTCATCCACGCTCCAGCCGTTTGCGGGATCAAGTGCCTTTTCCCTGATGACATAGTATTTCGTTACCGGTTCCGTGAATTCAATCGGCGTAAAGCTGTAGTTCTGTGCCGCCGCGGAGGTCAGGGTGCCGGTGGTTTCCTTGCGCTCTTTGGGTTCCTGTCCGTCCCTGATCTGATAATCTTCGCCGGTTTCATACAGTTCAAAGGTGAACTTCCGGGTGGTGCTTGACGTTCCCATAATAGCCTTTGTTCCGCCGAAGGTCACGCTGGTCTTGCCCACCGTGTAGCTGTTGACAAACGCCGCCACACTGCGGTTGTTCTCCAGGATGGATCCGCCTTCTGTATCCGCGGCCGGGCTCGTCTTCTCATATCCGGCCGGCGGAGTCTTCTCTGTCACGCTGTAGACTGTTCCCTCGGGCAGCTGCATGATGATCAGCGTCTCATCCGCTTTCAGCGTAACATCGGGCGTGACTTTGCCGTTCTCGAGGGTAACGCTCTTCGGCTCCGTCTTTTCCTTGCCGTCCTGTCCGATGACAACAGCCGGATAGGTGGATTCCAGGGTAATACCCGTCGGAGCGGTCAGCGTCACCTCAAAGGTGAATTCCTTCGTCTTGTCGGTTGTGCCGCTCACTGTCTTGCTGACGGCCAGTTCGCCGATATTCTTGTTGTTTCTGAACTCCGCGGTCGGGATCGTTCCGGTCTTTTTCACCGTGACCGTAACCGTATTGCCGGTCGGTGAAATCAGGCTGATGCCCTTCGCGGTCATGCCGGTCGGGTCAATCACTTCCTCGACCTGATAGGTGCCGGTTTCCAGGCCCTCGATCAGGGCAACGCCGCTCTCGACCTTTGCTGTGTAGTTGTTGTTGCTGATTGTTGCAGCGGTGACCTTTCCTTCACGGATCGTCACCGATACGGTTTTCACATCAGTCAGCGGCGACGGTCCGGTCAGTTTAAACTGATAGGTGCCGTCCACTAGCGTGTTGTCTGCCGTGCCGGGCTTTACACCGTTCACCAGCACGGTCTTTTTGATCTTCAGGCTGCCCTTGTCACGGGTATAGGTATTGACAAACACGCCTGTAGCGGGGGCCTTCGCGGTCGTGACCGTTCCGGATGTCGTGCCCGTTGTGTTTTCAGCTGTGTTGGTGAAAGTACTGGTAACAGAGTATCCGTCAACCGTATAGCCGCTCTCGGTGAAGGTAACCACCGTGCCGATCGGCAGGTTGTCGATCGTCCAGGTATAGGTCGGCTCACTGTCCGTGCCGGACTTCACGGGATCAATATCACTTCCGGTTCCGGTCTTCAGCGTCCTGGTAACCGGTTTGCCGTTTTCTTCATAGGCCGCCGTAATGTTGAATCCGTCCGGCACCGCATGGCCTGTAAAGGTCTTGCTGACCTGCACACTCCCCAGCTGTTCGTTGGTGAAGGTGATGTCCAGGCCATCATTCTCCGCCGGTTCCTTAACCGCGGTCAGCGTCCCCATTCCGTTGTCCGTCAGGGTGACCTTGATCAGCCTTTTGTTGGTGTCATATTTGACGCCGCCGCTGATGGGCTGGGTCTCATTCACGCCCTGCGGTACCACTTCTTCCAGCAGGAACCAGTAGATACCATTTGTGTCGTCCTGTCCCTCTTTCTTTACGAAAGACAGAACGTCAGCGAATATGGCTTCTCCTTCTGTTCCGCTGTTGATGGTGCAGGTTTTCTCGATACCGCCACTGATCTTATTGCCGCTTGCGTCCACCTGGGTCAGCCGGATCGTGAAGGACTGTTCCGTACTCATGGTGCCGCCGGTGAAGACCTTCTTCGCCTTGAAGCTGACCGTGCCTGTGGCTTCATAGGTATTGGTGAAGTTCAGCTGGTCCGGCGCCGTTCCGGTTATATTTTTGTTCAGCTGTCCGTTGCCGCCGTCCGTAATCTCTACGCACTCATGGTATTCTGTTTCGGAAGTAGTCCAGCCGGTCTCATCCTTATCCAGCGCCTGTTCTTTGATCACATAGAAATGTGTCCCGGCTCCTGAATAGGTTATGGGTGTAAAGTTGTAGCTCTTGCCGGACGTCTTGCTGACGGGGCCCTGCAGCGTGATGCGTTCAACCAGCTGTGTATTCGCATCCGTAATCTGATAGTCGCTTTCGGTTTCATACAGCTCGAACGTAAAGGCCTGGTCTGTACTGTCCGTGCCTGCGATCATCTTCCGTCCGCCGAAGGTCACGCTGGTGGTACCTGTTCTGTAAGTATTGATAAAGGCTTCAACGCTCCGGGTTGTCGTGATTGTTCCGGTCGGATCTCCGGAGGGTGACGTCTGTTCATAACCTTCCGGAATCCCCTGCTCATGCACCGTATAGCTTGTTCCTGCCGGCAGGTTTTTGATAATGATGCTCTCGTCTGCCTTCAGCTGAACAGTCGCCTGGTGGTTCGCGTCAAAGGAAATCGTTCTGGCGGTCAGGTCGCTCTGTGTGGCTACGCAGCCGTCCGGATAATCCGCTGGATAGCTGTTCTCCAGCGTAACACCGACCGGCGCTGTCAGTGTGATCAGGAAGGTAAAGGCTTTCGTCTTGTCCTCTGTTCCTGTCACACTCTTGCTGATCTCCAGCTCGCCGATGTCCTTGTTGTTGGTGAATTCTGCCGCGGGGATATCCGTCGGGTCGGTGGTGACCTCCAGCGTGATGCTGTTGCCTGCCGGATCAGCCAGCACGATGCCCTTGGCGGTCATGTTGTCCGGATCAATCGTTTCAGCGATCATATATCGGCCGGTAGGCAGTCCGCTGATCACGGCAAATCCGCCTTTGATCTCCGCCTGAGTCGTCGTGGTCCCGTCAGACACAGACGCCGCCGTTATTGCACCTCCGGACACCCTAACCGTAACGGTCCTGGTAATCCCTGCAGTCAGCGTATTCGCAGCGCCGGAGACCGTAAAGGTATAATCGCCGTCCACCAGCGCATAGTCTTCCGTGGAAGGCGTGCCGCTGTTGACCGTCACGATCTTTTTGATCTTCAGGCTGCCTTCATCCCGTGTGTAGGTATTGACAAACGCCCCTGTACGAAGATCTTTGGCAGCTGTGACCGTTCCGGATGTCGTGCCGGTTTTGTTTTCCGCCGTATTGGTATAGGTACTGGTGAGAGAATAGCCGTCAACCGTATAGCCGCTTTCCGTGAAGGTGACAACTGTGCCGATCGGCAGGTTGCTGATCGTCCAGGTATAGGTCTTTTCGCTGTCCGTGCCGGATACAACGGGATTAATATCAGTTCCTTCTCCGGTCGTCAGCGTCTTGGTAACCGTTGTGCCGTTTTTCTTATAGGAAGCCGTGATTGTGAACCCGTCCGGTGCCGCATGGCCTTTGAAGGTCTTGCTGACCGCGACGTCGCCCAGCTGCTCGTTGGTGAAGGTCACATCCAGGCCGTTCTTTTCCGCCGGGTCCTTGGTCACTTCCAGCGTACCGTTGCCCTTGTCCGTAACGGTGACCCTGATCCACTTCTTCGCCGTATCATATTTGACATGTTCCTGAATCGGATTAGCCTGGTTCACATTATTGGGAAGCACTTCCTCAATCAGGAACCAGTATTCTCCGATTGTGTCATCCCGTCCCTGTATCGTCTTGACAAAGGTCCTGACATCCGTGAAATCAGCCGTCTGTGTCGTGCCGTTCGCGTTTACCGTAATGGGATCAATTGCCGGAGCACCGGTAACAGCTGTCTCGCTGCCGTCTCCGGTCACCTGTGTGACTTTGATGGCAAACGGATGCTGGGACAGATTGCCGTTCCGGAAGATCTTCTTTGCGTGGAACGAAACTTTTCCTTCCGCCCGGTAAGTATTGACGAAAGCGTGTCCGCTCGGTGTCACCGCTCCGTCTGTGCCGGCCTTCGTTCCGGTGACGCTGTGCGTCAGTCTTCCTTCTCCGGCATCACTGACCACAACGGTTTCATGGTATATGGCCGAATCAATGGTCCAGCCGTTATTCGGATCCAGGGCTTTTTCTTTGATTACGTAATAGTGGGTACCAACCTCGGTATACTCAATCGGATCAAAGGTGAAGTTCTGCGCCGCCGCACTGGTGAGTTTTCCGGTGGTGGTCGCTGTCCGGAGCGCAGCCTGGTTGTCCCTCACCGTAAAGGTGCTGTCCGTCTCAAACAGTTCGAAGGTGAACACCTGTGTGGTGCTGTCTGTTCCCTGGATTGTCTTCGTGCCGCCGAAGATGACCGAGGTCGGGCCGGCCGTATAGTCGTTGATGAAAGCAGCGACGCTGCGCTCCGCTTTGGCTACGGAGCCGGTCGCGTCCCCTGTCGGGCTCGTTTTGCCGTATCCGGCAGGCGGATCGTTTTCTTTCACCGTGAAGGTGGTGCCGGCCGGCAGGTTATGGATAATAATGCTCTCGTCACCCTTCAGGGTCACTGTCGCCTTGTTCCCGGTAAAGGTAAGTTTTCCGCCGCCCGCGTTCGGGTCTGTCGCTGTCGCAACCCCGTTAACGGTATAGGTAACGGGATATTCGCTTTCCAGCGTGATTCCGCCGGAAGGCGGTGTCAGTTCCACTTCAAAGGTGAATTCCTTGGACCGGTCCGTCGTACCGGACACGCTCTTGCTGATCTCCAGCTCGCCGACATCCTTGTTGTTCGTGAATTCAGCCACGGGAATATCTTCTGTGCCGGTGGTAACCTCCAGGGTGATGCTGTTGCCTGTCGGATCAGCCAGCACAATGCCCTTGGCGGTCATGTTGGCCGGATCAATCGTTTCAGTGATCACATATCGGCCGGTAGGCAGCTCGCTGATGACGGCACAGCCGCCCTCGGCCGCTGCTGTGAACGCAGGCGTAGTATCCGTAACAGACGCCGCTGTTACCGCGCCGTCGTATACCGTAACCTTAACCGTTCCGGTGATTCCGGCGGTCAGCGTATTCGCAACGCCGGAGACCGTAAAGGTATAATCGCCGTCCACCAGACTGAAGTCTGCATTTTCCGTGCTGCCATTGACAGTTACGATCTTCTTGATCTTCAGGCTGCCTTTGTCCCTTGTATAAGTATTGACAAACACGCCTGTAGTGGGGGCCTTCGCGGCCTTAACCGTTCCGGATGTCGTGCCCGATAGACCTTCAACCGTGTTGGTGAAAGTACTGGTGACAGAGTATCCGTCAACCGTATAGCCGCTTTCGGTGAAGGTGACCACCGTGCCGATCGGCAGGTTGCTGATCGTCCAGGTATAGGTCTTTTCAGTGCCCACACCTACTTCGGGATAAATGTCGGTTCCCGCTCCGGTCTTCAGCGTCCTGGTGACCGGTTTGCCGTTTTCTTCATAGGCCGCCGTAATGGCGAATCCATCCGGCGCCTCATGGCCTGTAAAGGTCTTGCTGACCTTTACGCTTCCCAGTTGTTCATTGGTGAAGGTAATGTCCAGGCCGTTGTCCTCCGCCGGTTCCTTCACGGCGGTCAGCGTCCCATTCCCGTTGTCCGTCAGGGTGACCTTGATCAGCTGCTTGTTGGTGTCATACCTGATGCCTTCACTGATGGGATGGTCTTTGTCCACACCTTCCGGAACCACTTCTTCCAGCAGGAACCAGTAGGTATTCTGTGTGTCATCCCTGCCCTGTTTCTTCTGGAAGGACATAACATCAGTGAATACAGCTTCCCCTGCTGTCCCGCTGCTGATCGTCTCGATAAAGATGTTTTCGTTCGGAATCGGTTTGCCGTCCTCATCCGCCCGTGACAGCTTGATTGAGAAAGACTTTTCATCCATGGTACCGCCGATGAAGACCTTCTTCGCCTTGAAGCTGACTTTGCCGGTGGCTTCATAGCTGTTGGTGAAGTTCAGCTGATCCGGTTCCGTTCCGGTCACTTTTTTGTTCAGCTGTCCGTTGCCGCCGTCCGTAATCTCTACGCACTCATGATATTCTGTGGCTGTGGTGGAAGTAGTCCAGCCGGTCTCATCCTTGTTCAGCGCCTGTTCTTTGATCACATAGTAGTGTGTTCCGGTTTCGGTGTAGGTAATGGCCGTAAAGCTGTAGCTCTTGCCGGATACTTTGCTGATGGGGCCCTGCAGCGTGATGCGTTCTACCAGTTGTTCATCCGGATTCGTAATCTGATAGCCGCTGTCGGTCTCATACAGCTCGAATGTAAAGGCCTGGTCCGTGCTGTCCGTGCCTTCGATCATCTTCCGTCCGCCGAAGGTCACGCTGGTCGTATTCAGGCTGTAGGTATTGACAAAGGTTTCAACACTCCGGGTTGTCGTGATTGTTCCGGTCGGATCTCCGGAGGGTGACGTCTGTTCATAGCCAGCCGGAATCTCCTGCTCATGCACCGTATAGCTTGTTCCGGCCGGCAGGTTTTTGATGACGATACTCTGGTCCGCCTTCAGCCGAACAGTCGCCTGGTGGTCCGCGTCAAAGGAGATCGTTTTATTTGTCAGATCAGTCTGTGTGGCTATACAGCCGTCCGGATAGTCCGCGGGATAGCTGTCCGCCAGCGTAATGCCGTCCGGCGCTGTCAGTGTGATCAGGAAGGTGAATGCCTTCGTCTTGTCCGTCGTGCCGGACACGCTCTTGCTGATCTCCAGTTCGCCGACATCTTTGTTGTTGGTAAAGGCCGCTGTCTGGATCTGCACGCCTTCCCCGTCCTTCACGATCGTGAACGACGTCTCCGGCTTGGCCGTCAGTTTGATACCGCTCGCGGTCTGCGCTGCAGTCAGTTCCTCCGTCACGGTATATTTGCCTGTCGGGAGCCCGGACAGCGTCGCTACGGACGTATCACGGACAATACTAAGTTCTGTGTTCACGGGGTCAACAAACACAGCAGAAGTAACATTGCCGTTTTCAATGGCAATGGTAAACTTCTGGTCGATGGCCGGGGTCACGCCTTCAATGCTCTGCAGCCTGAACTGATAGGTGCCGTTAACCAGCGCGTAGTCCGTCGTGGTAGGAGCGCTTCCATTCACCGTCAGGGTCTTTTGGATCTTCAGGCTGCCCTTGTCACGCTCATAGGTGTTTACAAAGTTGCCTGCCGTCACGCCCTTGGCAACGGTCAGCTCTCCCTTGGCGTCCGCGCTGGCGGTGTCGTTGAACTTGACGGTTGTCGTATAGCCGTCAATCGTGATGCCCTCTTCTTCGAAGGATACTACCGTATCAATGGGCAGGTTGGTAATCTCCCATTCATAGGGAACAATCGTCACATTCTCGGCGTTCTTCTTCGCGTTTTCGACCGTGAAAGTATCGCTGCAGCTCGTCTCGCCGATCTTCCAGTTCGCCTTGATCTTAAAGCCAGCGGGCAGCGCGTCCACGCCGCTGAAGGACTTCGTGACCTTGATATCGCCCAGCTGTTCATTGGTGAAGGTGATATCCAGGCCGCTTTCCTCCGCCGGCTCCTTGACCGCGGTCAGTGTTCCCTTTCCGTTGTCTGTCAGGGTGACCTGGATCAGCTTCTTGCTGGTGTCATACTTGATCCCGTTGCTGATAGGCTGGGTCTCATTCACGCCTGTCGGCAGCACTTCTTCCAGCAGGAACCAGTAGGTGTTCTGTGTATCATCCGTTGTGCTGTTCTTGTTGAAGAGCTTTACGTCTGTGAAAACAGCTTCACCAGTCGTTGTATCAACAGTAACAGGAGCCAGGTTCCAGCCATCCACCGGCGTCATGTCGGTGCCGCTCTTTACCTGTGTTAGTTTAACCTGAAAACCAGGGGTGCCCAGGGTGCCGTTGGTGAAGACCTTCTTTGCCTTGAAGCTGACTTTGCCCGTGGCTTCATAGCTGTTGGTGAAGTTCAGCTGGTCCGGCGCCGTAGCGGTGACAGTCTTGACAAATTCCCCGTCATTGTTGATGGAAATGGTGACGGTCTCGTGATATTCCCGTGGATTCCTGCACGTCCAGCCTTCCGGATTTTCCGGAATCCGTTCACGGATCACATAATAGTGTGTGCCCACGGAATCATAGGTGATTGTGTCAAACGCGTAGCTGGATCCGTTGGTACCGATGGTTCCGGTCGTCGTATAACTGTCCAGTGGCTCCGCATCATCTGCGACCGTAAAGTTTGCACCGGTCTCAAACAGTTCGAACGTGAACTGCTTGTCCGTGCTGTTTCTGCCCTCGATCAGTTTTTTGCCGCCGAAGGTGACACTGATCGTCTGCTGGGTATACTGGTTGACAAACTGCGTCTGCGCCAGGTTGCCGTTTTCGTTTTCAGTAATGGTGCCCTGGGCCTTTGTTTCGGCGGGAGCGGTCTTTTCATAGCCGAAGGGCATGAGCGGATAATCCTCATACTCCTCCACCGTATAGGCTGTACCGAGCGGCAGGTTTTCAACCGTAATATCCTGGCCGGCTTTCAGCCTGACAATGGCTTCCCCGTCCTCATTGAACGGAATCGCCGCATGTCCTTCCAGGTCCGTTGCTGTCGCCACCGCGGCGGTTGTGCCGCTGACGGGATAGGTTCCGGACAGGGCAGCGTCCCGGTATTTCAGGGTGATTTTGAAATGGAACAGTTTGTCGGTATCGCTGGTGCCGGTTACCTGCTTGGAAATCTTCAGCTTGCCGAGCTTCCGCGTGTTCGTGAAAGCCGCGGTGCTTTTGTTTTCGCTGATCATTCCGCTGTCGCCGGTCTTGTTAGTCAGCTCATAGTCCTCATCCACCGCTTCAGTAACCGTGTACTTGGCCCCGATCGGAAGGCCGGTAATCTGTGCGGATGAACCGCCGGCGACCGTAATCGTTGCCCGGCCGTTCGCGTCGAAGGTATAGCCTCCGAAGGTGCCGCTCAGGACCCGGTCATCCTTGTCCGTCAGCGTGACCGTAAAGCTGAACTGTTTGGTCAGGTCTGCGGTGTAGGGGCTGACCACTGTCTTGCTGATCTCCAGGTCGCCCTTCTTTTCTTCATAGGTGTTGACAAAATTGATCCCGCTGACAGATTCACTGACTGCCCGGCCTTGATTGTCTTTCACGCGCCTGATGGACCGGTTCACGTTCAGGGTGCCGTCTCCGCGCGTCACCGTAAAGGTGATTTCATATTCGCTCGGGTCATAGGTATAATCTTCAGGAATCGGGTCCGGCTGCACTTCTTTGACCGTATAGACCCATACACCCTGATTCTGGCCGTCCTGCAGGGTAAACGACAGTTTCCCGAAATTGACAACACCGCCGGCGTTGTTTTTCGCGGGAGAAACCAGTTTGGATTCATCCACGGAACCCACATAATCTTCGGGACCTGACTTTTTGACAATGGAGAAACTGAACTGCTCTTCTTCCAGGGTTTTGCCGTTCAGGGTTTTCGTGATCTTAATGGAGTTGTTTTCATTGGAAGTGTTATTGAATGTCAGGTATTCCGCGGCAATTTCCGCGCCGGTTTTCCCTTCCGGCACATTCAGGTTGGTCAGGACATCTTCGTTGAGGATATAATTACCGTCCGTGTCCGCCTGCAGGTAATCCGTGACGCCCTCCGGAACCCGGAAATATGTCTGTGTGGCGGTCAGTGTATTGGTTCCGGCGCTGATATGGCCGGTGACCACCGTCTTGACCAGGTATTGTGTGGTATCCAGCCTGATTCCGGAGGAAACGCTGTGCTGGTATTCACTGATTTTGTAGTAGTAGGTGCCGGGCTTCTCATATTTGATCTCTTCGAACCGGACACCGCCCTCGGTATTGCGGACAATTTCCTGCTGTACCCACTGCCCTTTTGTTCCGGCCAGGCTGCCGTCCCGGTCCAGTTCGTCCAGTTCAAAGTAGAACAGTTTGTCGCTTTCCGGCGTTTCATCGTCAATCGTCTTGGTTGCTTCGAAACCCACGTCCGTCAGGATCAGCTTGCCGCCATTGTAAGGATAGAGATGGCCTTCACCGGCGGAGGAAACCTTGTTGCCGACCATACAGCCGCTGTAGTTTCCGCCTTCCACATTGATGTAGGAACGCGGCGCCACAATGTGGCCGAAGAACGGGGTGACTTCCGTGGTCAGGTCCACTTCTGTCGCGTAAGGATAGTTCCAGACCAGGGACATGCCGGATCCGTCTTCTGTGGTGGTCAGGTCCTTGCCGTTCACCTTGACCTTCGGGGCTATATAGGTTCCGGTCCCGGTGTTGTTGATGATCGTGCAGGGAATATTCTTGCTGTTTGTCAGATCCAGTCCTTCCGGCGCGATGATGTTGACGATCAGCTTGACACCTTCCGGATAATTGATCGTCACGTTATCACCCATCGTGACGTCCACATTCACTTCCCGGAAAGTTTCATACTGGTTGCCGTAAATCACGTCATCACGCACCCGGCTGCTTTCAGCCAGGCTGTCGGACGTCTCCCGGACAGTCTTCTGGAGTTTGTCCCAGTCGATATAGGTATCTCCGTAAGCCGCGGTATGTCCGGCGGAACCCGTATAACCGCGGATCGTGCCATCCGGCCTGGGTTTGGAGGGAGAACCGCTGGCTGTCACGCCGTTCACGGTTTCGCCGACCACCGTATTGACGCTGCCGACATAGGCATTCCAGTCATGGTTGTTGTTTTCACGGTTGTTGATGAACGGCGCCATATTCGCCGGCACATAACCGCCGATCACGGAAGGCTTGGTAATGAATTCACTGTCGGCCACGCCCGTACCGGTGATATGGATAATATCCCCGCGGACCAGCACACCGCCCATGCAGTGGTTCTTCATCAGGAAGTCGCCGTCCCCGAAGGCGCTCTCGCCGCTCTTGCTGGGGCTGGCTGTGGTATTGGGGCAGAGGGTTACAATATTGTAGCCGTTCAGGATATAATCCAGGGAATAGCCGTCAAACTTGTCCGGCTCTATGCTCAGGGAAACAACATCCCTGACTTTTTCCCTCGGATTCTGCGGATCGGTATTGTCATCTTCCTCAAAATGATCCACATCATCCGTAAAGGTCGGATAAGCAATGAGTTCCGCGTTGTTGACATATGCGCCGGTCTTCATCGGTGTGCTGCCGGAAGGCCTCAGCTGGTCATTGCCGCCGACCAGTTCCACCTTGATGGAGTGTTCGGTGCCTTTATATTTTTCTCCGTCTATGATATCGCCCTGGCCGTTTTTCCAGTTTGTAATCGGCACATCAATATAGGTGCAGCCCGCCTGGGTGTCCACGGTCATATAGGGTGCTTTTTTATAATTCGCGTTGTCGATCTTTTCCCAGCCGTAGGTATCCTCGCCGCTCTGGTGGCCGATGGTGACTTTCACATACAGGCCGCCGTCCAGGTTGATCTTTGTGGTGTCGGTTGTATCAAACTTCAGCCTGACAAAATAATCAATCGGCTTGGCTTTCTTCAGCCGGATGCGGTAGCAGTCCGACTCCTGCACACCCTTGAAATATTTGAATCCTTCCGGCGGTTCATCGTTGGCGACGGTCGCCCGGTTCGCCTTTTCCCAGTCCAGCTGGTTCTTGTCGGTGATCTTAACCACACGGGCCGGATACTCATCTGTATCCACTTCGATATAGTGCTTTGTGGGGTCGAAATTAGTCCACGCTTTATTCTGCGGATCCAGCGGGCGGGATGCCAGGGTGGTGAACCGGTTCACCGTGATGGTCGCGGTATCCCCCTGCTCATCCGTTTTCCACTCGTCCACCGGGATCAGATTCCAGCCGACGTCCTGGCCGGACTCGATATCGCGGATCATGACCCGGAGGAAATAATCCTCCCCGAAATGGGTCTCAGGTGTAATCAGGTTCTGTCCGTCATAGTCATACGTGCTGATTTTGATGGTGTTGCCGGTCCACTTCTTCTGCGCCTTGAAAACAAGGGTATCCTCATCCGCGGATCCCGATCCGTCATTCTTCTTCTCAATGACAGGCTCCAATTCCAGGGAATAATCTTCGATTTTCGCCGGAGAAGCAGCTGCAGTGGAAAGTACAGCCGCATCCAGTGCTGTGTCGCTTTCCACCAGGATAAACGTCGCGTCCGAAGGCAGCCTGGTCTCCGCGGAAGGTGTTTCGCCATCCCCGGCCAACATCATCGGCAGATTGAGTATGCCCGAGGCACTGCCGAAGGGAATAAAGGACAGGCGGCCGGTGCTTGCCGGCACGGCAGCATAAGCCACACGGGTGTTTTCCACGGAAGCAACGATATAGTAATTATGCGTCAGCGAAGTGTTTTCCGGCATATACTCAATCCGGGAAGGATAAAGCCTTGCCTTGCGGGCAATAATCCGGTATTCGCCGCAGTTTGTAAGCAGGTCGGCATCGCTGTAGGATTCGACTTCAGGCAGGTATCCATCAAACCGGGTCACTTTTGTCGAGCCGGTTTCGTCATAGAATTCAAAGCTGACGATCTTCGGCCATTTGTCATCTTCCCAGGTGACTGTGCCGTCCACGGCAACGGTTCCGGTATGGATCGTCCCGTTTTCATCGGTTGCCTTAATCGTATAGGTATGGGTAAGCGAAACCGTCCCCAGTTCCTCGTCCTGCTCATCGAAAAAGCTCAGGGACGCTGAATAGGTGTTCGGTTTTGTCGCCGTAATCAGGTAATAACCGACGGCATTATTGATTTCCGCGTCATACCGGGCAGTCTCGGAAGGATTTCCTGGACCAAAGTCTGTTTTGAACTCCCCGATCATCTGCGGATCTTCCGCGGCGCCGTGATAAAGGATCTGCCAGCCGGCAATCTCAGGAATGTCCCCGCCGAAGGAGACCTTGCCGTTTGCTGCGTCAATCTCGCCGATATGGACATTCCCTTCGGTATCGGTTGCCCGGATCGTATATCCTTCGCCGACAGGCACGTTTGTTCCGGCCGGAATCTTTCCCCGGTTCCAGGAATCATAATATTCAATTTCAACCTGGTACGTCCTGGGGATTCTGGCCTTGAGGATATAGGTATGCGTTCCGTTGTCAATGGTGGGATTTTCGCTGCCGACCACTTCGGAGTACCGGACGGCATAGTCGCCGATCATATCATCGCTGTTGATCCGCCAGCTCCGGATTTCCGGAACGGGATCCATATCCACCGAGCCGTCCGTGTTGATCGTGCCCTGATGCACGGTGCCGGCCGCATCCGTTGCGTAGATCGTTCCGGTACCGGCGAGGTCAGCGGTATAGGATCCGACTTCGTCCCAGGCATCCAGGTACAGGATCCTGACATTGTAGGTGTCAGGTTTATGCGCCTGGAACACATAGACCGTTCCGACCTTTTCCGGTGTCGTTGTCAGCTGGTAACCATCCAGGTTGGTGGCGCTGAATGTCCAGCCGGTTATATCTCCGGGCAGGTCTGCCCATCCGTCGGAGGTAATTTCTCCGTTCCCGGTAATGACAGCGGTATAGGTTGTCCCCTGGCTGTCCGTAGCCGTCATGGTCACAGGTGCCGTGAAGTCCACCCTGTCCGTATGCGCCGTATTCCAGGCATCATACAGGTCAAGCCGGGCTGTATAGCGGGCAATCCCGATGGAGATATTGGTCCTGGTCGGGTCCGCCGTGTCACCGGCGATGGTCACGGTATCTTCGGCGTTGTTATCCGGATAAAGGGCTGCATTTCGGTATACAACGTTGTTGGAGTTGCCGAAATTCTGTTCCGTAAACATCCAGCTCTGCGCTTCTCCGGCGGACATCATGATCACGACTTCCGTATCAGCGGTCGCGCTGAAAGCCTGCTGCCCGCCGCCGTTCGGATAGGTCAGCACCGGTGCGCACTCATAGATGCCGTTTCCGTTTACCGGCACCGCGCAGTATGCTTTTTCCGCGCTGTTGGGAATCGGCTGGCGGAATACCACATACATATTCGCGTAATTCTGCCCATTGTAGTTAAAGGATCTCGGAACACCGTCCGCAATCTGTACAGCAGCGACATGACCGGCTTCTGCCTGTTTCTCCACATGGATCGTAAAATGCCTGATGCCGTTTTGTTCTGTCACATCCGTCATCGTGAAGGTATAGGTATCCTCCCCGATCTCCAGCGTGTTGGGATTGGCAGATACATTGTTGTTGGCAACGAGCGCTGTACCGCTGTAATCCCTGGTCTCTGCGGGTTCTGTGTCGTAGTGTTTCAGCACCACAAACAGCGTTTCATGCACATCGGAAGGAATGTCCGCCGCATTGAATCTGTAATCCCCTGTAAGCGAACTGTCCATTCTTCTGGATTCATAGGATTCATTTCCCCTGTTCCAGCCGACAAGCAGATAGTTATATCCGCTGATATCCAGCGTTTCGTCGCTTTCAATGGATATGATCGTATCCGTATTATCCGTGGGATCAGGTTCGTCCGGATCCGGATCATCGGGATTGGTCGATGTATCTCCGATCTTAATCGTGGTTGTGTTGGTTCTGTTATCTGTGGAAACAACGATCGCTTTGTTGTCTACTTCGGTGATGTAGCTGATACCGTTCTGGTTATTGATCGGTGTACGGGAATCAAGCTGGTCATTAATGTTATAAGCTCCCCGTCCTACAAGAACGGTGGTGTCTTTCGTGTTGTCATACGGATTATCGGTACCGCCCCAGTATGCAGCCTTGAATGTCTGGGCCTGGATATTACCGCCGCTCCGGCTGATTTCTCCGACGTAATACTGGTCATACGGACCTTGCGGGGTATTGACCTGTTCCTGTTTCATGATGAAATACAGGCGTCCTTCCCAACTGAAGCCGCTTTCCACACTGATTTCAACAGTATGATACGCATCTCCCGGCGATCCGACGCCGACCAGGATGGACTGAGAGCCCTCCGGGACTGTCGCTCCGTCGGATATGGCTGATGCCGGCAGCATGTTCAGCACCAGCATCAGTGTCAGCAGAATGGAGAAAAATCTTTTTGCGGTATACTTCATGTCCATGACTCCTCTTTCGGGCGGTTAGGCTTAAGGGATGATCCGTATATTTTTCACGCTTCGGCCGGCTGTTCGATATAGACGAGGATACGCCAGTAGAGGTAATTGTTTTCCTCGCTGATCGTAATGTCGATGCTGTCGTTTGTCTCACCGGTGGCATCTGTCCAGTTCAGGTCATCGGTGCTGTACTGCCACTGGAGGGTGTAGCTCAGATTGTCATAGCCGTTCAGGGTGGCTTTCAGATGGGCGGTATCCCCGATCTTTGGATGCTCCGTATCCCAGGTCAGGGCAACGTCTATCGACCGATCGGCCGGCAATACAGACTCTGGTTTGTTTTTGGTTTCTTCGTCTTCAGGCTTGTCTTCCGTTTCGGTCCCGGCAGGATTTTCAGTCTCCGGTTCGGATTCCTGCCCTGCATCGTCCCCTTCTCCCGGCACTTCGTTTTCCGGTTCCGTTTCCTTGGGCTGCCCGTCTTCCAGCTGTTCCGGTTCGTTCTGTTCCTGTCCTTCAGGCTGTTCGGGAAGCTCCGGCTGTTCAACTTCGGTTTCTTCTTCCAGCGCCGCGAGCCAGGCTTCATATCCTTCATTATCCAGGATAGTGACGATCACTTTCGCGTTGCGGTTGGGCTCTTCCGGTCCGATTTTGATCAGGTAGGAACCTTTCTCCGCTTCAAAGGAAATCATCACGCGTTTGGTTTCCGGATCGGAAAGGGTTTTCTGCGGGGTGGTTTCCGGCCGGTCGGATTTTTCCACGGTCACCCAGACCGTTTTCTTTCCTTCCACGATCAGGTGAACGGTCTGTGCCTTGTCCGTGTCCAGTTTCAGAATGGCCGGTGTGGTGTCCTTGGTCAGTCCTTCCCAGGTGCTGCCGATGCGAATCGCTTTGGAAATGATCATCTCAGCGCTGGTCCGGGATTCTTCCGTTTCCTTCTCGGCTTCCTTCTCCGGTTCGGCCTGCGGATTTTCCTGCTCCTGCAAAGCGGTCTCCTGCTTCTCTGCTTCAGGCAGTTCTTCGCGCGGGTTTTCTTCCGGCTGCTCCTCTTCCTCCGGAACTCCCACGGGTTCCTGAATGTTTTCTTCCTGGGCAGGCGTTGCTTCTTCCGCCTGCTCTGCAGGCTGCGCAGTTTCTTTTTCCGCCTGTTCCGCCGGCTGCACCGTTTCCTGCTCCGGCAGGTCGGTTGCTGTCGCCGGTTCCGCAGCGCAGGCGGAAACAGCACAGACCGCCAGGATCAGTGCGCACAGGATGGAAAAGATTTGAGCGAAGCGTTTCTTCATAGCCAGGACTCCCTCTCTTGCTTTGAATATCCGGTTTCTTTGCTGTAAAGCGGCGATGCAGTCGCCGGGGGCTGTACGGAAACAAAATGTTTCCCTTTCTGCAAATGTCGATAATTATACAGGTTGATTATACCATTATTTGTCAGGCTCTACAAGGATTTGGCGTATTTTTACGCCTCTTTTTTCCTTAATATATAAACTCATTGTAAAAAACGTTTTCTCATCAGCCGTTGCGCATGAATCAGATCATTCCTGAATTGTAAAAAAATACGCTGCCCTTTCAGGCAGCGTATGAAGCTGTTGCTTGTTCTTTGTCAGTCGACGGAGAAGAGCACAACGCGGTATCCCCTGTTCATGATTTCAGGTGTCACAACAAAGGAGTATTCCGTGCCGCTGCCGACGGTATACCAGCCGCGGTCGTCATCGTCATTGGCTTCCCACACAAGGCGGTAGCTCATTTCCACGCCGGATACCTTTGCCACCAGGGTTACTTCCTGTCCGTAGGAGAATTTATCCTGTTTCAGGACAATATCCGCTGTTCCGGCAAATTCGACATGCTCGTAGGTTTCCGGGTTGTTGAACTGCTCAAGCAGGGCGTCTGAAACGGAGCCCTGATCATCATCGTCAAACTCGAACAGTTCTTCTTCCTCTTCCTCTTCTTCCTCCTCTTCCTCTTCATCGTCAGAATCGGAAGGATCCCAGTCATCTTCGATCTCGGGCTCTTTATCGTCGACCTCCACAACAACAGGTTCGGGTGTCGGAGCCGGAGTCGGTTCAGGCGTTGGTTCCGGAGTCGGTGCCGGCGTCGGAGCCGGGGTGGGTTCGGGAGTCGGAGCCGGAGTCGGTTCCGGTGTCGGAGCCGGGGTGGGTTCCGGCGTCGGTTCGGGTGTGGGTTCAGGTGTGGGTTCAGGGGTCGGTTCCGGAGTGGGTTCCGGCGTCGGTGCTTCGGTTACTTCTACGGGAGCCGGATCTTCAGCCGGAGTTACATCTTCGGGCGGGGTATCCCCTGCCGGTTCTTCAGCGAAGACAACGGGGAACGAACAAAGCAATACCACCGCACTCAGCAGCAGCGCCAGCAGCTTCTTCCATTGATTTACCTTGCGCACAGCCCGTTCCCTCCTTTCATTTCTCTGGGCAGAGTTCCTTATTACGGAATTATTATAGCATAACGTCGGTTATGTAAACGGTTACATATGATAAAACAATAAATGTTTTTATGTTAAAAAAATTGTCCGCCGGGTGAAGGCCCGGCGGAACAAGTGTTTGCAGGTTTTATTCTTCCCTGGGCGCCAGTTCCGGATGATCCTGCGGAAGTCCCTGGGAGCTCAGCGGTCCGACGCGGTAGTTAAAGACAATATTGCTGTTGGGGTAGTTCCGGTAGAACACGCGCTTGATCCGCTCGAGCACCATGCCGCCTGTATTGTAATTGACCGTGGGCAGCAGCAGCGCGTAGATGGTGGGAGCAAAGCGGGTAATGGTATCGCCTTTGCGCAGGTTCTGCTTCAGGATTTCCAGCAGGCCGTTCATGATGTTGTTCTGCCGCATCGTATCGATTTCCTTGTCGTTGTAGGGGGAAATCATGATGATGGCCAGGAACATCGTTGCGCCGAGGCGTTCCAGGTTGCGCATCTGCAGGTTGAAGATTTCCTTGAATACCGTATATTCGCAGACAAAAGCGCCGCGTCGGTCGCCGCTCTCACGCAGCTCGTTGCGGATGGACTCCAGGTTGAAATCCAGCGTCTTGCCGGCGGAAACAATCTGCTTGTAGAACTCCTGCAGGTCTTCGCTGGGCTTGACGCCGAGGTAACGGTAGTTCAGCTGGACAACGTGCTTGTACTGCACCAGGGCCTCGCCTGTCCGGTTGATCTTGATCAGGGCGGACATCAGCTCCATATGCAGGCGGTCGTCAAAGGAGTCCACATCCAGCGCGCGGCGGCAGACGCTGACGATGTCCGCGTGCTGCGCCTTGCTCTTCAGGAGCTCAATATAGGCATAAACAGCTGCCATATATTTGTTGTGCAGGGTTGTGGCTTTCGCCAGCGCCCATTCATTCTGCTCGCTGTGCTGAAGCAGGTCGCCGGGATATTTCTCCAGCAGCTGGTTATAGAGCCTGCGCTGTTCCGGCACAGGAACATTGTTTTCCGCCAGGCGCTGGAAGATCGCGTCAATCTCATACAGGTCAATCGTCATGCATTCCGGGCACTGCCAGTGATAGGCGCCGCGGTCGGACACCACGCAGGAGCCGAGGATCGGATCGATCTGGTTCAGCAGCACACGCAGGCGGCTGACCAGCGTCTTCAGCGCGTTCTCGGGATTGGTGCTCTTGTCTTCGTCCCACAGGGCGGAAAGCAGTTTCTGGTTCGGAACAGGCTCGCCTTCGTTCAGGATCAGATACTGAACCAGGGCCGCTCCTTTTTTGGACTTGGCTGCCAGATGATCCGTTTTCTTTTCATCGATGAAGATGAGGAAATGATCCATCATCTGAATCCGAATGGTATCTGCCATGAACGGGCCTCCCCTGTCTGATCTGTTTTCTTCCTTTATGAATATTGCGCGTTTGTTTCTGATTTGTGAACACAAACGTTACATTTCACCATACGGTTACATATTAGCAGGTTTCATCCCCTTTTGCAAGTATTTTGTTTGCCGTTCCAAAACAAATGTAAATCACGCTTGTTCCTTGAAAATAAAAGGATCCGGCATATTCATGACACGAATATGCCGGAAAAGGAGGATAGAATATGAAGAATATAGGATCAGTCAACAGTAAACATGAC
>Ga0310690_10002823_pt1 | contig 27431 bp, 18 predicted proteins | sample AusTroGonzalo_MG_2_FD_207661 | JGI IMG/M metagenome (GOLD analysis project Ga0310690, IMG submission 207661) | Bovine rumen microbial communities from tropical cattle in Woodstock, Queensland, Australia - Gonzalo_04 (v2) (version 2) | ecosystem: Host-associated > Mammals > Digestive system >...
GACATCGGTAGTTGGAACTTATGGGTAAAATATGATAATACTGGAACCCGGCTAAACATGCTTGGCAAAAGCAACCAACAATTAACACTGATGCAAAAGATCACAATAATAACAGGTAGTTTAGAAGTGAATCCGCAAAGCAATGAACGGAAGCATCGCTTTGTTTTAAGACAAAGTAATTTGCTTTTCCCCTCAAGATCAATCCTTTTCATATTACACTCCTAGTTGTAACTATTACAAATATCGATATGATAATAGCTGATTATTATTCCAGATAAGGAAAAAAGTAATCAGGTTTACCTCTTGCCTTTTGGGGAAATCAATGCAAATTGATCATCCAACTAAGCGTATTTTTTGTTTGCGACTTTTGGGTTTGTTTGGATATAGATAAACCACTTTTCCTTCATCCAGCAATTCATTTACTGCCCCACGAATCGTGTCCGTCACTTTCTTATACCCGAGTTTCGATGCCAATTCATTTGCGGACATATCACCGTATTCACGGAGGGTGGCGAGTACAAGCTCCTTAATCTCATTTCGGTTTTTGCGAGAAGCCCTGCCCGGAACTCCATCCGTTTCTATCTTCTCCTTACCGAGAAACAATGGGTGGATCGGAAGAACCACGCGGAAATAGCTCCGCTCTTCATCTGTCGTAAAACTCGGCAGATCGGAGCCGTTATTCTTCATTGCATTCAAAATCAACGGAATTCCTGTATTCCTGCCCTCGACCATCTTCAGCTCTTTCAGGAAATCCCCAATCCGGCGGTTCCGATACCGGCTGGAAACAAGAACCCGTTTCTCCAAATCATCGTCCGTGATAGAACGGTCCGGCCCCGGCAGACTCAATATCTCCATTTTCTCCGGGGTAATCGTCACCGTGATCGGCTCATGGATCTGATAGGACCGATGGTAGACCGCGTTGCTCAGCGCTTCCTCCACAGCCCTGTATGGCCAGTTATATACACGAATTGCCTCCGCGCGATCCGGCACCTTTGTGACGTACTCAGCTATCACATAGTTCTGAATATAAGCAAGCGCGTCCCGAAGCTGGCGGTCCAGCGGGCCGGTAAAGATGCGTTCCTTCATTCCGATCCCTGTCGGATCTGGTTTGTCAACAACTTCGATCCGACTGTACGGGAAGAACTTATCCGGGTGTTCATTGAAAAACATCAGTCCCGCATTGACCGGCTTTCTGTATTCAGACGGCCCCCTCACAAGTTGCATATCTGTTGCCACTTCTTCGACTGTTCTGCTCAACGAGCCCTCATATAGTTCGCTTTCGACTGCATGAAGATACTCTGACAACAGACTCGACCGCATGTCCGCGATTTCTGCATGATTGTTCACACGATCATCAAAGGGGATGTTGCGCGCAAGCTCGATCAGTTCCCGTTCTTCCATATAATTGGCTTTCACAGTGTTGGAGAGCTTTCGGATATAATATGCTTTCTCACTTTTCTCCCTGCTTTTTTCTGTGTAAATCTTTTCCGGGCACTTATACGGTCGATCATCTCCGCCCGGTATCCATAGCACCAGGATATCCTTCCCATCAATCACTGCGGGCTCAACGATCGGAATGTATCGGGGCTCAATGAAATTGCATCTGTTGAGAATATCCTTTTGAATGGCATCTAGGGCATCAGGATTGAGACCCTTGATTGGAAAAACAGGCCTCCCGTTTTTCTCTTCGATTCCCAACACGATATATCCGCCGCCGAGATTATCAAAATCATTTGCAAAGGCGGTAATCGAGTGGGTAACCGGTTCCGGGTTCCAGTCGCCTTTGTATTCAATACGCGTGCTCTCTACGACGCGCTGATGAATAAGGTCAATGATGTTGACAGGAAGTGCCATGCTGATTCCTCCGTGAGCTAACAATTAACTTGCCCTTTAACTTGCCCTTATTATAGCAAAGGGTAAGTTAAAGGGCAAGTCTTATTATTGAAAAATGATTATACTCCGTAATACACTGAGACATCACGCTACGAATTGCGAGTATATGCTTGGGAACGGAAAGGAGGTGACACAGTTGGAGGACAGAGAGATTATCGCACTGTTCGAAGCGCGCTCAGAACAGGCGATTGAAGAACTTGACCAGAAGCATGGGCGCTTCGTCAGCCAGGTTGCGCTAAACATTCTGCACGATGCCCGGGACGCGGAGGAAGCGGTCAGCGATACCTATCTCGCCGCGTGGAACACGATCCCGCCGCAGAAACCCGATCCGCTCCGCACCTACGTCTGTCGCATCGCACGAAACCTCGCCGTCGCAAAGCTGCGCAGCAACACAGCGGGCAAGCGAAACGGCAGCTATTACGCCGTGCTGGACGAGCTGGGCGAAGTGCTCCCGACAGCGGAAACCGTGGAATCGGCCTATGCTGCTGCAGAACTCACCGCTGCGATCGATCGGTTTCTTGATGCCGTCAGCTACGACGACCGTTACATGTTCATGCGCCGTTACTGGTACGGCGACAGCATAACGGACATCGCAGCGGCCATGCGCATGGGTCCCCACCGTGTCACCGTCCGCCTTTCCCGCATCCGGAAACGGCTTTCCGACTATTTGAAGAAAGAGGGCTTGCTGGTATGAACCGGGAACAAATATCTGATCTCGTCGGCAGCATTGCCGACCAGCACATCACAGCCACCGCGCAGTATGATCCCCGGGGCGTCTCCGGCAGCCCGGAAAGGATCTCAACTATGAACATTTGCAGCATCAGAAAACCTCTGCTGGTTGCCGCCGTCGTCGCCCTGCTGCTGGCACTGGGCGTCACCGCTTACGCCGCCGGATGGCTCGCACCCATCTTCCACAAAATGCAGGGCATGACGCCCGACGCAGAACAAAAGGCGCTTTACGGAGCAGCAGAACAGACGGTCATCGACCGGGAGCAGACGCCGGAGACCGTCACGCTTCCTACCTTCGAAAACAGCAGGATCACCCTCAGCGAGCGTTACTACGACGGAAAGACGCTGCTGTTGGGCATCAATCTGGAGGAGGTCGTGCCCAGCATGACTGTGGGCTATACGCCGGACGAGGCACTGTTCGCGAAGATCGACAACGTGGCCTTCTTCCATGACGTCCACGGGGATGACAATCTGGATGCTCTGCTGTCGGAGGGCATGGAACGATCGCTCTATGAGGAGTATCTTGACCACCGCACGGACTATGCGAAGGAATATGACCTCCGCAATCTCAGCGCCATCACGCTGGACTGGATGCTGAGGGAGAAGCTGTCAGCGGAAGACTATGAGGCGGCGTGGAAGCTTCTTCGCGAGACCGGCCATCTGTGTGTGGCAGACAGTGAGGTGTTCATTGGGGACCACATCGTGCTGGATGACGGAACAGATCTCGGCGTGACGGGTCAGCAGAATGTGGACAGCGACGACGTAAGCGCCCACAGCGGCAACATCTTCATCGAGGCATCTTCTCTGCCGGAGGGGGCACAGAACCGCGACGCGCTGCACATCAACCTGAACATCAAAAACGCCCGCACATGGTATTACATGGAACTGGGCGGTCCGGCATACTTCTATTATGAAACCGTCGATGAAGTTCAAGTACCCTTCACGGTGGAAAACAACAGAGAATAAGATGACCATATAACAAGCAGAGAAACAGGGGGGAAGCGAGCCCACAACTCACTTCCCCCTGTTTCTGTTTTGAAATCTGTTACGGCAGTTCCCGGCCCAGAGAACCAAAGTTGACCAAATCGGCGAGTCGCTCCATCATCTCACGACTGGCAGTTTCACCGGTACTGCTCTGCATGAATGTGAAGTCGGCCTGAAGTGTGACGAAAGCATAGTCTCTGTCATAGAGAACAATTCCATAGCTTTTGCCGAGTATCAGAGACAGCGTATCTCCAAAGCAATTTGTGTATTCCCACTTGTCCAGTTCTTCGTTTTCTGCAAACAGCGCGTATCCTGTACGGAAATACCCTTTTGCAGCGCGGTTCAACTTCATATCCACGAAATTGTCATCTTCGTAGTTGTCATCCAGGCTGTACGCAAACTGCAGAAGGAACGTCCCCGCATCATAACCGAGATACTCCGCGCCGACAAGCTGATATTCCTGTCCGGCAAAGGCATCCTTGTTGAGTACCTCATCGGTGCCAAAGTAATGATAAAAGCTATCCATGCCAATATCCTCTGTGCAGGAATCCAGAGGCTTCAGCGAATACTTGTCACAGATTTCCAGCACTTTCTCCTTCATTGCGGGTGTGTATGCGGGATAAATGCGGGAATGGGCTTCATACCATGGATCCGTTTTCAGTGCAGGGTTCGGTACCTCATCCCCATAATAGTTGTTGAGGCGATAGTTGTCATAGAAGCTCTGCCATTCCTGATTGGCCTGGTATTCCGGTGAACCACGCCAGCCCTGGAGGGAAAGCACGCGGACAGGTACTTGATTCAGACCCTGCGCCATCTCCTCTCTGCTTTCGATCACGCTGGAAACAGGGTTTACTCCGGCATATTCGACAACGGTGTCTCCCATCTGGCTGTTGATGAGGCCGAAAAAGCCCGTTGCATACGCTGCTGCCGCCAGCCCCAGAACCAGCGCGGCAGCAAGTGCAAAACTCACGACGCGTTTCATTTGGATATGCCTGAGTATATAACTTTCTCCCTTTCAGGTAAAGGTTGTAGGCCGTGGCGCTGCCCAGGGAGATTACCAGACAGACGGGATGCATAAAGCACATCCCGAAGACTAGCACCAGGGCAAAATACAGGAAGTTCACCAGCGGATGGTAGCTGGAAAAGGTGTCTCTGTTGACCATAGTTCCTCTGCGTGTTCAGCAAATCCCGTAGATATAGCGATCAAAAAACCAGTGTCCCGTTGGTTCCGGTTTCCGTCTCGCTTTTTCTCGGCGTTCTTCCATTTCAGGGATGGTCAGCTTGTCCAGTTCATATACATAGCCCCTGCGAATCACGCGCATCTGGTTCTGGATCGCACTGATCCTGCCGCGATAGACGCTGCCGCTGATTTCATGGGTCAGGTATTTGGGCTGAACGCGGTCCAGGATCATAACACATTCTTCTTCCGTCCAGGGCCTGTGCCGGTCGATCTGCAGGATATGGGCATAGCTGCGGGAAAACTCATCGTTGTATGGGAGAGGGAAGTCCTCCGGCAGCTTGCCCACGTTTTTTCTGCAATAAGCTCCGCTGACAGATTGGTGAAAATGCAGGCCATAGATGCGCTTGGAAAGCTCTCCGTGCTTTTCAATCATGCTCAGTATATACTTGATACCGTCCCACTGACTTTTGAGCTTCCAATTGGTGTTCATCAGGTGCCCTGTATCCAGCATGATCCCCACGCGGGGATAATGGATATGGGACAGGAGGCATTCCGTTTTCTCCGGATCGGTGAAGGTGAAGCCGGGCCACCATTGGTTTTCGACAAGGAAATCGAAGGTGGGCTCTACACCGTCCAGCAGGAGATTGATAAACTCAATCGCCCCGTCAAGCACTTCCTGATCCGAATGAAGCCAGCGGTAAGTGTATCCTTCCTCCAGGGATACATCGGAGACGTGGAAGACCATATAGGGCGCTTTCAACCGGATGCCCAGTGCCAGGTCCTCCCGAAAATGTCGCATCAGATCCTCCGGCTTTGTCCCGCGATAGACCTCGTTTACTGTCTCCCAGGAGCCGAACTTGCGCATGAGCGCCGCTTCATCCTGACGCCATAAATCCAGCCAGTCCACATAGAAAGTCATGTGATACCCTTTCACCAGGGAAAGGGGAATATCGTCCGCCAGATTGTCCGGGTCGGCGATTACCTCCAGCCCGTTCAATCCGCACTCCTTCACTTTTTTGCGGACCTCTTTCCAGCTTCCGTATTGCTGGAGGGTGTAAGTAGAAAGAGGAAAATTCGTGGTTTCAATCATCTATTTGTCTTCTTTCGTGCAATATTTATGATGCCGATTGTATTGCATAGGCAAACTGCATATGCTATACTGATGGCAAAGGGAGGGATGGTCATGTCCACGACTTCTATTCGCATGGATGACGCAGTTCGAGAGGAAACGACCCGTATCGCTTCGGAGATGGGGCTCTCGCTGAATACGGTGATCAATATCCTGGTCCGGAAGTTCAATGCCGAAAAAGGCTTTTTCTTTCCTGTTCGTTTGGAAACAGCGGAGAAAACCATTTTCGACCTGGATTCCGATGAATTTCAGGCTGCCTGCCGTAAGGCCGTCGCCGAACGGGATTCCTTGCCGGCTATGCCTTACGTCACTCGGCTGGATGCTGAAACGGGTAAGCTCATGAAGGTTTATTCGGACGGGCAGGTGGAATATGTCCTCTGAAAAGCCTGTAGAAAACCGGCCCCGCCTCCTGGTTTTCGCCGGGCCAAACGGCTCCGGCAAATCCACGGTGACGAAGGGTCTGCCAATCGTCGGCATTTATGTGAATGCCGACGATATCAAGCGCATTTCCGGCTGTACCGATTTGGCAGCTGCGCAGGAAGCAGAGAAGATCCGCGGCATCCTACTGGAAGGAAAACAGGATTTCACCTTTGAAACGGTCCTTTCCACAGGCAGGAATCTGGAGCTCCTTCGGCGGGCAAAGGACGCCGGATATGAGATCCAGGCGGTTTTTGTACTGACCTGCAGCAGTGATATTAATGTCCGGCGTGTACAGGATCGGGTGCGTAACGGCGGTCACGACGTCCCGGAGGAGAAGATTCGGAGCCGTTATACCCGTTCTCTGAAGAATCTCGCAAAACTTGTCCGCATCGCTGACCGAACCAGGGTGATCGATAACTCCGGCGATGAGCCTTCTCTGATCTGCGAGGTTGTCGGTACTTCTGTCCGCATTTGGGAAACGGAGGTTTGGCCGAAAAAGGCGATCCTGGGTTTACTCTATGATGAGAGCAGCTGAATCTGCGGGGCAAGTCCTCTTGTTGGGGACTTGCCCCGTCTATTATCACCCTTCTGCTGGGTCACCGCCGCTCACAGCATATCCGCCGCCCACGTCGAAGCCCAGATCGCAGGTATAGCGCCACTCCACGACGTCCCCGTCTTTCAACGCATAGCGGGAGCAGCCGTAGTTGGGATACCAGCCATTGACCGAGTACATCCAGCCGCTGAGCTCCCCGACATCAAACTCGTAAAGATTATTGATCCCCTCGATGTAGGCGCTGTTATAGATCGGCGTATTTTCAAACTCCATGTGGATGCTTCTGCGCTTGCACTCCCGTTTCAACACCTGGAATACGCTCTCGCCCTCGAAGAACACGACCTCCGTCGGTTCCAGGATCCAGCCGTCCTCCGGCACCAGCTCCCGCTTGTTCTTCTTGCACTTATCCATATTGTCCAGAATGGAAGCGCAGGAGATGGAAAGGGTGCAGTGGTATTCCGTTTCCGTCACAGTGGCGTTTTCCGGTTCCACGGGCAGAGGCATCCCTTCCGGGACAGGCTCGGTGTTATATTTGTCCAGCTTCGTTTCCGGGTCCAACTCCATGCCCTGGCTTTCGGAATAGTCGATATTCTCCTGGGCGAAGGTGGGGCTGGGAGAAGGCGGCGCACTTTTTCCGTTCCCGCCGCAGCCCGCTAAGGCAAACATAAGCAGGAGGGCAAGAAGAATCAGCAGTATGCGTTTCGACATCATATACACCTCTTATTCTGCGATAAGGTTCGCTAAAAGGAGCATCTGATACAGCATTTCCGCCACCTCGCAGCGGAGGATATCCCGCTTCGGCTCGGCATCCATAGCGGAGGTGTCCAGCAGCTCATATTTATAGCAAAAAGCCATCGCTTCTTTTGCCCAGCTTGCAATGCTGCGGTAGTCCATGTAATCGCAGAGGACGTCCCCCTGCTCCGCCTCGCTGACCGCCGTTTCCAGGCCGCAGAGCTTCGCTGCCCGGACGGTCATGACCGCCGCCTCCTGGCGGGTGATGGTCCCCTCCGGATTGAACTCCGTATCCGATACGCCGTTCACGATGCCATAAGCATTTGCGGTGCCGATATACGGCGCATACCATTTGTCTGCCGCCACATCGGTGAACTTCCCATTCGCCTTGGGCGACAGGCCCAGGGCTTTTACAATGATCGTAGCGTACTGTGCCCGCGTCATGGTGGCCTCCGGCGCAAAGCTGTCGTCCCCCATGCCGTTGATGATCTCGCGGGCGGCCAGGGCGTTGATCGCCGCCTTGTTCGGGCTGCCGGCAATATCCCCGAAGGTGATCCCCGGCTTGGAGACCGGCCTCACCTGCACGTCCGGGTCCTTCCCGGCCAGGCCGGTACCCGGTTCCCGCGCTTCCTCCATGACGGCGTCGCCGATGGTAATGGCGTCCGTCATGCGGTAAAGGCTGTTCATCCCCTTCTCAAAGCGCAGGGCGGCGATAAGGCCGTAGAAGCCCTGCTCGGCGGACATCTGGTTATCCCCGTCAGAGCCGTCGGCAATGTGGGTGAAGCCGCCGTCGGACTTCCGATAGGTCAGCAGATTGTCCAGAAGGCTGTGCCCATTCTTGATGAACCGCTCATCTTTCCAGCCGATCCCCAGCTCGCAGAGGCCCACCAGCACCTGCACCACGCTTTCGCTGTTGGAATCGCCCCACATATTGGAGTAACCGCCATTTTCGTCCTGCTTATTGCTCATGCAGGTCAGCGCCCGGTCGATGGCGGCGGCCACGGCGGGCTGATCCTGATACTTCGCCAGGGCCTGCAAGGCCATCCCGGTAATGTCCGGGTCGGCAGGGTCGGCGGCGGTGCGGCGGGAGAGGGTCCAGCCGCCCTCATTCAGTTCTTCGGAGAGGATGCAGTCTATATACATCTGCCGCGTGGCCTGGGTCTCGGCCTCCTCGTTCCGCGGCACGGGATAATTCGCACTGTCCAGGGCGATGAGCGCCCAAATGGGGCCGTTCAAGCCCTGCCAGATCGTCTTATCGTAATCTCCCAGGGGCTTCAGCAGGTCATACCCGCCCACGTCCCGCGCGTCGATCCCCAGGGCCGACAGCGTGACCACGACGCGGGAATAGTCCGTATACTTCCGCTCATGCAGGACGCCTTCGCACTCCTTGACGTAGGTCACCAGCTTGCCGTAGTAACCCTCGAAATACCCATCCGGCACGGTATAGCCGCAGCGGGCCAGGCCCAGCACGGCCCATTCTCCCCCCACGTCGGCATGGTCGGGCGCTTTCACGGCGGAAAGCATATACTTCGCGCTGCCGTCCACCAGGGCTTGCAAGTCCGGCTCCTTTGCGGCGGCAGCGGGGACCGCCAGCGCCGCCAGGCAGACCAGGACAAGGACCAAAGACAGGATTTTTTTCATTTTCTCCGAACCTCCATAAAACGCCTACTTGGGACGCGGCTGAGCCGCGCCCCAAGAGTGATTTTTCCGTTCCCAAGCCCCGCGAAAGCGGGGCTTGGGAACAATGCGTTAGCTTACAACAATGAGCTTGATCAGCCGCTCCAGGAGCGTGGCGACCTCGGCCCGCGTGGCATTTCCCTGCGGGTTCAGGCTGCCGGTATCGTCGCCCTTGAACAGGCCGACTTCCACCGCCCAGGCCATGGCCTCCTGCGCCCAGGACGAGACCTTTTCCCCGTCCCCGAAAGCGCTCATGTCGGCGGGCGCGGCGGTATCCTCGCCTACCAGGCCCGTGTACTTCGCATACCGGTACAGGATCGTGGCAATCTGCTCGCGGGTGATGTTGGCATTGGGCTCGAAGCCGTTCTCCGTGCCGTTGACCAGGCCGCTTTCGGAGGCCCAGGCCACCGCCTCGGCATACCAGCTCTTGACGTCCACATCTCCGAAGGAATCCAGGCCGCCGGTGAATCCCGGCTCGTCCTCCAGACGGTACAGCACCGTCACCAGCATGGCCCGCGTCATGGGATCGTTGGGTGCAAACTCATAACGGTCCACGCCGTTCATCAGCTCATGGCTGACCACGAAGCTCACCGCATCGGCAAACCAGTCCTTTTCCTTGACGTCATCCCAATAATGACTGCTTTCCGTAATGGTGACCGTAGTCCCGCTGGGGACCTCGGCATAGACCCGGTCCCCGATGATCGCGGACTTCTTGATGGGCGTCGTCGTGCCGTCGCCATTGACGACCGACAGGGCCTGCCCTTCCTTCGTAACGGGCAGCTCGATCTTTATTCTGACGTCGGGGTCTTCCTCCGTCGGCGGATAGGGCCGGACGCTCACAGTCGTCTTTTTGTTCCAATCGTCGTAAGAGACGACCATGCGCACTTCCTGTCCGCTTTCCGCCAGAAGTGCAACGGCGTCGGCGTCCAGCTCGATCACGCCCTTGCCGCAGCCCAAACGCAAACCTGCGCCTGCGTCGGCGATCTCCTTCATTGCCTCGGTCTCGACCCGAAGGACCAGCCGGTTGGAATCCTCCATCTCGACCCAGAGCTTCAGGCTGCTCTTGTCCTCGGCCTTTTCCAGCCCTTCGGCAACGGTCTTCTTGTCCAGCGTCGCGTCGGCGGCATAGGCCATGCCGCCCTCGCTGTGGTCCACGTCCGCCGTTATCACGACGGTATCGCCGTCATAGCTGGGGGCGATCTCCGAAGAGATGCTGCCGGAGCTGCCGCCTCCGCCGCCTGCCTGCGCGCCTTCGCCCAGGCCGCCGCCGTAACCGCCAACGCGATCCGGGGCCTTGAGCCAGCGGTTGTAATAGCGCCCGTCGCCCAGGGAGGGCCAGCGGGAATCATCCTCGAACCAGTCCGCGACCTCATAGGAATAGTCGTTGACATAGTGCCAGATGACTCTGTCGCCGTCATGAAGCTCCTGCTCCTTGAGACCAAATCCGGGATGTTTGCCGTTGATGGTATACATCCAGCCGGAGCGCTTGCCGTTGGTGAATTCGCTGAGGGCATACCCGTCGCCGGGGGCATAGACCGTTTTCACATAGTTTTTGTCCGCGCCCTCGCTGCGGATACCCGCGTCCCGGGTCGCCTGGACCCACAGGTCATAGACCGTCGAGCCCTCTTCCATGTTATAGGTCGTGGTGGCGATCCAGGTCACGTAATCGGGCAGATATTCCTCTTTGCCCAGATCCACGTCCTTGTCCGCTATCCGCGCGCCGATGAGACGGAAGGTGACCTTGAGCTTGCCTTCGTCCTCGCTGCTTCCGCCGGAGCTGCCGCCTCCGCCGCCGGAGCCAGAGGACTTCCACTGTGCATAGAGGTCGGCGGGCAGACCGGCGGTGATCACGGTATACTTCTCGCCGCCGCTGGCCCGGTCAAACCAGCCCTCAAAGCTGTAATTCTCCCGCGTGGGCTGGGGCAGCTCGCCTTTCTCGTCGCCTTTCTTATAGTTCTTCTTTTCACCGTCCCGGAGTCCTTCGCAGGAGCCGCCCTGCAGGTGGAACGTGACGGAAACCAAGGGCTCCTCGTTCTTTTTCAGCTCGGCGAGCTTGGCTTCCGCTGCTTCCAGGGCCACCAGGCCCTCCACCAGCGCTTTCTGCGCGTCCGTCAGGGCGTCGTAAGCGGCGCGGGCGGCCTTGATCGCGTTTTCGCTCTCCAGGGTGACTGCGCCGATGGCGCTGATCTTTTCATCCACGCCCTTGGCGGCAGCCTTATCCAGGGTCTCCTGATCCGCTTCCTTTTCCAGCTTCGCGTATTCGGCCTCGGCGGCCTCCAGGGCATCATAATTGCTCACGAGCTTCTTCTGCGCGTCCGTCAGCTTGTCATAGGCGCTGCGGGCCGCCGCGATGCTCGCCTTTTTTTCCAGGGTGACTTTGCCGATGGCGTCGATCAGCTTTTCGACTTCCTCCGCCGCGGCCTTGTCCGCTTTTTCCTCCAGCGACGCGATCTCCACGTCGGTCATATCGTAGAGCGTGTTTTTGCCATTCTTGAAGCGGTCATAGGCCACCAGGTCATAGGCCGCCTGCTCGGACGCCATCTGATCCACGCCGCCGTCCGCCAGATGCCGGAAACCGCCGGTGGTCTTGTCAAAGTAGCTCAGCAGGTCGTCCAGCACGCTCTTGCCGTTCTTAACGAACTGTTCTTCCTTGTCGGCGTCGCGGCCCAGGGTGCTGAGGGCGATGATGACCCAGCCGTCCGCCTCGGCGCTGCCAAAGCCGCCGTTTTCGTCCTGCTTGCCGCTGAGGAAGGCCAGCGCGTCGTCCACCATGGCCTTCAGCTCGGCATGGGTCACGCTGCCGCCCAGGGCGGCCAGTTTCGCTTCATCCAGGTAATACGGGGCCAGGGCATAGACAGCAGCCGCCGTGGTATCGAGGCTCTGTCCGCTTGTGCCGCTGATGGCCCATGCGCCGCTCTCCTGCTGCTTCGCCTTCAGGCTGGCGATCAGCCCGGCGCGGAGCGCCTTGCCCTCCGCCCCCGGCAGATAATCGTGGGAATCCACGGCCAGGAGCGCAAAGGCCGTTCCGTTGTTGCCCTGGGCCGCCGCCATGTAATCGCCCTTATCGTCCTTGTCCAGCAGGGGCTTCACCAGGTCATAGGCCGCCTTATCCGTGGTGACCTGGCCGGCGTCCACGCCCATAGAGGTGAGGGCCAGGATCACGCGGGAATATTCGGTATAGACGGAGCTGCTCAGGACGCCGTTCTTCTCGTCCAGGGTCTTGGACAGGTTTGCCAGATAGCGGTCGTTCCAGTTATCCTTGGCAGCGCCGCCCCGGTTCAGGGCAAACACGGCCCATTCGCCGCCGACGGAGTTCACCGTCGGAGTGGGTGTTTCATCCTCCACATAGAACAGCACCGCATTCAGAGCGTCGGTATATTTCAGCTGGGACTCGTCCGGCTCCTCCTGCTTCTCTGTCACCGTCACGAGGCAGCTGGCGGTCTTTTCCCCGTCCGCCGTCGTGACGGTAATGGTCGCCTTACCGGCCTTGACGCCGGTCACGACGCCGTCCGACACCCGGGCGATGGTCACGTCGCTGCTGCCCCAGGTGACGGTCTTATCCGTGGCGTCCTCCGGGGCGACGGCAGCTGTCAGCGTGACGGTCTCGCCCACCCTGACCTCCGCCGTGGTCTTGTCCAGCGTCACGCCGGTGACGGGCACGGGGGCCGCCTTGACGGTCACGGTGCAGGTCGCGGTCTTTCCGCCGTCCTTCGTCGTCACGGTGATGGTGGCCGTACCTTCCTTGACAGCGGTCACGACGCCGTTTTCCACCGTCGCCACGCTCTCGTCGCTGCTGCTCCAGGTCACGGTCTTGTCCGCCGCGCCGGAGGGGGCGACGGTGGCCGTCAGCGCAAGGGTTTCGCCCACAGTGAGCTCCGCGCTCTCCTTGTCCAGCGTCACGCCGCTCACCGGGATATCCTCGTTGATTACGGTCACGAGGCAGCTGGCGGTCTTTTCCCCGTCCTTCGTCGTCACGGTGATGGTGGTCGTTTCTCCCGCCTTGACGCCGGTCACGACGCCATCTGCGACGGTGGCGACGGTCTCGTCCGCGCTGCTCCAGGTCACGGTCTTGTCCGTGGCGTTGTCCGGTTCCACGGTCGCTTTAAGCTCCGCGGTCTTGCCGACGGTCACGGAAAGCTCCGTCTGATCCAGCGTAACGCCGGTCACCGGCTCCGTGAAGGTCAGGTCGTTCAGGGCGGCCAGCGCCTCGTTGATGGCCACCTGGGTCGCCTTCGCGTCGGTGAGGACTGCCAGGGCGTCGTTATAGACGGTCTTTGCTTTCAGGGTCGCGTCGCTGTACCGGCTGCGGAGTTCTGCCACTTTCCAAGTCAGAGCGCTCTTGTCGCCAACTGTGAGGATAGGCGCTTCACCCCAGGCCGTGTTATTCGCGCCAAGGTCTGCCCCATAGCCCACCAGGGTGAACTGGAAACGGACGACCTCGCCCTCCGAGAGCATCCAGCCGTCGGCTCCCACACCGGGAAATTCCGCCTTGCCGGTAGTCTTATCCCCCACGGAATAAGTCCAGCCGGAAGTCGTAAGATAGTCAAACTCACTCAGATACTTGCCGTTTGCATCGGCTGTATTGAATTCCGAATCATTGATATAGGCCTTGATAGCGTCCGGAATGCTGTAACCAGTCTGCTCTGGGAAGTATACATCCGAGAGATAGAAACTGGACACAACGCTGCCACTGCTGGCCCAGGGATAAAGCGTGCTCATCGTTTCCAGCGGCGGCTGCTTCTGGATCAGTCCTTCCGATGTGATGCCGTATTTCTCTGCGGCCTGCGCGCTCAGCAGATCCGTGATCACAACGCTCACCGGGGTGCCCTTCACCACGGTGACCAGGGTGGGCTCCAGAATGTAGCCCAGGCCCAGGGTGTTGGCGTCCATGGAGATCGCCACGGTGACCTCTCCGGTATCCGGCTTGGGCTCGATGGCCTGCATGGCCGCGATGGCGGCGTTCAGTGCGGCGGTCACGTTGTCTTCGATGTGGGCCGTACCCGCCGTGGCTTCCTCAATGGCAGTTCTGCCGGATTCGTAGGCTGCCTTCAGCTCCGCCCAATTCACGGCGGTGTAATCATCGCTGGAATACTTGTAGTACTGCTTCTCCAAGTCAGTCAGGGCTCTCTGCTTGTACCAGGCAAGCTGTTCTTCTTCACTGCCCGCATCGTTCCACTTGGCATAGAGCGTGATGTCTTTGGCAGGCATCACTGCGTCATATTCGTCCCACTCCACCGTGTATGTTTCATCATAGAACCAGCCGCCGAAAGTCTTCCCCTCCAGCGTCGGTTTAGCAGGAGCGGAAACTGCGCTGCTGATTTGCCGGATAATGGGAGCGACCGTGCTGCCGCCCTTGGAATCAAACGTGATAGTGCTGGTGCCGTACTGGGCATAAATGGCACCTGCATCTCCGAGGAAAAGAGTTATTCTGGCACAGGGATTCACGATGTACCGGACTCCGTCCGGGCGATACTTAGTATTGAGGTCGTTATCTTCCTTTGTTGGATCGTTAAAGGCATCTACGATTTGATATATCCATTCACCGTTCTCATAGAGGTAAATAGAACTACCTGTATATCCGACATTGGTCTGATCCACATAGAAGCGACCTGCAGTGATAGCATATATACTCCCGTCTGCGGTGATTCCAACATACTTGCTGTTGGTTTGGGAGGCTTCCGGTATTGAACTAGTATCCAACAGAGAACTGCTTACGTTGGTATCGCTGACTTCCACCTTCCAAACACTGCCAACGGTGTTCCCATTGCGTACCCGTTCAGCGGGATAATAATAATCCGTGGTGAGCAGAACTACACCGTCCTCCACAAGACAGCCCCCGGTGATGTACCGGGTCCCGGAGATTTCGGCGATCTTTGTCCAAGCCCCGCCGCTATAGACATAGAGCCCGTCGGCGCTACCGGCATAGGCCGTACTTCCGTCCGCTTTCCAGAAGGAATTGAATCCGTAGGTGTGGGATTCCCAAGTGCTCCCGTTCCAGTGAGCGTCCTGAAGCCATACGTCGGAAGCACTCATCACCAGGCCCACTCGAAGAGAATTCACGCTGGTTATGCTATGCCCATCTGTATCAACGTTGTTCCAAGACCCATTTGTATACTGAAATACTTTGTATCGGTCGTTGGTGGTCACACCGTAGGTCAGCTCAGTCTGCACTGCTGTCAAGGCTCCTGCGGTGTCCACACCGAGGGCAACAATCTCTCCCTCCAGACCTGGAAGAATGGTGAAAGCCCCGCCGGTGCTAACAGCGACGCCGTTGTTCGTGGCCATATATAGATCGAGAACTCCCGTATTGGGGTTTATCCGCGCAGCAGCATCGTAGACCGCAGGCCCGTTATCCCCAGCTTTGCTGACATCCAAAGATTCACCCGGTACATTCAGATATGTAAGGGTCGTGTATCCGGAAGGTTTCGCAGTCACATCTATGGTTTTAGCCGTAACTGCCCCGTCCCCCAACTGGGTCGTTATAGTCACTTGGCCGAGACCTGCAGGCATAGGATCCGTCACAAGCAAAACCTGTTTATGCACATTTGGATACACAATCGTTTCCTGGCTGTAGGTATAGTTCGCCAGCGGCTGTCCGTCAGTATTGGCGCCTGCAAAGAGTGCATACCGCAAAGGGGTATTGCCCGGAATCTCGGAAGGGACAAAAGCTTCAAAATAGAAGCCTACCCTTTGACCGGCGAATACGTGATTGTCTTGTATAACTGAGTTGGAAGCATAAAGCGTCGGAGCATAAACGATACTGCTCTCGACGATGTGAATTGTCGCTGTATCAAAGTATGCAGTATATTCGGCGTTTTCTGTAACATCCCATATAATTGTGCTACCGTCGTCACTGTAATAGCAAATTTCCGTATCGTCCTCCACGATATAGACGAGTTGATATCCAGAAGCCGGTTCTGTGGTGAGCTTCCAATTACTAGAATTATTTAAACACTCTAATCCATTAGAAGGAATAGAACCTTTACCTTCATCAGCGCTTTTTACTGTCGGTGTTAAGGTTGGGTTATTATTACCGAAGTTGTATGTTATTCTTATATCTGTGCTTGGGTTTATCTTTTGAAATCGAATTGCAAAACAACGCGAAGCTCCATTTGTTTCCTTAATATATCCATACTTTATCGCAGTACCCGTCTCTATTCCCATCAACGCATAGCATTCTGAGCTAATCGTTGCTTGTAAGTCAGAACCAGTTGCGTCTGAAGTAAAATCCACGTTGTATGTTTTGGCAAAATCTACTATATCAATACTATAGGATCCTATAGTAACGGTTTTAAGGTTATTTAAATCGTCATATATTTTGATATTGTAACTCGTAGAGGTATCAATGCTTGTTTGTTCTGGATTAAAAACTGGCGTTAAACTGCCGCCTGCCATGTTCTTCACAGATCCTGTATGGCAGGTTGCTGTAGCTGTTTCACTACCAATGATTTCAATATGGAATTTGTTATCAGCAGCTGATGCATTAAGCGGGCAACTAATGAAGACAACCAGCAAGGATAACAACACTGCCAGCACGCGGATGGCGACATTGCGATACACCGTTCAACCACTCCTTCTTGTAAGGTGGAACAGGCAAAAGTAATTAGCTTTTGCCTGTTCCATACGAATCTACTTCGGGTCTTAACCAATCACATAGAACTGATTTCTATCATTCCCGAATGTCAAGTATCCGCCGCTTGCAGCCATGCCCTGAAGCGAATAGTAGCCACTGCCCGTGTTCCAAATCGGAGAGCCAGAATTCCCTCCAGAATAGGAGTAGCAATAACCACCGCCCGTTGCTGCATTTGTTGTTGCAAAGATATAGTCGACTCCAGTAAAGTAAGGTTCGTCATCGGAATCATAAGCCACTTCGCTATAAACAATCACAGAAGACTGCACAGGCCCAGGCGTACAAATAGAGGTGGCACTGGTGAATGTAGAGTTAATGCAGTCGACGCCTCCTGCATTGAATCCGCCATAATAACCCACATAAATGCGGCCGTTTTCCGAGATGGCCGGGGCCGAAGTGCAAGACGTTCCAGAGAGCGTGACTACCTTGACATTGCTCGTACTCAAAGTCCCACCGATATTGGCGATGGGAACTCTCCAAGCATAGCTGGCGCTACTGGGCCCCTGGCTAGTGAAGTAGATATAGGTGCTGTCCTTAGAGATGCTGGAGCGGACGTTCCCCGCCTCCGTGACGCCAAGGGAATTCAGGTTGTAGGAGCCACCGGAACCGCTCTCTACCGTCGTTGTAGACAGGTCGTCCCCAAAGTCGCCCACTTCACGGTAATAGAGATAAGTATACTTCGTTCCGCTGGAGGTGTAGGCGTCGCTGCCGAAAACCACATAGTCCGTTCCGCTAACGGTGACGATGTTCGCCCCAGCCCAGTAGAAGCTGCCGCTGGTGGGGGTGAACTTGTACAGTTTGCCTGTGGTAATGTTGTACTCATAGTAAGACCTGGTTCCAGAATAGACGCCAAAGTAAAGGTACTCCACCTTGTTGGAGCCAGTGCCCTTGGCATAATAAGTGAGCGGGGTATTCAGCTGTCCAGTAATCTGAGTTTTGCTGGTGAGGGAAACGGGATCGACACCGTCTTCCTCGTCCAGCCCGGACTCCAGACCGGTGACCTTCATGAGGCCGCCGGACTGCTGGAAAAGCTCCGCGTACTCCACTACTACAGTGCTGCCGGTGTCCCCTGCTGTCATGGAAACGGTATAGGTGATGGTGTTGGTGGTCTGAGCGGTAACCGAACCGATATTCAGGTTCAGGTAGTAGTAATAGAGGCCGGTGCTCTCCTTCTGGATCAAATCGCTGGAGGTGAAGGAAACCGTCTGAGCTGTAGCTCCGTTCACAGAGTAGGTCACACTTACTGCGGAATTTGTAGTGGAACTGGTGCCAACGTAGATGCCCATAGCCACACGATTCCCGGTGGTGCCCGCCAGGTCAAAGCCGCTCTGAGTCAGGGTGTAGCTTTCCCCGACGCCCAAGGTAATCGAGCCGGAGGCTGCCGTGCCAGTACCACTGTTGCTCCAGACTGTCTGTCCGGGCAGGGTACTCAGGGAGGGATCAGCCAGGACCTGGGTAGCCCCGCTGGCACCAACATAGAGGATATCGTCCGCCTCAGAGTTTGCGTTGCTCCCCTGAACCAGAACAGGAGTGCACATGGCGAAGCCGGAGGTGGTAGCCAACTGCTTGCTCCAAACCACATAGGGGGTAGAAGCAGAGCAGTTGATCTTCGCAAGGCGGATGCCGCCGTTATCACCGCTGACGGTGTTGGCATTGTACACCACATAGGCATATGTCACGCCGTCCACCGTCTGCATGACCGGCTCAGAGTCCACCCCAGACCAACCATTACCGTTGCAGTACGGCAAAGCCAGAGATTTGATAACCGTAGGATTCGTCTGCGCATTGGTCGGGTTAGTCGGAGCCCCGTCAGAGATGCGCCCATCGTGATTGTTGTCGCCCTGATAGGTGGGCCACGCAGCAAACACGCTGATGGTCAACACCATGATGAGCGCCAGAACGATTGCCAGGGTTTTGCTGACTTTCTTCATTTGTCTTTCGCTCCTTTGTTAGATTATTCTTGTAATTCTTCTGCCTACTGGGGTTATGCCGCTGCCGGCATAGCCGCGGCATATCGCAGGGCCGGACAGCATCCCAGCCTTTCCCTGAAATCAGCAATGCAATAGCAGCACGGAGGATCATATCATGTTGCATTCAAATGCGTCGATCCAAGTAATCCCGTTTTTTCGCGTATCCGCACGGCAGAATCGAACTGTTTGCCCGTATACACACCGGTCCTGACTGTCCCGCAAGAAAAAGTTTCCGGCGTAGAACCAGATCCATATACAGACGCCGATCACGGCCACTAAGATCGCCGAACTTCACAGGGTCCGGATGGGGCGCTTGCGCCCCGCTATGAAATCAGGCCCGGTAGCCGCCGGATAGCGCCATCGCAACTGCGTAACCGCGCTTTATCCGCAGGCCGAGCCTGTTTCAGTCCAATTGAAGAACTCATCTTTTCACACAAACACCGATACCCATTCCAACGCTCCCGCCCGCCGCGACGAAGACCGCGTTATCCGTCCCTTGGTCAGCTCGTATCTTGGCTGACTTCCCCAGGGCAATATCATCTCTCAGTGCTGCTATTCAATTGTCGGCGCGATTCGCCATATCTGAGCGGGAGTACCCCGCGAGCAGTCGTTGAATGCTCCGCTTCCGCGCACACGCAATGCCCGAAAGACAGCGGGGACGATTCTTCCGTCCTCGCGGAGGGACGACCATAACCGTCCCTCTGTCTTCTGCGGGAAGCTTCTCCCCCCGTCCTGGGGGCGGCCGCCGCCCAGGACGAAGCTCTGGGGGAGAAGGTATTTCAACGGCAATATGCCGGTGAAACCGTGATAAAAAACGGGTACGCTTTGCTCCTTGACAAAACGTACCCGCATGCTATAATGAAGATACAAAAGGGCGCTGCACATGGCGGTTAGCCCTCACGACAACTCAAAAAGTTAGCCGCTCGGGGCCATCCGGGCGGCTAACGCGCTTCTGGGGATATGTACATCAAGATCAAAAAGACCAAGATGAAGCATACCAGGAAGCGAAGGGCTTTCGCCCAACGTCTGTTTCCCATAAGCCTCACCTCCCTTCGCAGGGAAGTGGCTAACCGCCGTTTTATGTACAGCGCACCTTTCGCCGGGACGAACCCGGTAACCTCTTTCAAGGCTGCCTGCATTATAGGCTGTGCGCCGCGCTTTGTCAATTTTTGAAAGGAGTTCTGTCAGGACGGCGGAAGCCGCCCTGTTTTGTTCCCCACCGACGGCTCGGATGGAGGTCCATGCCATCCGAGTCTCGGCCGAGAACAGAAGGTGGAGGTTATTTCATCGGAGTATCGTCCGGTGAAATCTCTTTTGTTGGGGACCGGAGGCGGGTGTCCATTCCGCCGGATCCGGTCAAAGGAGGAATTTATTTCAAACGGGGGAAGTCATACCCCGCTGAAACCGTTGCGTATTTCATCGTTTTCCCCGATAAGTGAAGGGCCTCGTTTGTCTGGTCCCTCCGCTTTTTTGTCATGGCTTTTTCGGCTTTTTGCTGCTTCCGTTCCTGGAGGAAGAGCGCCTCACCTCTTTCCCGCAGACGGAGATATGCTTTCCGTCCCCGACCCTGATCGGCCGGTTCGAGGCCGAGGCTGGCAGCCAGCATATCCCAATCTCCCAGCCGTTCCTGGAGATAGAGCCCGCCCTGTAGCTCCATCGGGTGGGGCATTCGCCACCGAATCTTCGCCTGGTGACGGACATATTCCCGCAGATCTTCATCGGTATCCTCGGCGTGGATCAGCATGAAAGCCCTGCTCTCTTCCTTGATTAGCAGTTCCGTCCTCTTCCTGATCTGCCGTTCCCGCCAGGCGTCCACATCCATATTTCGCGCCTGATTCAAATTGGGGCGATGCTTGCGTTTGCTCATGACGATGACCTCCAGTCTGCGCAGAGGATCCGCAAAAAAGAGGCCGCATCGGTACAATAAAAGCACCGATGCGACCCGCATTTCTCGCATCCATTCCGCTGGGCCAATCCCCGAAACGGGGATGGCGATAGCAGCTATCGGTCATCGTCGGTCTACTGACTTATGCGTTGGGGAACGCAGAGAGCATTCCTGCGGATACTGCTCAGCCTTCTCAGGGATAACCCCCAATGACCGGATCGCTCCACGAGCAGCACCCTCCCGCATTTACAGCTACGGGGTCGTATTCCGGACTCTAACCGGATTTCCTAATTGCCGCGCCTGTTCACCATGAGACAGTCCTAACGGGCAACACGATGACGATTGAATTGTCAGTTTGCTTTGTTTTTTACTTCGGCATCTGTGTTTTTGGCGTAATGGGGACGCAAACCAGATTGTTCCCATCCAAATAGTACTCATAGGGGACCCGTGTCTTATCCACCTCATAATCGGAGTCCGGCATCCACTGCTTCAGCGCATAAAACCAGGTGACCTGAACGTTTTCACACAGAACGGTGGAATCCTCCGGATCCTTCGGTTTATCCACGGGAAACACTGCAAAGAGCCCTCCGGGCACAAAGTATGTACCCATTTGCTCCGGGACGAACCGAACCTCCTTTACGCCTGGACCGAAGATGTAATAATGCGTGTTATCCTCAACCATCCAGGTCCCGACCATATCAGCTCCGCCGCCGATTCGGGCCCAGTCCCGCGCAGAAACCGCAGGAAAGTCCTGGGTAATGTAGTACGCGCCGCTGTCCTCCCAGTCGATGAGCTCGGTTCCTTTAAACATGTAACCAACAATATGAAAATCCGGACGGCTCATGATTGTCGGTTCTGTCATCAACTCCATTCCCCTGGTTTTTCTGAAACGCCAAGGACTGATCCCGTAATACTCCGTGAAAGATTCCGTGAAATGCGTATTGGACGTAAAAAAGCCCGATTCCTTCGCGTCCTTCACGGTTTTGCCATGCCGGAGACTGCGCGCAGCCAGATGTACCTTTCGCAGGCGGATATACTCCGCAACAGTATATTTGCCGATATTCTTGAAATACCGCCATAAGGTTCGGCTGGGCAGGTCACATCGCTCGGCCAAAAACTCCAGCGTAATGTCCTCGTCCAGGTGCGTTTCTATGTATCTTTTGCAGGCTTTTACAACGGCTTTTTGGTCGGCCTTGCTCCTCCTGGTCGTCCCTTCCATAGATGCTTCCTCAACTGTTGCTATATAATATAATGCATTAGAAATGCGTGAATTTCAAGGTATTTTTATTTCAAATACAACACTTTTTCCCGCCGCTGTTTTATTCCCGTTCTCGCCGCAAATTAGTACCCAATCTCGCCAATAACTCTGTTTTCTTCCGCTTGGAAGCCAAGGATCTTGTTCGACAGTTTGCCAAACCCAACATAGTATTTGACCATGCTCTGGCAGATTTTTCACAATTCAGCGCAAAAAGAAAAACCGGGTATGCCGCTCTGTATTCAGCAAAGCAACATACCCGGTTTTTGCACAACAACGCACAGGCAAAAAATGCATGTACGTACGAAATCACAGACCAATTTACACTTGAGTGGTAAGTCTTCTGACTCGCGATAGGGCGGCATAACCGCCTGCGGGATGCTCCTTCCCTTCCCACATGTCACCATCCGACATGCAGTGGTAGCCTTTCGGCTCACATCTTCGATGCTTCAGGGATCCCTCACGCTCACAGCGCCGGGTACGCGGGGCTTTTCACCCCATTCCGTCTACATCCATTCCTGACCAGCGGCCTTTGCGGAGTGGATGACCTTTCTCAAATGTGATCGGTTATTCAGTTGTTTCCTCTTCAGTTGGGGCCTCTATTATGTTTATTGCGCAGGAAACGCAAAAAGGGACAGCGAAGGAAAAAACTCTGAAAAAACTTTGGCGGTTTTCTTTGGAAGTCTTGTGCGCTCACGAATAAACGCACACGATAGGAGGGAATAATGGAGATGAGATAAGCTTTGAAATGGCAGGCGAGCCATCCGAAAGTATCCAGCTTTGGGAGCTATAGGCATTAGCAACAAGGGACAAAAAGCCAAGGCAAGTATAACAGAACAAAGGTCAAAGTCAACCGTTTTCGTTACTGTTTTGGAAAAAATGCAGGAACCATGTCAAATCATATTCATAACTATTAGTTCATATTTCTGGATTTTTCGACAAAAATCATTCAATTCAAGACCGATTCCAAATAATCAAGCGTCGGAATCTTGGTCACAGTTAGGAGGCTGATTTGTCTATGCCAAGAAAGGGAGAAAACATATATAAGCGGAAAGATGGTCGTTGGGAAGGCCGGTATATGGCGGGAAGAAAACCCGATGGAAGCGTAAAGTACGCCTCGATATATGGAAGAAGCTATCGTGATGTCAAAGCCCTGCTGGAAAAGCGAAAAGGCGGCAAACCCCAATCCGCTTCCCCTGGTTCTATGACTGTGGAGAGCCTTATGAGAGTGTGGCTGTCTACACGAATCACTCTGGTCAAAGAGTCTTCATACCAAAGGTACGATTCGCTCATCAATTGTCATGTTATTCCGCGACTTGGCGGGATTCGAGTCAGTCGGCTCACCTCAGAAGTACTATCCGATTTTGTTCTGAAACTCCAGAGGGAGGGCCGTTTGGATGGGTGCGGTGGACTATCTGAAAAAACAGTCAGCGATATTATGAGTGTTCTCCGCTCCGCCCTGCGTCTTGCCGGAAGAAAATATGACATAAACACAGAAGCCTTGTTCGATGTGAAAGCCCCCGTTGCAAGGCAAAAGCGCGTGGAAACCCTCGGGAATGCTGAATATGAGGGTTTGACGCGCAGCATCCTGGCAGAACCGGATATCAATGGGGCTGCTTATCTGCTGGCGCTGAACCTCGGATTGCGCCTTGGCGAGGTTTGCGGATTAAAGTGGTCGGACATCAATTTCGCAGAGCGCCTGCTGTATGTCAATCGAACGGCGATAAGAGTCAAATGCGGAAATCACACTCGTCTTACGGTACAAACACCGAAAACGGAAAGTGCCGCACGAGAAATCCCTATACCCGGTGAATTGCTTTCTCTTCTCCTTAGACTAAAAGGGTCTCGCTCACCTGATGTGTTTATTCTGACAGGAAGCAGAACTATGCCGCAGGAACCTCGTACCCTTCGAGCTAAGTTTGAACGCTATCTTAGAGATCATGGAATGAGAAGCCTGCATTTTCATGCCCTCCGCCACACCTTCGCCACAAGGTGTATTGAGCATGGCTACGATGCAAAAACGCTTTCTGAGTTGCTCGGCCACAAAAACGTGAAAACCACCCTTCAGCTATATGTCCACACTTCGCTGCTTCACAAACGGGAGGTGGTCGAGGCAATAGCTCTGCTTCCGACAGCCACATGAAATCTATTCTCCGTCAAAGCTCTCGTCGTCAAAGCACCTGAAACCCTGATCACACAAGGGAAACGCTGAACTAAGTCCAAAGCTGGATACTTTCGGATGGTTTGTTGCTTACCATCCTTATGTACCTGTATAGATTTTTCCTCATAGAGCCTCTCACCGTATCAAAAAATGCACCATTGGAGGTATGCCGTTTGGAAAAGCCTGAGAACCCTTCAGCTGCAGATCCCTGCAAGCTGGTGGACTCACTATACAGGGAACAGTTCACGAAACTTGTCGAGTTGGCACAGCGCAGCGGCTGCAGTCCGGATTTTGCCGAGGATATCGTGCAGGACGTCTTTCGGATCGCTATGGAAAAGGCTGCGGAACTGCAGGCTTCCAAAAACCATGTTGGCTGGCTGGTCAAAACACTGCGAAACCGAATAGGTCATAACTACCGCGCCATGCAATACGCGCAAAGGCTCAAGGCGGAAATGGAGAAAATACATAACGACCGCTACGAGGACAAGCTTGCTCCAAATGACCTGTATCGCGGGCTGATCAGCGACTATGAACTGAATCTCCTCATTCGTTTTTATGTGGAAGGACGTTCTATACGCTCCATCGCTGAGCAGGATAAGATCAGCTATGAGAACTGTAAAAAACGCGTCCAACGCGCCAAGGCACATTTTTACCGCGCATACAGGGATTTGTTCGGCGATGATTGAATAACTACATATCTCCGCAGATAATAGTTTTTGATAAGCTGTCCCTTTTTACCTTTTCCGTGCAATATATTAGGTGAAAGGGGTGATTTCGTTGCCTGAAGAAAAGGATGCCGAAATTATGACGCCCTATGAGGATTATTCCGTAGACGAATTGAAGGAAGCCTACAAAAAACTTTTCTTCCTGTCTGATCTCAACGATGCGGACCTGGCGGAAATGGAGCATATCCTTGCGATCCTGCGGGAAAAGGATCCGTTGCCCCCGACCCGCAGCGTTGATGAGTTGTGGGAGGAATTCCAATCCGTCTATATGAAGGAACCGGCGGATATCGGCATCCGCAACTATGCTGAATCTGAGGAGGTGAGCGCCGAGGAGCCTATATTGGAAAAGGTCTCAGCGGCTCCTTCCGAAGAAACCGCAGCTCCCGCTCGTCCGAAGCGACGCCGGAAGTTTGTCCGTATCGCTCTTCTCGCCGCCGCTCTTGTCGCGCTTATGGCTGCCATCACCGCTACCGCCGCTGCGATGGGGTATAACTTTTGGGGCTGGCTTCCGGTCTGGGGAAAGGAAGATGTGCGCTTCGTTTCGGAGACGCCTGCACAGGAACCACGTGAGGACGACGCACATAGCATTCCGTCGGTACTCGCCTCCTTGGGCATTACTGAACCGCTGTACCCGACTTGGCTGCCGGAGGATTTAGCCCGGGAAGAAACGAGAATTTTTATTGATCCGGTTTTTCTCCACGAAGCATACAAAGGTAATGACAGAGAACTCACAATTACCATTTCTCCCACGTCAGGTTCGGAAACTGCTGTTTATCAAAAAGAGGAGATTGCTCCTCTGGAGTATATCTCAGGCAATAGTGTCCATTACATATTTGACAACACAAATGAAATCACCGCGACTTGGTATACCGAGAACTACACAGTTGTCATCATTAGCAACATTTCTTTGGATGAAATAGAAAGAGTCATTGACTCAGTATATGAGGTGAAAAAATGAGAAAGAAGACTCTGCGCATACTTGCTATTGTCATACTATTATCGATGCTCCTGACAACAGCAGCCTTTGCCACCGTAACGGCCAGCGAGTACATTGCTGTGACCAGCGCATGGATTACTCGGGAAGGGAATACCGTTAAGGTGAATTTCTATATTATTGGCACAGGAACGATGGATAAAATCGGAGTTAAATACATTTACTTATACGAGAAAAATGGGAACTCCTGGAACTTGGTTAAAACCTTTGACTACACTGATTCTCAATACGCTTCGACGATGATGGCTCTCTCAACAACGGCGCAGGCCGGCAACCTCACTTATTCCGGCTCTGCCAGCAAAAACTATTATGCCGATTGTCGCTTCTATGCAGAGAAGAATGGCGGCAGCGACACCATTCAGCAGGATACACCTACCTCTTACGGGTCCTAATCATTCTGAACTCTATCTAACAACTGATAATCCTCGGTCGGGCGTTTGCTCGACCGGGGATTATTCCATATGGAGCCAGTTCCTTCACCAATCCGCTTTCCTCCTTGCTCAAAGACCGCGGGCTAATCCAGCAGAGCGAGAAGTCCACCGCTCAAATTTAGAGAGCAGGAGGTCTGCCAGATGGGCTATGGAGGTTTGGAGGTGTATTCTGTGGGGTGTCTGCCCTGGTTCAGCGCATCCTGCGGAAAGGCTACCCGGGATGGGCAAGCAGAAAAACGAAACAGCGGTAAAGGAACATTCCACACATCGGAAGAATACACACTTCATTCCAACGCGGGTGCAAGCGGAGGAGCTTTTGAACGGCCTTCCGGCAGAACGGCGAATCTTCCCATGGCTGACCGTTCTCTTGGCGAAAACCATTCTTTCAGTCTCATCCTATCGGCGACCTATGCAAGTCAGAGAGTACATCCTTTATCGAAGCACATTTGGCGGAGAAAGCGCCTATTATCTCTGCCCGCGCTGCGACATCACCATGGAGCGGGAATACCAGGCTTACTGTGATCGCTGCGGCCAGTGCCTGAACTGGAGCCGTATCGAACAAGCAGTGCGACGTCTCATACCATAAGACATTGCGCCCCAAGGCTGGAGAGACCTTGGGGCGCAATAGGTTCCGGTTGAAATAACGAAAAGACAGAATCCGTCAGCTTTGAGTGTCCTGCTTAAAGCATAGGCTTAATCCGCTTACGCAATTCATCACTGTTACCATAACCACGGGGAATCCCGTCTAGAACATGCATTGCTTGTTGAAGGTAGCGTTTTTTCATTGAGCCTTCTGCATTGACGCCATTGTAATATAGTTCCCATGCATGTTTTAATTCACTTTCGTACATAAATTCAGCCTTCTTCCTTTCATGTTGTTGAATACTCGTGCTTTAAATCCTCTCTGTATAGTATATTGCCAGAAAACATCAAAAAGGGACACGAATCTTAGATTCTTGTGATTTGTTCGGGCCGGGTGAAAAGGGCCAGACCGGAGCCGGGCGGAAAGGGCCAAATCCAGCCGATCAAAAAGGGCCAAAGCTAATGTAGGCAGAAACGAATCAGCCAACGGACCCGCAACGC
>Ga0310690_10002824_pt1 | contig 27418 bp, 42 predicted proteins | sample AusTroGonzalo_MG_2_FD_207661 | JGI IMG/M metagenome (GOLD analysis project Ga0310690, IMG submission 207661) | Bovine rumen microbial communities from tropical cattle in Woodstock, Queensland, Australia - Gonzalo_04 (v2) (version 2) | ecosystem: Host-associated > Mammals > Digestive system >...
AGCAAGAGGAAGTCTCTCGAGTTAGGAAGTTTGACAAGGTGGATGCTTATACAGCGGAAATCTTGGCAAGATTCGGCTGGGACGCTTGGCAAGCATGGCAAAATGGCCAGATTGGGCAAGAAAAAATGCTCAGAATGGTGCTGGCGGAGCGAGCTAGAGAAAAGCAAGGTTTGCTTGGTCTCGAGGCGCTTATTTTAGCGGTGGGGGCTGGTGCTAATAATCCGAGTAAAAGTGGTCATATGCCAAAATCGCTCCACAATGCGATCAAGATACTTAAGAACGAACAAAAACAAGCGAAAGGGGTTATAAATGGCTAGTTCCGCAACGGTTGGCACGGCTGTAGTTAAGTTAGAGTTTGACGGCAAGAATGTCAAAGCCAGTCTTAAGGGTGTAGAGGGTGAGGCTCGAACGCACGGCACGAATGCCGGTACTACATTCGGTAATGCCCTCACGGTGGCCGCTGGTAATCTTATCGCTAAGGGTATGAGTACGGTGTTCCAGAAAATTTCCTCTGGGATGGACAATGCTATCAAACGTGTGGACACTTTAAATAATTCCGAAAAGGTGTTTACCGCTATGGGTTATGCGGCCGACGCTACTTCTAAATCTATGGATACGCTTACGAGCTACCTGGATGGGTTGCCGACTTCTATGACCACGGCGGTCAATGGTGTGCAGTCTTTGGCGGCCTCGTTTGGGGGGATCGAAAAAGGAACGCAGACGTTTATCGATATGAACAACGCTGGCCTAGCTTTTGGTGCTACTACCGAGCAAATAGAGAACGCTATCAACCAGCTTGGCCAGTTATCGCTTGACGGTCCTTTAGACGCTCAGACGTGGAATTCGCTCAGGAATAGTGGTTTCTCTCCAGTGTTTGCAGCGATGGCTAAAGAAGCCAAAATGACGGTTGGCGAGCTTAAGGAAGATTTTAGTGCCGATGGTACGAAAACGGTTGGGGACTTCTTGGACGCTCTGCACAAGCTCAGTACTGAGGGCGGGGCTGATATGGAGTCGCTCTCGGAGCTGGCAAGGAAAAATACCGAGGGCATCGGAACGGCGCTCGAAAATGTGCAAAACCGGATCGGCAAGGCTATTGCTAAGGTCATCGACCATATCGGGAGCGAAAAGATCGCTGGCATGATCAACGATATTTCGGCTAGCTTTATGCAGATGGCGGATGTCGTTATTGCTGTTATTGACTTTATTGCGGCGCACTGGGATATTATCTCCCCTATTCTTGCTACGCTCGGGACGGTGGCCGGCACTATTATCGCTATCAATGTAGCGCTCAAGGCTTATCATAAGATTCAGACGGCAGTTAATGGGGTGGCGCAAATATTCGGCAAAACTCTCGGCGGGGTGAGTTCCGGTATATCTAAGACGGCGGACGCTGTTAGCAAAAGTTCACTCGGAAGCGGGCTCAGCAAAATCGGTGATATGTTTAAAAAACTTGCTGAGGCTATCAAAAGCGCTGTAAAGGGCATTGGGCAGATTCTAAATGAGCTGGCTAATGCTATTATCGAACCTATCAAAACCGTGCTTAAGGGTGTAGGCGAGGCGATCGCTGGGTTCTTTAAGGCGATGGCTGATCCGCAAATCCTTATGGGAGCTGTTATGTTTGTTGCGGCGGCGGCTAGCATTGCGGCCGCTATATGGCTTATCGGAAGCGCTGTTGGAGCTATCATGCCGGTACTTCTCGATCTATTCAACAATATCATCATGCCTATTGCTCAGTTCATCGCTAGCACGGTGCTGTCACTTATCGACGCCGTTACGCAGGCCATTGTGGTGCTTACTAATAATGCCATTATACCGTTACAGCAATTGATGCTCGATACGTTTATCACAGTTCTACAGACGGTGTCGGAAGTGGTCACAAATCTCACTCAGGGCGCTATCATACCGCTTATAGACACGCTTAGCGGTGCTTTTGTGAATATAGTGCAGACTGTGGCAAATCTGCTTACTGGTGTGCTTAATGCGGCTCTGAGGGGCATTGCTGATATTACGGTGGCAGTCGGTGACGGGTTCGTGAAAATGGGCAATGCTATCAAAACTGCTCTCGAGGGTGTACGGGGTGTGCTTGGTACGTTCGCTGATCTTATCAAATCTATCGCTGAGGCGGCTGTCGCTATCGTTTCTATGGTCACTGGTCATAGTATCAATTATGGCAAGGGCTATGCTCATCTATTCGCTAAAGGTGGCAAGGTTGAGGGGCCTGGCACGGAAACAAGCGATTCTATACCGGCAAGGTTGTCGGCTGGGGAGTACGTGATCAATGCGGCCTCGGCTAAGAATATCGGCTATGACGTTCTTGACGCTCTTAACGGTAGTGGGAACGATTATGTGCCTAGTATCGCTAGTGATATTGAAGATAGTTATAGTGGGGTTGGTTCGGGGGTTATCAATGTCTATATGAATAACGAAATAAATAACGAGCTCGACGCTGATGAGATCGGTCGGGTGATGATTCAAAGTATAAGGAGGGCCGCTTAAATGGCAATACAAGGGGTTGACACAAAGTGTTATATATTAGCATTGTTTATTAGGGACGATGGCGAGCGGTTCTTGCTCGGTAGTGGCTATTATGAGTTTAAAGACGAGCAAATGCACTTCTCGGCTAATACTATCGAAAACGATACTATCTCGGTGCAGGGCAACGATGGCTATCTATTAGCTGGGCAAGTGAGGCGGCCTGGTTCGCAAGAGTTTAACGGTTTTGTTGGTGATGGGACTGTTGACAAAAGCATGGTTGAGCAAAAGCGCCGTGACTTCTTTAGCTTTTTCCGAAAAAACTTCTTTTACAAGGTAGTTTATGTGTTCCCTAATGGTACGGCTATTCAGAGGAAAAGAGGCTTTTTGGTGGATGATCCTACAGTGCAGGAGCTCTACCAGATTTACCCTCAGTACCATGTAGCTCTTAACTTCGAGGACGTTAACTATTACAGCTATGCTGAGGACGATGACGGTCAAGAGATTTATGCCAAAGTGGCCGAGATTCAGCTCACGGCCAGCGCCGCTAGTGGTGGCCTTATCTGGGACAATTACGGTGTCGTGTGGGAAGATGTCGACTATACGTGGTCAAGCGCTCCAGGCGGGACGAGTTTTGTGATCCTGAACCAGCTCGATATGCGGGCAAAGATTAAAGACTTAGTTATCCAGGGTGATACTTACCAGCAGACTTATAGTGGGAAGAACTTGTTACCAACTAGAAATATAGCACGGACAATAAATGATGTTACTTTTACCCCACAAGCTGATGGTTCAATAATAGTAAATGGAACTGCATCTGCACAAATAAATTATCCTATAAATGTTAATAGTTCATCTTTGGCGCAAAATATACAGTTAGAATCTGGAAGTTATACAGTTAGTGGAGGGAGAGGACCGTCATCCCCAATTTTCGTTCAAGCATATTATAATGAAACTGGTGGAACGACAAAATATTCAACTGGAACTTTTACTATAACTAATAATGCTAACCTTGGAGCATATATTAGGGTGACGAATGGTTCTACTATTTCTAACGAAATTGTTTATCCTCAGCTTGAGGCTAGTTCAACTCCTACCTCTTACGAACCTTATGTCGGTGGCACTCCAGCTCCTAACCCCGACTATCCACAAAATATAGATGTGGTGACTGGTGAGCAGACGGTGCGCATTGAAGGTGGGAAAAACTTATTTAAGGGTGGCAATGCTGATTATACTGGGACTAGTGCTTATTATGGCTACGGCGTCTCAACTTATACAGTGTCTGGTGGTGTTTACACTATCCCCCAGCCTTATGGTGCAATTGCGTTTGAATATGACAATTTAACTATTGGTCAACAATACACATTATCTTTTGATGTGATTTCGACGGTTTCAGGTGCTTGTTTCGTTGGTGTTAACAGATATAGTGGAGCAAGTCCGACTGGCGATAATATGCGCATAGACGCAACTACAACGCCACAAAGAGCTAGTTTCACATTCACAGCTACAGCTACTAATAGAATTGCATTTAACTCTGGTGCTACAGCTAGTTTCTCGGTTTCTTATTCTAATATACAGCTTGAAAAAGGTTCTACAGCCACCACTTACGAGCCTTATATTGGCACTACCAAGACCGTTGATCTCGATACTCTTGAGCTTTGCAAAATTGGCACTTATCAAGATTATATCTATAAGAGTGGTGATGATTGGTATGTGCATAAAGAGATTGGGAAAGCTGAGCTTGATGGGACGGAGAGTTGGAGCGTGGTGAATAGCGGTCAATCAAGCTGGTTTTATATGGCCAATATTTACAGCAAATTAGAATCTATGTCAACTCCATATCCATTCTACCAATGGGCTTTGTCTGACCATTATACAAATGCGTATATATCATCTAATGATGTTCAGGGTTTCAATATAATTGCGGTAACAAATGTTACAAATATTAGAATTCGTGAAAAAACAGAAGATACAATTGCTAATTTTGAGGCTTGGCTTGCGTCAAATAAGCCATCAATCTATGCGCCTCTTGCCACCCCTACCGACACTCAAATCACAAATAGTACACTGATTGGCCAGTTAGATGCTCTTGGATCGTCCAAGCTCTTTGTGGGCGAGAACAATGTGCTTGTGAGCTCTACTGGCACAAATCTACCGGCTCCGGTGCAGTTCAAGTACGTCTCGGCTTACTCTGTGACCGGTGCAGAGTGGGAAGAGGGCGGGCCGTCCGGTCCGACTACCGTCACGGTTGATTCTATTGCTCAGGTGTTCCCTGTTTGGGAAGTTAAAGGGCCGGCAGTTAATCCGCAATTGTCTATTCTTACTACCGGAACGACTATCACGTATAACGGGACTATTACGTCATCGCAGGTGCTATCTATCGATATGTTTAACAAAACCGCTACTCTTAACGGCACGAGTGTTGTGGGCAACGTTTCGGGTGACTGGGTGTGCTTTGATCCGGGAACGAACAGAGTAGTGTATACTACCGGTAATGCGGACGCTCTACCGTCAACAATTAAGTGGCAGGAGATTGTGGGATGACGCTTAAAACGGCAGAATATGAAGTCAGGCTCTATTTGGATGGTGCTCTTATCGGTGACTGTCGGAGAATTGCTCAGAATCTCAATTATTCGAGAAAAAGGACTAAGGTCGGGGCTGATAGCATTGACTTTACTTTGAATGATGTCATATTCGATTCGTGGTGCAAGGAGCGAGGGACTACTCTTAAAGATATGCTCAGGCCGTTAGCTCTAGAGTGCCGCATTGTGCGGAACGGGGTGGAGCTTTTGGGCGGTTTCCTCGCTACCATGCCGGCTTATAGTCCGCTGCAGACGAGTGCTAATCTGCAATTGAAGTTCGATGGCTTTTTAAATCTGCTCGGCGGGGTGTATATTCGTAATACTACTACTAATTTACCTCTTGGGACGGTCACAGGAGCGGCCGGAACACTGGTGTCTAATCAGATTCAATTCGCTAATACTGTTTCGAGCAATGCTGGCAAGTCTTACGGCTTTACGGCTGGTTATATCGATACGCTCGCTAGTATCACCAACACTTTTGAAAACTATAAGACAGTCAAAGACTGGATCTGCGACCGGTGCGACAATGCTACAGGTGCGGGGCCGTTCGATGTCTACTTCTATGCTGACAAAAAGTACGATATTTATGCAGAAAGCAATTTTGGCGACGTGATCACGGACTGGGTAGCGTTTTACCCTATGCTGATCAACAATACTTCGGCGGTGTCTATTGCAGCTAGCGAGGTGGGTGATTTTGCTAGTGCCGTGGTGGGGCTTGGATCGGGTGAAGTCTCGCACGTTGCTAGTGAGAATACCGCTCTATTCTCTTTTACTAAGGACACGGACGCTATTCAGAAGTACGGCTACTATGAGACGCTTTATCAAGATTCTAGTATATCTACTGGCTCGGTGCTACAGCGCAATATTCAAGCGGAGCTTTGGAATACGTCTAATCCTATATGGCAACCCCAAATCTCGCTTAAAGGTATACAGGTTGCGCCTACTCCTACGGGTGATCACAAAATCTGGATCGGCGATATTATCACTATCAATAACAGCGAGGACTTAACGGGCATGACTAACGGTGACTTTAGAGTTAATGAGCTGAGCGTGTCAGTTTCGGCGGCTGGCGATGAAAATATCACACCGGTGTTGGAGCGAGTATGAATCTGTTGTCGCTTAGAATCAAGGAAGCTAAAAAAGAGCTTACTGCGCTCAAGACGAATCATCGGCGAGGGCTGGGGATGCTTAAAGTGTACAAGTATACTTATACGTTGCCGGCTCCGTCTGATTCAAAAGACTTCTGGTGGCTTAATATGAGCTTTACATTCAGTATGTCGGCTTACCCGTTTCTGCAAAAAGATTTAACGCATGAAACTATCGGCCGGAATCTGTTATACGAGGCAGAAGAGTTTGAATACACCAACGATGGCTGGGGTGCTACTATAAACACCCGTTATATGCGGACTACTCGTGATTATGTGGTGGCTGTGTACTGTACTTCTCCTATTACGTCTATGAATTGGAGCTGGAGCTGATATGCAAAATTATTTTGACAATGAGCTTAAAAATATCGAGCGGGAGCTTACGCAGTTAAAAACCGGCATGGTCAAGAGCGCTGGCGTTATTGAATCTATATCTAAAACGGTGAATATCTCTGTGCCACTAGAATTGTCGGGATCTGGTTTGACGGCTAGTGGCGAAAAGAATTATAGGGTGTATATCGAAAAAGCCTCTATCGTTCTTGTGACGCTTGACTGGTATCATGAGGACGTTACAAAAGAGTGGGAGGCTCAGAGAACAAGCCGGAGGGCCAGAGCTTATAAGATGGACTTCCCTAACGGCGACGCTGGCATTACTCTTGTCATAAGTGGCAAAGATGATGACGTTACGCAGCTCAAAAACGGTTATTCTGTCTCGGTAGCGGTCAAGCTCACTGTTACCTGCACGAGTGATTTTAGTATAGAGGAGATTTAAATGGAAAACGAATTGACAAAAAGGTTGAAAAATATCGAACAGGAGCTTATCGATCTGAAAACCGCCTCGCTTTATACTTCTACAAGAAATGCTTTTTCGGCCTCGTCCGGATCGGCTTATACGGGGCTTTATCAAATCACTTATAGCAACCCTAATAGTGAGCGGATCCTGTCGCAAGTCTATTTTAATCGGCAACAGTCTAATGGTGAAATATTCGCACGGACTATTAGCGGTAATACTCAGGTGGTGGAGCTTAATACTACTTATGCGGCTGGTAATGCGCCTGTTACGTATACTACCACATTTTATGTTGTTTCTAATGTGCCAGTTACGAGCATTGTTCGGCTCTAGTTTTGCGCTTTGTCTGGGCTTGTCGGTATAATTAGTTTTGCATTTAGTTTACTCCTTTATGCGCAAGAAAGACCGCTCATCTTGTCCGTTGATAGCGGTCTTTTTGACGGCTGACTGGGCTTAACAGTTTAATATAGGTGTAATAAACAAGGAGCAATAATGGCTTTAAGCTTTGATGGAGTGCAACCGGTCAAGTTTGGCGGTAAAGAGTGCACACCTAAAATCGATACCGAAACAAAAATGAGACTGGCAGACATCAAAAAATATGACAGTGAGGCGGACAGAGTTCTTGCGGCCGCTTTCCCGAATGACGAAGAGTACGTGTATAAGTTCTTAAAAGAGAAAATGACGTTGCTCGACAAAGAGACGTTGCATGGCTATCTTATTGGTGGCGATACTATGGTGGAGACTATCAAAAACGAAATCCATAACACTATCAAGGAGGCAAGCAAGAAATGAGAGAGATTGTCGTTGTTTATCAAGACTGCGTTCTGTGCGGTGTTAAGGGCCGTGCCAAAATTGCCGAGATGGCGCAAAATGGTATTCATCTTAGAAAAGTCGGGTTCAGTACTGAAGAGGGCAAGGATCTGATCCGTGAAGCGGTGCTATATCGTGGGATCAAAACCATGCCTTTTTATGTTGAGGGTGACAAGTATACATCGTCCCTTAAAGAATTGTTAGCGGAGCCGAAAAAGGTCGTTAAAGCTACCAAAAAAACGAAAAAAGCTAAAAACATAAAGAAGAGGAGCCAAAAAGATGGGGATGATTCAGAGGCTTAGAGACGCAAGGCGACGTCAAAAAGCTACCGAAGTAAAGCAAGAAATCGCTAATAATCTAATTGTCAATCCGTTATGTTCGGATTATGAGAATGTGTTCGCTCAGGTTCAACCTCTTATCAATGATATGAAGATGGTCAAGCCGTTTGGTGTGGGTAAAAATGGCGGCCGGTTGCCGTCACAGCGCACTCCGGAGCTGGAGCTTTTAAACTCTCCGAATGACGAAATGGGCTGGGGCGAGTTCGCTGGTTCTATGTTCGCTACTTGGCTTACGGAAGATGAGCTCGATATTCATGTCCACATGGAGCGAAACAGAGTGCTCGGCTATTCTATTCTGCCGCCTAATTCTAAAGTATATCTCGGGAATGGCGACTACTATTTCCAGATTTATACCGATGATGGAGCGAAAAACCTCAGTCGTGAAGAGGTCATGTCGCTCCGGTTCTCGAGGTCTCCTAAAAACTTGCAAAGAGGCATCTCGCCGGCTACGGCGGTGAGGGCTTGGGCGCAGGCTGAGGATGTTTTAGCTCAGTACGAGCGGGCTTATATAGAGAATGGTGCTATACCGGCGTCTATTACGTTTATTCGGGCATCGAGCTTTGACAAGTTCAATTCGGTGCGAAAAGAGATGGAGGGCAATCTCAAGGGAGCGTCTAATCACGGCAAGACCGTTTACGTGTGGAGACAATTCAACAATGATACGGGCGAGAGCTTGGATCAGGTCGAAGTTAAGACTATTCAAGGCAATAACAGCACGCTCGCTATCAAAGAGCTGACTGATATTATCAACGACCATCTTAACAAGGCCTATGGTGTTTCTAACTTTATTCTTGGCGATGATTCGAGTGCTAAGTACGACAATGCCGAGCTTAGCGACTATCAGTTTATCAAGCGCCGTGTGTTCCCTGCTCTTATGGCATTTTGGGATCAGTTCCAGTTTGAGCTTGATCGGGTGACTGGCGGGCTGGGTTATGCTATTCAGTTTGAGCTAGAGTTGCCGGATCTCACGGAACGCCAAAAGGTACGGGCAGAAATCGCTCGTATGAGGGCTGAAACGTTGCGGGGGCTTATCGATGCCGGTGCTGGTGCTAAAGACGCCGTCAAAGCGCTTAATTTGGGCGATGAATGGCTAAATGTTGCGAGGGGGATTCAAAATCGTGTGCTGACTGGAACGATTATAGACAAACAAACATCAGATCAAAACGAAAAACACGCCTACTATAAACCTCTACAAAATATTCAGGAGCATTCTAGTTGCTCTTGTCAAGCACACTCGCTAAAACTTAATTCCACAGCTCCAGTCAGCACCGTGGATGAGTTGCCGCCTATGACGGAAGATGAGCGCAAAATCTATGATGCTCTTGTGGCGATGGCGGAGCGGATATTCGCTAGCTCGCCAGATATTAAGGAAGAGGAAGTTATTGATGAAATTATTGAAACGCTGGACAATGAGGCTAAGATTGGCGGCTCGGCTGGTGCGGACGAAATTATAAAGCTACTTAAAAACGAAGATGTTGCGGCCGAGATTAAGGCTGATTTGGCTAATATGGACTTGTCTAATTCTCTTAGAGAGCGGATTAGCGGCCGGACAAGGGAGTTAGTCACCGAATATGGCAAGAATACTAAGGACTTGCTTGACGAGACGTTAAAAAACTCTAAAGGGTTGAGCGCCGCCGAAATCCGAAAAGAGCTTAGAGCCATCTTGCCTACTTATCAAGCCGAGAGGATCGCTCGGACTGAGACCGTTTATGCGTATAAGAGTGGTCGGCTCGACGAAGATGAGCAAATCGCTGACAAATATGGCTTAACTATTAAATTAAAGTGGCATGCTAGGCATGACAATCAAACATGTAACGTCTGCGCTGCTATGGATGGTGTAGAGACTACTATTGGTGTGCCTTTTACAGACCATCGTGATATACCAGTGGGGACTACTTTAGTGAATGGCTATACCATCGAGAGCAAACCGCTTGAGGTGTCTTGGGTGCAATCACACTGGAACGATGATGGCACTATACCGGCACCGCACCCGAATTGCCGTTGCTACTTTAATGAAATCGTGGAGGCTGAGTGATGGGCGCTATTCGGATCATCTGCCCTAAGTGTAAAAGAATCCTCGGTGATACGGACAAGTCTATCGACTGCCGGTTAAATTGCCGGGGGTGTAAAAGCACGGTTGATATTAAGATCGAAATTGCCAGTTTTGCTGATTATATTAAAACTAATGCCAAAAAGGAGGCAAAATGAAAAAACAGCAAATTAAAAAGCTGGTTGTCGTGATTATTCTGTTAGCGGCCGCCGGCATTATTGGGGGGACTATTAAAATTAACTACGACCAGCAAGGGTTTACGGCCGATATTATCTACTCTGCTGAGCAAGAGCCGGCTTTTATTATCGATGACAAAGGCGAAGTGGTGGAAACTACTGAGTTTGATGGTGAGAATATACCTACTATCGACGAAGTGGATGGCGGTTTGTTTGAAGATGAGACCAGCGGTGTCTCTGTAGTCGAGGGCGATTATGACGATCTGGGCTGGAGCGAAACTTATAACGTCTCAAGTCCGGAAGCTTTTAAAAATGATACTTTTGGCAAGTGTATACGAGCTAATAACAAGTGGGGCGCACAATGTGTTAGTCTCGCTCGTGTGTTCTGGTGGAGCTACGCTAATCGTGACGTATCTACTTGTGGTACTGGCATGGCTAAGGGGATGATGAATTGTGCCGAGCAGAACGCTGGCAATGATTTTGTTGTTTACTGGGCTGATAGCAAGGGCAAGATTCAAGCTGGTGACTGGCTAGTGTTCGATGGTGGGCAATATGGTCATGTGGGCATGGCGCTCGGGCCGGTTATCAATGGCTATGTGGCTTTACTTGGTGAAAATCAAGGCGGAAGAGCTTGCGAGGGTGGCGGAGCTGCTACCAACATTATTAACATCAATATTAACAACCTGATCGGGTTCTACCGGCCTAAGGCTTATATCAAACCAGAGCCAAAGCCGACGCCTACTCCTACTCCTGCACCTGCGCCAGTTGAGGACAAATGTTCAAAAAGAACGGTAGTCAAGGGGGATACTCTCGGCAAGATTATGAAAGAGTGCCGTGGCAAAATTACTTGGGGCAAGGCAATGAACGAATATGCGCAAGGCTGGTATTCATTGAAGTTTAAAAAATACTTAACTGTTTATGATGGCTGGAATTCAAAAAACGGGGTTGGGCTGTTCGCTGGAGACGTTATTGAATATCGAGGGGATAAGTAATGGACGAAACTGTCGTTGTGGCTTTAATAACGGGCGTTCTAGCGGTTGTAGGCTCGTATGCGGGTAATGTTGCTATTTCTCACAAAAAGTCTCAGCAAGACGCTTTAAAAGACGTTGAACGTGAAACTCGGCAGGCGGTTAAACTCGAAGCTATTGAAAAGAAGCTCGATACCCATAACAAATATGCGGAGAAATTAAACCAGCTAAGTCAAGACGTAGCTGTGGTTAGGAATGAAATAGAAATGTTAAGAAAGGAAATCGAAAAATGACAAATCCAAATGATGCAGTTGGCACGAATGGTGCGTTCGGTGGACGGACTTCGGTCAATGCTTTTAATGATGGGATCGCCGCTTATTCTAGGGGCGTTCTGAGCGGCTGGGCTTGCGAGCCTAGCACTGGCATGAAAGTTACTATTGGTGGCGATGGATCTACTCGAGACGTGGCTATCGCTGAGGATAATGTCGGAAACAAAACTACTATCGATAATATTGGCGGATCGCCTATCGAGCTGACTATTAGTGCTGCTCCGGCTACTAATTCGAGGATCGACGCTATTGTAGCGTATGTGGATAATCCACCTCAGGGTGACAGCACGGAAGTAGATAACTTCTCGGCTTGTGGTCTTATTGTGGTTGATGGCACGGCCGCCTCTACTCCTACGGCACCAGATGATACAGCTATTAGAACAGCTATTACGGCAGACGGAGCTAGTGGTGTTACGGCTTACTATGCGGTGCTGGCTTATATCACTGTGGCTAATGGAACCACTGATATTGACGCCAGCATGATTCAAAGTGGATCAAAGGCTGGAGCGGTTGGCATTGGTTACAATCAAGTAACATTAACTGGCAACCGTGCTAATAACTCCGGATCGTTTCAGGATTTAAGCGGGACTTATACGTTGCCGGCTGACGGTCTTTACTATATTACTTCGAGCATTGGCGCTGGGAACGCTGGAGCGACCAAATATATTTTAGGTGTAAAGATATTATGTGGGGCTTCTGAAGTTTCGCCAACATTTTACGCCGATTCTACTCCTAACTATGCTGGTAACAACCTAGGGCATATTGCTATTAGCACCGCCTTTTATGCCACCAAAGGTTCTGTGATCAAGTTTCAAACTAAGATCGATAACTGGACCGGCTCAAGCGATCATGCTACTAGAATACAACGGCTGTTTTGACTTTTGTCTCGGTCGGGTGTATAATGTAGGTATTGAACCTAGAGCTTTTACCGTCTCACTCTTTTGTGGGGCGGTTCGCTTTATGTGAGGCCTCGTGAAGTAAACTAATAATTTTGGAGGTTTTATGGTGCGAAGTGATGGCTTTTGGGTTGCCAGCAGTCGGCTCGACTATGCTCGAGTTGAGGGGGACTTCTTCTTATGGATTTGGTACTCTGTACTTAAGGACTATGCGAAGAGGTTTAAAAAAGATCGGTTTGGGTTTACGAGGGTGGATTCTCAGGTGTTCGAAGAGGACTATAATCTAGATAGGCGCAAGGTTTGGCGGTATAATAGGAAGTTAGAGGACAAGGGATTGTTAGTTATCGATCGGGTAAAACGTGGTGGCCGGACTTGGCTTGGTTTTAAGTTAGTTTAAGACTGTTGTAAAAAATACTACAAAAATAACGGAGGTATGTTAAATCACCTCTGTTTTTTTATCAAATTCATGCGTCAATAGCTAGCTTGTGGAAAACCTGTGGAAAACTTGTGGAAAAGTATGCCAAAACCTGTGGAAAAGTCGGTGGAAAACTCAATTTGATGTTCCATTTCGTGACTTTTTTTAACAGGGAGGACGTTCCCAAAATGGAACACCTATAAACCAATAAGAAATACCAGTAGTAGTAGGCTCGGCCAAAAAATCTTTTTTTAATTTTAAAGCACGGGCGCACTCGGCTCCTTGCTATGATGGAGCCGGAGCCGGTGCGCCCTTTAAGTAAAAGAAAGGCGAAAATGAAAAAATTAGAGCAACAATTCAACGAATATCTCGGCTATTGTGAGCGAGTACAGCTCCAATGCTCCAGCACGTTGCAAAACAAAAGGTGGGGAGTGGATGACTTTTTAAGCTCAGCAAGGGAGCTAGAATGTATCGAGGATTTAACGAACCAAGTTGTCGAGCAGTGGATCAAGGAACAAAACCAGAGAGGTTGTAGTGGCAGGACGATCAACAACCGGCTCAAAGTGCTTAAAACGGCTCTTATGTTCTTTCATGGCGAGGGGATCGCTACGCCAGCTTTTAATCCTATGATGGTGCCGAAAATTCGAGAGCTACCGCCTCGGCATAAGTTCTACACGGAAGAGCAAATCAAAGAGGTATTGGCGCTCGCTAAGCCGTTCGAGTGGCTTGTTATCAGTCTTACGTATGACTGTGGTTTTAGAATCTCGGAGCTGAGGAATCTGCGTCTTTGTAATATCGATGGCCAGATGATCACTTTTATCGGCAAAGGGTTAAAGAAGCGAGAGGTGTATATCTCGCTTGAAACGAAAAAGAAGCTCGACGCCTATATCGAGTTCAACCATATCACCGATTATCTGTGGATCGGCGAGCGAGGCAATGCTGAGCGGAAGCCTATCACGGTAGAGGGGATCCGGCAAAGAATGACTAAAGCGTTTGAACGAGCCGGCTATTACGGGTTTTACCCTCATGCTCTGCGCCATTCGTTCGCTACTAATCTGTGTAGCTCCGGCGCTCCGCTGGTTGTTACTCAAAAAATGTTAGGGCATCAAAATATCGAAACTACCGAGCGTTATGTGCATTCGTTTGATGGTCATTTAAAGGAGTATTTCAACCGGTATAAATTTCAAGTTATATAAGAGAATAACAGGGGTAGGTTGTGGAAAAGTGGGCTAATTTTGGTGTTGCTTTTTTATCGCAGTTGTGGTAAAATAGGGGTAGTTGGAAATGAAAATCCAAAAACTTTAAAAAGATGGAAGAATTGTCAAGAAATGTTTACCTGTGAAACATTTAGTCAAGTTCACTCTTAGGGGAGACAAAAACAATTCTTGTGCGATGTGAGGCCGGAAGTTCTAGGTTCAAGGCTTGTTGCCTCACACGCATTTTAAGCTGGCAGAAACTACACCGCCTAGGAGATTTAAAAGGGGTGAGAAACGGAAGCCAGCGGGTGTAAATCAAAGTTAATGCCGTAAGGCGAAAGGAGTAAAAAATGCAAAGAGTTAAAAAGTTCATCGGGGGGGCGTTAGCGATCATCGCTATCGTGATCTTTTGTATCGAGGGTGGTATTGAAATCCTACCCTTGCAAGTAGTAGGAGTTATGGCGCTAAGTTTTGGGATGGCCATTCTTATGAGGGAGGAAAAAGAAAATGGACGAAGATAGTGCGAGATTTGTGGCAATGCAGGAAGATTTTGACCGGCAAATGGATGAAGCTCGTGAAGAAGCTATGGAAAAAGAGGACGAGCGCCACAGCAACAAAGCCGATATTCTAGAGAAATTTTAAAGGAAAAGGAGTAAAGAAATGCGAATCAAAGTTAATCAAGCGAAAAGCGACGAAAACGAAATGGAAGTTTTTGTAAAGTTCTTTAACACTGGCCGTGAGTTAGCTCTTAAGGCTTGGGGGGACAAGTAAAATGGCTAAAACTAACGAGATCGCTACTAAGACCGAGCAGGTGGAGCTTAGCAGTCCGAGCGACATCATGGCGTTTGCTACGAATCTTAAAGACTTGATCATTCAGAATAAACTGTTTACGAATATCAAGGGTAAAAACTATGTAAACGTTGAGGGCTGGCAGATCGCCGGAGCGTTCACAGGAACGTTCCCTATCGTGGAAAAGGTTGAGGATCTGAGCGATGGTGTGAAGATCAAATATCGGGCGGAAGTCTCACTCGTAGACAAAGATGGAAATAAGGTCGGCTATGGTGTGGCTATCTGCTCAAATAAGGAAGCTGGTAAAGAACGGTTCGATGAGTATGCTGTGGCCAGTATGGCTCAAACTCGTGCAGTGGGCAAGGCTTATCGTATGAAGATCGGTTGGCTGCTTAAGGTCGCTGGTTATGAGACTACACCGGCCGAGGAAATGGATACAGTGGAGGCTCAAGTGGTTGACGAAGAGCGAAGCGAGATCGCTGTGGCTAAAAGGAAGTTGGCCGAGGCTAAGAGCCTGTCTGAGCTCAAAAAAGCCTATATTCTGATCGGTGAGATTCGTGATGATCCGGCGGTGGTTGAGTTTAAGAACATGATGAAGTTGCGCTTTAAAGATGAGGGGGCCGAAAGTGAGTAGAATTAAAAGTTACATTTTAGATCGGTACGGTGAGGACGGGTTCGAGGTGGTCGACGAGCTCAATCAGGTGGAGATTGGAGATGGAAGAACGTTTTAAGAATCTGACTGTAGGCGAGGCGCTGGCGCTAAATGAAGCGGCCAAAAGAACCTGCGAGTTCGAGATCACAACAGAAACTGGGGGAGACTAGGAGGTGTAGAGGTGGGTAAGTTTAGGGCGGAAGCAGTCATAGTCAAGCACGTTAACAATATTGAGATAGTGTTCTACAACAAGGAAACTATCTATGTGAAAAATGGTGACCGGTGGGTTATATTCCATCGCTGGTTTGCGCCTAAGGGTTCGTATAAGGACTGGGAGATATTCAAGCACTTATTGCTATCGAGCAAGCACGCTGATCTGACGTACTGTTACGAGAAAGCTTTGTGTTATGAAATATCATCCCAGTTGGCGAGCCGGCCACCAGATTTGTCAAAAGTTAAGATTGACGAGCGAGGTAAAAATGACTCAATGTTCAAGAGGTGAGGAATACCGGATTATCGACTATGGTGGACGGTGGTTCCTCGAAAGGCTCAGGAGTATAGGTGTGTGGGAGATTCTGGGCGAGTTTAAAAGTAAAAAGCAAGCTGAGAGAGCTTTAGAAAAAATTGGAGGATTAAAACATGGAGATCAATAGTAGGGGGCTTAGGATGAAGATATTATCTACCGTCCAGCGTTGTCCGAGGGCGGCTAATAATGACAAACTCCTTATAGCTGAAATATGGACAGATGAGGGCTGGGACGTGTATAGCAGTGTTTATCAAAATCTGTTAAAAGTCTCTAGTCCGGAAAGTATCAGGAGAACGAGACAGAAGCTGGCGGAAGAGGGGCTGTTGAAGCCGTCCGAGGAAGCCACAGAAAGGCGCTATCAAGAGTTTAAGAAAGTGAGGATGGCTATATGAGGTTTAGGAAAAAGCGCCATGATAGCATTTTGGATCCGTCTGAGCGCACGTTTAATGCCATGATGGAGCTGGTTAAGGATCTATCGCTTAAAGACTATCGGAAGTTAAAAAAAGCTATGGATTCAGGCTATGAGGCTTATCAAATTGTGAGGGGGTTGGAAACCGATGAGGTGGATGACGCCGAATATCAAATAAGTAAAGAAAAGGAGGTAAAGTAAAATGTCAGGCACACTCGAGGGTGGTAAAAAGGCCGCTGAAACAAACATATTACGTCATGGCGAGGGGTTTTATGCTCGTATCGGTAAAAAGGGCGGACAAGCTGGTCATACTGGTGGGTTTTGCTCAGACAAGGTTGGCAAAGATGGACTCACGGGTTTTGAGAGGGCCAGAATCGCTGGTAAAAAGGGCGGGACTATCTCACGGAGAGGACCGGCAAAATGAGCTTTATCAAGAAGCTAAACTCATGGTCTAGAGAAGAGATAGAAGAGTCTGTCAAACGAGATAGGGAGACTAAAAACCGGTACTTCAGAAAGCGTTATAAAAAAATGAAAGAGTTGAAAGAGCAAGGTTTAGGAGGCACAGAATGACTGAGGCTGAATTGCAAACTCAAGTGGCAGACTATCTCCGGTTGCAGTTTCCTGAGGTTTTGTTCCATAGCGACTTTGGGAGTGGTGTGAAACTCACTCCTAGACAAGCTATTCGGCAGAAGCGCCAAAATGGTGGGATAAGAGCATGGCCAGACCTTTTTCTGGCTGAGCCTATGCCGAGATGCGTAGATGGTAGCTGGGGTCACGATTATAAAGGGCTATTTATCGAGCTGAAAAAAGACGGCACAAGGCTTATGAAGAGGGACGGCTCGTGGGCTACGGATCATATCGCTGAACAGGCGGAAATACTGGATCGGCTAGAGTTTAGAGGGTATAGAGCTACGTTCGCTGTAGGGTTCGAGCAAGCGAAAAAAATCATTGACGATTATCTTAAGTTTGCACGCTGACTGGAAATAAAACTTTAATAAGGTAAAGGATTATTATGGCAAGTATCAAAGATTTAAAGTTTGACGATAAGAATTTCAACCAGCACACTAAAGATGGCATGGCGTTACTCGAAAAGAGTTTGCAAGAGCTGGGCGCTGGCCGGTCTATTCTAGTGGACAAAGATAACAACATTATCGCTGGCAATGGTATCGTGGAGGCGGCCGGACAAGCTGGTCTCGAAAAGGTGAAAATCGTAGAAACCACTGGCGATGAGATTGTAGCGGTTAAGCGGACTGATATGTCGCTCGATTCTAAAGAGGGACGGGAGATGGCGCTGGCTGATAATGCTACGGCGGCGGCGGATCTAGAGTGGGATTATGACAGATTATTAGATGAGTTCGATCCAAAAGAGATAAAAGACTGGGGATTAGACAATATTAAGACTGGTTTAAAAGATGAAAAAGAAATTGAAAATCGAGAGCCATCTATAACAACATCGTTCATCACTTTTGATTATTCTGATGAAATTGAGCTTAAAATATCGAACGAGACGGCAGAAAAGTTAATGAGCGAGATGATCAAGTATCGTGAAGAGAATGGCAATTATGATGGCTTTTGGGATAAGAGGTTAAAATGAGCAAATTAGTGTGCTGGGCGTTGTTTGATTCAGAGACTGGCGATTATATGTCTACGGTTCATCATTACTTTGAGGACAAAATTGATGTTTATGGCGTGGGCATAAGCCATTATGGGAAAAATACTGATCATTATGTCAATTTCAACCTAGCTGATTTTTCTGAGTTATTTGGTGCTCCTAGTCTTGCTCAAAAGTTGTTAAAAGTCTTGCCAAAACCTAATATCATCGTGGCCAGTCCTCCATGTGAATCTTGGTCTCATATGACTTCGATAAATAACGGGAATATTCATTGGAAAAGATATGCGTCGAAGCTATTCCCAGAGAACAAGATTTTTCAATTGCAAGACGTAGATGTCCAGAGTAGTTTTATCAAAGCCAACGATATAAAGACATTTTTTACTAGAGTGAACGGCGAATTATGCCACCAAAATACTTGGGACATTATAAAAAAGACTAAACCTGAAGTGTTTATGGTGGAGAATCCAGATAACTACTCTTGGGAGTATATTCCTAAATACGTGGTGGGGGGGGTGCCGCACTTCTATATGAACAAATTGGTTTATTCGGCATACGAGCCAAAACGGTTCTCACCGAAACGAGAAATTTTTGGATCGAATATAAAACTAAAGCTAAGAGATTTTGCCATAGAGAAGAATGGGAATTCGATCAAGGGTGGAGAGGACAAAAATGGTTTTATCTCGAAAGACTATGGAACACGATCGAAAATACCAGAGCTAGCATTGAAAGACTTCTTCGAGCAAGCCATCCAGTATATAGAGGGGGCGAAATGACAGAACAAGAAGTGCTAGTTGAAATTAAAACGACTAAAAGTGCTAAGAGAAAAGCTGATCTCTGGAGATGTATAAAAAAAATTAGGAGGCAAAATGGCGAATGAGGGAAATTTAAAGCCTTTTACTAGTGAACAAAGCCACGAAAAAGCCGTGGAGAACGGCAGAAAGGGTGGCATCGCTAGTGGGATAGCAAAAAGGCAGTATGCGACATGGAAAGAAATATTAGAGATGTTAGGGGAGAAAAAGGCGAAGTCTAAGAAGATTAGGGAGTTAATGACAGAGCTAAAAATCCCAGATGATGAGCAAACTAGTGATGTCGCTAAAATGTTCAATTTAGATTTACGATCACAAAGCGGCGATCCTAAAGCACTAGAGACTGAGGCTAAAATTAGAGGGCAATTCGCTCCTATTCAGAATGTTAACGAGAATCATAATATCGAATATAAACCACTAATCGACTTGACGAAAAGGAAAAAGAATGGCGAAAAATGAAACCGACTTTACATTAAATGGCTATACGGCTCAGGTCTATGATGGCAAGCTCCGTGTGCTGGAAAACGGTTGCTATATTGCCTCGTTTGATCAAGACGCTACAGACGCTATTCGGTTGGCGCTAACTCTAGAGGGTAAGGACTGCGGTCTATGATTCTTAGCGTCATTGTACCAGTCTATAACAAACTCCCTTATCTAGAGCGGTGTTTTAATTCTCTTGTAGACCATGAAGCGCAAATTATCATTGTGGATGATGGCTCTACGGATGGATCGAGTGAGGTCTGTGACGAGTATGGTGACGAATACGGCTGGGAAGTCTATCATCTCAAGCATGGCGGTGTGAGCAAGGCTCGGAATCTAGGACTAAGCAAAGCTAAGGGTGATTATATCACGTTCCTAGACGCTGACGACTGTTATACTGAGGACGCTATTGAAGTGATGAATAAAATTGCTCGGCATGGCTTTAATATCTATCAGTTTAATCATTTTAGGCACCACGAAACCGGAACGGTGTCAGATTACATTATTAAAGGCCACAAAGACTTGAACCATATACCTCGCCGATGGCCAATGGTGTGGAATAAAATGTATAAAAGAAGCTTTTTGAAAAACCATCGGATTCAGTTTAAGCCTGGTGTGCAATTCGGTGAGGACGAGTTATTTAGCGCTCGCTGTATACTCGCTAATGGCGGTTTGTATCAAGCACCTCAAACGCTTATCGAACACTATTTTGATGATAAAAAGTCGCTATGTAGGGGCGAGCTCAGTCTAGCTAGGCTCGAAAATCTTTTAAAAGAGATGGAGTCTCTAGCAAAGAAACAAAAGGATCCAGTTAAGGCTGAATGGTTAAGAAAGAAAATCGCTGTTCACGAACACTCCGCTCTATACCGGCAGTTTGGGTATAAAAAAAACAACGACGGGAAGTATGACGTAGTTTACGTTGTCAAAAACGCTATGTATGACGAAGAACTACGCTATTCTTTGCGCTCGCTTGAAGAGAATTGGCAGTATCGTGACGTGTGGTTCTATGGGGGGAAGCCTAAGGGGCTGAGGCCGGATCACCACGTTAAAATAAACCAAAACCAGCCGAGGAAGTGGGAGAATGTACGGGCCATGTTGAGAGAGGCCTGTAATAATCCCGAATTATCGGACGATTTTTGGCTGTTCAATGACGACTTCTTTGTGCTGAAGCCTCAGAGCGAAGATATGCCGGCATTCTATACTGGAGAGCTTAAAGACCGTATAGCTAAAGTAAAAAAGAAGCACGGGGGTGAGCACACCGAGTGGACGAGGAATCTGGAACATCTTATCGGTACGCTTGAGGGGGCTGGCAAAGGGACGCTTGATTATGCGCTCCATCTACCTATGAAGTATAACAAGAAGAAGCTGGCGGAAGTGCTGGATCTGTTCCCTGACGAACCTATGGTGCGGGCTCTCTATGGCAATTATTGGCAAGTGGGCGGAGTGGTAAAAAGTGATGTTAAAATCGCTATACAAAACAGCTCCAAAATACAAGAGATCGCTACAAAGTGGCCGTTCGTGTCTACCTCTGATGAGAGCTTTGAAAGCGGTAATATCGGGGTGTGGATCCGGAGTCGGTTTGATAAGCCGTCTCGGTTTGAGGTGTAGGCTATGGCTATCACTACGGCACTGAGGAAAATCGAGGCCACGCTTTACGAGCCTACGTTCTATAAGGTCATTCAGGGTGGTATGAGCGCTGGCAAAACGTTCGCCATTATCACTCTTTTAGTCGGCTATTGTGGGAGCTATGAAGATTCGCTTGTCACGGTCGTGGGGTTGTCGTACCCTCATCTCGAGGCCGGCTCTATTCGGGACTTCGTTAAAATTATGAAAGAGGTGGGGCGCTGGGATGAAAACGCCTGGAATAAGTCCGCCAAAACGTATTCGTTCCCTAACGGCTCGGTGCTGGAGTTTAAGTCTATCGACCGCATGAGCGCTCGTGGGCCGAGGCGGGACGTTCTATTCGTTAATGAGGCGAATGGTATTAGTTGGGATACGTTCCAGGAGCTGGCGGGGCGGACCAAAGACTTTACTATCATCGATTTTAATCCGTCTGCAAAATTTTGGGCTCACGAGAGGCTCGTAGAGGGGCTTAAAGACGATACAACCTATATCACACTCACCTACAAAGACAACGAGGCTCTGAGCGCCCGTGAGGTGGCAAATATCGAAAGTCACATGCCAAAGCCTGGTAAAAAGCCGTCTAATTGGTGGGTTGTCTATGGTTTAGGCGAAATCGGGACGCTCGAGGGCAATATTTACTCAGGTTGGGAGCCGTGGAGTGGTGAGCAAATTCGGCAGAGTGGCAAGCTGGTGCGCTATGGCTTAGACTTTGGCTTTAGTAATGACGAGACGGCGCTGGTGGCGGTGTATGAAATGGAAAATGGCAAGCTGGGGCTTATTGAAAAAATCTACCAAAAGGGCCTGCTCGGTTCCCAGTATGGTAGCGCTCTGAGACGGGTAGAGGTTGATCCTAGTGTGCTTATTGTGGCTGATTCGGCAAGGCCGGAGATTATAGCGGAGATTCAAAAAGAGGGGTTTAGGATAATCCCTTGTGATAAAGGTCCGGGCTCAATAGTTAAAGGCATCGACTATGTGAGCCAACGGCAGATTGTATATTCTGGCGATAATCTCAAACGAGAATATTTGAGTTATGCATGGCGGAAAAGAAAAGACGGTACGCAATTGGATGAGCCTATCGACGCATTCAATCACGCCTTAGACGCCGTTAGATATGCCGTTTCAGATTTACATCGACAGCGATTTGACTTTTAGACCATTGTTTGATACAATGAGGTATGTGAAAGTAGAAATTGTCAACAGTACGAAACAAAGATTTAACGGTAGAAACTATTGGCTAGATAGAGCATCGGGATATTATAGAAACTCATGTGTTAGACCACATTCGCTTCATAGACAAGTTTGGATTTATCATAATGGTGCTATTCCTGCTGGGATGACTATCGATCATATAGATAGGGACAAAAATAATAATCAAATAAACAATCTAAGGTTAGCTACCTATTCCGAAAATAATAAGAATGTGTCAACAGAAACAACGATAAAAAGGGTGGAGCATATTCGCAGGTTAGGCGAACTAGCGAAAGCATGGCATAAATCCGAAGAAGGCCGTGAATGGCATAGAAAACATGGGATAGAGGCTTATGCAAAAAGAAAACCGGAGATAAAGGAGTGTGCGTATTGTGGAAAAAAATTTGAAACGCTGGCTTGTCGCCAATCTGCTAGATTCTGTGGACAAAATTGTAAAATGAAGGCAAGAAGGAGAAGACTGAAAGGTTTGCCAGAGAATGCTCCGCTTTGCTAATCGCTGTTCGCTATGCGGTGGATGATCTGAGCCGGCAGAGGTTTGACTTCTGATTGTATTGGCCGATATAGTTTAAGTGACGTCACATCCTGGCTAGATGATGACGCTTGCTCATTCTCTCATCTCTTTTCCTATATAGGAGGTGATCCATTTCTCATTAACCCCGTGTTGCTACGGGGTTTTTGCTTTACGCTTGACTGGGCACGAAATTTTAATAGTGGCATGAAGTATTTTGAAGCGCAAGCCGTCCTTACTCAAGACAAAAAGACCGAAAACGAGCGCCGGTTCCGCAATATATTGGCGAATTCCGGCAAGGAAATGGAAAGCGGTGAAGTCCGTGACCTTAACAGTCTTTATGTTATGTCACGAAAAGGGACGTTAATCAAGATTACAGATTTAAACACCAACCCGGACAAACAGACTGAGAAGTATTCTGTGAAGTTTGTGGCGAATCACGGTCATAACGATATTGCTACTGGCGAACGTGAAGTCGGGATCGAAGATATTATTGGCGACGCTAAGGTTTGGATGGAAGCGGATGGGCTTCATGCAAGAGTGTATTTCGCTAATGATGATCCTAAGGCTGACCATGCCTATGCCATATCAGATAACGCTAGCTACTCTATCGGCACAGAGTGGTTCGAGGATGGGTATTACGGTGCTGGGCAAGAAATTGACGGTTTTGTTGGGATTCTGCGGGAGATCTCAATGGTTGATGTCGGTAACGATCCCCGTGCTTATACTTTAGACCATAAACCTACAGAGGCAGAGGCTCAAGGGAGCGCCGAAGAGGCTGATGGTAAAGAAATATCAAATGTTAAAGAGGAAAATGAAATGCCTAAAATTGAAAAAGACGAGTTGACTCCAGATGAAAACAAAGCGCTCAAAAACGCTCTATCTGAATTAGTCGACAATTTCACCACCGACGTTCCTGAGGGCGAAACTGAGCCTACTGCTCGTGAAGCTAAGGACGAAGAGGGTGAAGCTCCTGCTGAAGCACCGGCAGAAGAGAAAAAAGACGTGCTTAGAAGCCCTGTTGTGATCATTCGTGACAAGGCTGTCAAACAAGAAAAAGCTGTTGCCAAAGCTGACTGGTTACACAGTGAAGCTGGGCACGTTGCTTTTGCTGACACCTTGAAAAAAGCTGGCCGCTTGGGCGCTACCTTTGACGCTATGTGGCGTGCTGAAGCTAGCAAACACATGAATCTTGATGGTGTGAGTGGTTTGCCTAATCCTGCACCGGTGGAACAATATTTCATCAATGCTATTGAAAAAGGTGACGGGATCATCAATCATTTCCAATTCATCAATGCAAAGAGCTTTAGAGTACATCTACTTACTAGCTCTGATCGTGCTGCTGGCCACAAAAAAGGTGATACCAAAGCCAACCAAAGTGTTACTGACACCACTCGTGACCTATTAGTCAAAATGGTTTACAAGAAACTCGATCTCGACGCTACTGAGCTTTATGAAAATCCATGGTTGATCGACTTCCGTTCGCAAGAATTAGTCAATGCAATCATCTCAGAAATTGAACGAGCTGCTATCGTTGGTGACGGCCGCACTGCTCCATCTGGTGATGGTGCTGACTATCGTATGTTCGATGGAACCCGTGGGTTCTACTCTGTGCTTGCTGATGCTACTGCGGTATCTGGTATCGGAACCAACCTTGCATCATCTTACACTGGTGGTGAAAACCTGTACGACGGTGTTGTTGGTGCTCGTGGAAGCATTAAGACTGAGGGTGCGCAAATTCTTATTGCTAAGAGTTCTGCTATCACTTCTCTGTTGCAAGCTAAGTCGCACGGTGCTTACTTGGTAGCTCCTGGAGCTAGCATTGAAAACATCCTCGGTGTACAAAGAGTTTACACCCCAACCTGGATGGATTCTCAAGACGTTGACGCTATCTTACTTGTAAACAATGCTTACAAACACGGTGGTGAAAACGGCATCCGTGTACGGACTGACTTTGATACCACTAAGAACACTGACATCTTACTTGATGAGACCCCACGGTTCGGTTCTCTTGGTGAGTACAAGTCTGCTGTGGCTATCACTGTTAGTGGCGAAAGCGAATCTTAATTTAGGAGGCTAAGGAAAATGACGCAAGACCAGTACACACTATACACAGGACAGGCTATCAGTTACTCGGCTGAGGACTGGAGCGCAATTGTGGCAGTTGCAGAAATGCGCCTTGCGTCTTTTCTGTGCCTTGATCTGTTCCCCACTTTAGACTCTAACAATAAAGATTTAGCTATGCTACTTGCTAACTTTATTGCCGCTGTGCTGAAGTTCGAGGGGAACGGGGACGCTGTAGAAAGTAAAAGCGTCCGCAATTTTACAATCAATTTTAAGTCTGGTAGTGCCGCCGACGCTTTCTCTCAAATCGCTATGCAGTATGCTGATATTATCGACAAATATAGCGAGTGCGATCTCGGTGTGAAAGTCGAGCGGTCTAGGAGATGTTGCTGTGGCTATTACAATGGACGTATTTAGCGCTTTTCCCGGTGCGGTAGTGACTGGAGTTTATTCCGTTGGAAGTTACCAGCAAGGGACAGTGGAGGGTGATATTTACAAGAAAATTGCCGATATTGACGTGATTGTCGATGAGGGCAATAGCACTAGAGTAAATTATGCACCGAACGAAGAGCCGCTAATTGCTGATCTGTTGTTATATGTCAAGCCGAGCCAGTTGCCTACTACTAATAGTCGGGCGCTCTGTGCCGGTTATATGGTACATGATAAGGTCAATGATGATTACTTCGCTATTACCAAGGCTGATATTGGCAAGAATCAGGAAAATGGCCAGATCGAGCACGTTGAGCTATATCTCAGGCAAACTGATATTGTTTTAGACGAGGAATCGGAGTCATGAGACACGGTGCGACTGTGGTCTTTAGATGGAACACGGCCGAGCTGTCTAAAATCGAAAACAATGGCAGTCAGGGGCTGGTGCGGATGGGGTTTGATATAGCAAACCGAGCTCGTGATATTGCACCGTATAGGACTGGGGCGCTGTCTAACTCTATTAGAGTGGAAAACAATGGCGACTTTGTCGAGGTCATTGCTGGTGGCAAGTCAGGCAACCGGAATGTGCCTTATGCAGCTATACAAGAGTTTGGCGGCTATGCTGGCCGGAATCATTCGGTTCGGATCACTGGCAAGCACTATATGGAAAGAGCAAAAGACGCTGTCATGAGCGGTAACTACCTACAAAAATACTTTGGAGACATTCTATGATCACACTAGCTTTGTTAAAACAGATTGGTTTAGATGGTGTAGCTGGGCTCACTATCGACAAAAACCTGTTCTGGGAAGAGCTACCGCTACAAAAAGACGGCAAGCCGGCTAGTGGGGTGTGGATCGTTACTCGTGGGGGCAATGCTGGCGACGCTAAGGGCCATAATTTTAAGAGTACGGTTGACTTCTATGTCGCTCTAGCTAGCAAGCCGAAAACTGAGGCTATACATCAAAAAATCTTAGATTGGATCATTCAAAATAAGTGTTTTTGTGAGCTGAGTGGAACCGTCGGGGACACTACCTATGACTTTAAAAATGTGCGAATTAGGCCGATCACTACTCCGCAAAATTACGGAGCTACGGAGAACGGTCTTATTGTAAAAATTGCAAGCGCAGAGGTCATCTATGATCTCTAGTAATATTAACTTAATTGAAAGGAATTGAAATGGCAACAAAGACTGTTACACAATTACACCGTGTGAGCTTTAGTCGCTGGAACGGTTCGAGCTGGGATGTTGTCAACTTCGAGCCTGATGACTTGGGACAAGATACGCAAGCTACTATTAACATTGCGCCTCGCAAAACAAGCCGCAGCTCTAGTGTTGGTACAACTACTAAGCCTATTGCTGGAACGTTTGACGCTTTAGCTGGATCTGTGACTATCTTATTCGGCTACTATAAGGCTTTGGGCGAAGCTCTAGGAGTGTGGAACGCTGCTACCTATGCTAACGCTAACGCCAACGCCGGTAATATGGTCGGTGGTGATGGAAGCGAGCTATGCTCGGACGGTGTGCCTGTCCGTGTAGTGGTTCAGGGTATCTGCGATGATGGCTCTACCGCTGACATTGAGCTCACTCGCTGCTACCCGTCTCTTGATGATGATCTCGAGATCGGAGCGAGCGACACTACTGAAGTAACTGTTAACTTAAATCCTCAGATTTATAACGCTACTACTATGGCAAGCGATGGTTACCCAGCTTATACCTATAGGCTTGGTGACGCTAGCACGACCGAGAATAAGCGCTATAATGCTACCTCTGGGCAGTACGAAGCTGTGTCGGAAAGCGAAAGCTAATAGGAGCTTGGTAGAATGACGGCACCCGAATTAACGCTTAGGAACGTACAAGAAAAGGCTAAGAAGTCTGATCGTGTGGTTCGGGTGTCGGATTTTCTATCTAGTGAGCAGAAAAGGAATATTCAGACCGCAAGGGAGCAAGAGGAAGTCTCTCGAGTTAGGAAGTTTGACAAGGTGGACGCTTATACGGCGGAAATCTTGGCAAGATTTGGCTGGGACGCTTGGCAAGCATGGCAAAATGGCCAGATTGGGCAAGAAAAAATGCTCAGAATGGTGCTGGCGGAGCGAGCTAGAGAAAAGCAAGGTTTGCTTGGTCTCGAGGCGCTTATTTTAGCGG
>Ga0310690_10002826_pt1 | contig 27403 bp, 21 predicted proteins | sample AusTroGonzalo_MG_2_FD_207661 | JGI IMG/M metagenome (GOLD analysis project Ga0310690, IMG submission 207661) | Bovine rumen microbial communities from tropical cattle in Woodstock, Queensland, Australia - Gonzalo_04 (v2) (version 2) | ecosystem: Host-associated > Mammals > Digestive system >...
AGATGATGTGGGGCGCCGACACCCGCGATTGATTCAGGCATCGTCCGCCAATGGTTGTCACACTGTAACGGTGTCACAGAAACTCCAAAATTTGCGTTGGATTTTCGAAATGACGCGCTGACGCGCCGACGCGGTGATGCGCTAATATGTGAATATTTTGTACATTCGTTGCATTGATAAAGGTTCCGCAAAATCGACTATTAAGAAGAAAACTTGCTACTATTAATACTAAATTTTGCGAGCATTAATAGTAGCAATTTTTTCCCTTAACAGGTCGAGTCGTGACGATTTTATCGATAAGTAAATATCGTTGACAATCCTTTTAGATGACGTGCAGGCCGAGGAAGACCATCAGACCGTTCATCAGAATCCAGAAGATGGCGAATGGCATCGTTTTGCGCATGATGTCGCCATCCTGCCCCTCCATGTCGCAGGCGGCTGTGGCGATGGCGATGGATTGTGGCGAGAGCAGTTTACCACCTTCAGAACCGGCGCAGTTGGCAGCAGCGAGCCAGTTGGTCTCATTACCGCTCACACCAAAGAAGGTGCCTTGATTCACCAGACCGAGGTCGCTGGCAGCGGTGGCCTGTAACTTACCGAAGAGGATATTAGCATTCGTAGCACTGCCTGTCACGAAGGTGCCGATAGAGCCGATGAGCGGTGCAAAGAACGGGAAGGCAGCGCCAGTCAGCAGGACGAGACCCTTGGCAATGTCGTTGGTCATACCTGTATTGTTCATCAGCATGGCCATTGCGACCAGACAGCAAATGGTGACGACCGTTTTTTGGAGGTTGAGTGTGGTCTTGGCCAGTAACATCATCAGTTTCCCAAAACTGAGGCCTTGGATGAGGCCACCGATGACAGCACCCAGGAAAATCATCAGACCAGCATTCGACAGCCAACCGAACTTGAAGGTGTTGCCGATGACGGGCAGGTCGAACTTGGTGACTAAGGTCTGGTTCAACAGTTCGTTGACAGGTGGCACTATCTTGCTGCTGATGAGGATGAAGAAAATGATGAGGCCATAGACACTCCAAGCCTTGAGGGTCTTGGCAACGCCAAAGTTCTTGTGTTCCACCTGAACCGTATCAGCCGCACTCTCTTTCCTGATGAAGAGTTTGTTGTAGATCAGCATGGCGATGATGGCTGCCACAGAACCGAGGATGGCTGGTGTCTCGGGGCCGATGAAGTGCGCACAGCAGAACTGCACGATGATGGAGAAGGCACCTACGAACAGTGCGATGGTGATGTTCTTCAGAATCTTCGTGCGATCGGTCATCATCAGAATCAGGAACGGGGTGATGAAGAACATCAGCGAGAGTTGGAGGATGATGAATGTGGCCACCTCGCAGAGTTCCTCAGGTGAAGCCACACCGCTGGCGGCTACCTGATTGGCGAGGGTCGTGGCTGGCAGACCTACGGCTCCGAAGCCTACGGCCACCGTATTGGCCACCAGACAGATGACAGCAGAGAACATTGGTTTAAAGCCCAATCCGATGAGGATGGCCGCAGGAATGGCTACGGCTGTTCCAAAGCCGGCCATACCTTCGAGCACACCACCAAGTCCCCACGTCAGGAGCAGCACCAGCAGTCCCTTGTCGGAAGTCATCTGGATAAACTGCGTCTTGATGGTCTCTATCTCTTTCGTCTCACAAAGGATGTTGTAACTGAAGATGGCACAGATAATGATGAGGATGATGGGGAAGCAAGCCTTGAGTACCCCCTCGACCACCGACCACAGGGTGATGCCGTAAATGGAGAGGTCGGCGTATTTCTCAGGAACGATGCCCATGGCCGGCACAGCAAACAGGGCCAGAAGGATTGTTACAGCCAGCGTGACGATGGCGCTCTTGTAGCCAGACACCTTAAAGCCCATCATCAGGATAATGAGCAATAGGATAGGGATGACAGAAATTAATGCGGTCATAGGGTTCTAGTTATAAATGATTATTATATAAATTTGCCGACAAATATACGACTTTTTCGTGAGTTATCCATATTATTTTAGTGAAAAAATCAAAAACAGCAGAAAACTATTCCTGATTCACGACTCATTATTCGTATTTTTTTTGTATCTTTGCCCCAAAGTAATACACGTTAATTAAAAACCAACAATGCCCTATGATTCAACAGTTTCTATCCGACCTCAGACAGTTTCTTCCGTCTGACCGTATTTATACCGACGAACTCCGCACCCTGGGGTGGGGTACCGATGCCAGTTTCTATCGCCAGATTCCGAAGGTGGTTATCCGTAGTGATGGCGAAGCGGAGATCTCAAAGATTGTGCAAGCTTGTCGGAAGTACAAGTTGCCCTTCACCTTCCGTGCAGCAGGCACCTCGCTGAGCGGACAGAGTTGTACGGACTCTGTGCTCATCGTGGCAGGCAAGCATTGGGAGAAATATGAGATTATCGAGGAAGGAGGAAGGAGTAAGGATGATGGAGAGTTCCTCGTCAGGTTGCAACCTGGTATCGTGGGTTCCAGGGTGAACGAGATATTGAAACCTTATGGTAGGGTGTTTCCACCAGATCCTGCCTCGATCGGTAGTGCGATGGTGGGAGGTATCGTGGTCAACAATGCCTCGGGCATGAATTGTGGTGTGCATGCCAACAGTGACCGTATGCTGATTTCTGCCCGCATCGTCCTCACAGACGGAACCATCCTTGATACAGGTTCGGAAGAGAGTCGTGAGGCCTTCCGTCAGAGTCATCCGGAGTTTATCAGGAAGATTGAGGCCTTGCGCGACAAAGTGAGGGCTGATGAGGAACTGGCCTCGCGCATCCGTACTAAATATAGTATCAAGAACGTGACTGGTCTGAATCTGCGTCCCCTGATTGCCTACGATGACCCCTTCGACATCATCGCCCACTCAATGGTGGGTAGCGAGGGCACCTTGGCCTTCCTCTCGGAGGTGACGATGAAGACGCTCCACGACTACAAGTATAAGGCCTCAGCAATGGTCTATTTCCTCACGATGAAGGAGAGTTGCGAGGCTGTGGTGGCCATGAAGCAATTGAAGGCTGGCGACGAGGACCTGAAGATGAGTGCAGAGAACCTGATGGTGAAGAGTGCTGAGATGCTCGACTATATGTCGCTCAATGCTGTAGACGATCCTGTGTTCCTGCAATATAAGCAGGATGTGGATGCAGGCAAGATCGAGGGTGTTGAGCCTGGTGACTATCACAACCTGACGGCTATCCTCACAGAGACGAAGGGCATCACCCATGAGCAACTGCTCGAGAAGATAGAGAAGATAAAGGCATGTTTAGGGCAGTTCCGGCTGTATATCCCTGCAGAGTTTACGGAGGATCCTGCTGTCTATGGCAAATACTGGGCCATCCGTTCAGGCATCTTCCCCAGTGTGGGTGGAACGCGTCCTGTGGGCACCTCGTGTCTCATCGAGGATGTGGCCTTCCCCATTGAGAGTCTGCCTGAGGCCACTGTGAAACTACAGAAACTGATTGCTGATCACGGCTATGATGATGCGTGTATCTATGGTCACGCCTTCGAGGGTAACTATCACTTTATCCTGAACCAGAGTTTCGCGGAGAAGAGCGAGGTGGATCGCTATGCAGAGATGATGCGCGATGTGGCCAGACTCGTTGTCGAGGAATACGACGGTTCGCTGAAGGCGGAACATGGTACGGGTCGCAATATGGCCCCCTTCGTGAAGTACGAGTGGCGCGACAAGGCCTATGAGACGATGAAGGAACTCAAGGCCATCTTCGACCCTGATGGGCTGCTGAACCAAGGCGTGATCTTCAACGATGATCCGGAGTGCTTCATCAAATGCCTGAAGCCGTTGCCAGTGCTCGACTACGACTTCAAGAGTGTGCCTGATGGCGGACATTATCTGATGGATCCCAAACTGTCGACGGCCAAGGAGACCATCGAACAGGTGAAGCGTGCCAACAAGTGTATCGAGTGCGGCTTCTGCGAGGTCAACTGTATGTCGTGTGGCCTGACGCTTTCTTCGAGAATGCGAATCGCTGTGCAGCGTGAGATCCGCGAGTTGGAAGCCACAGGGGCTGATCCGCAGCGGGCAGCAAAACTGCGCAAACAATACAAGTACTATGGCGACCAGACCTGTGCGACGGATGGCTTGTGCTCCACCTCGTGTCCGATGAAGATCAACACGGGCGAGTTGACACACCTTATCCGCCAGTTGGATATGAACAATAACACGTTGGGCTATCAGGTGGGCGAGTTTGCTGCCAATCACATGGCGGGCATCAAGTCAGGCCTGCGTGTGGTGCTGGATGTGGCGCATGCAGCGCACGTCACCCTGGGGCCGAAACTGATGACGACTGTCTGTCGGACGATGAACAAGATGGGTATGCCGCTCTGGACAACGGCTATGCCCATGAAGAAACGTCAGCCCAAGAAGTCCGACCTGACGCAATTCATCATCGAGAAGTCTATCCCCCAGCCAGAGGAAAAGCATAGTGACCTGAAGGTGGTTTATTTCCCCAGTTGTATCAACCAGACGATGGGTCTCTCGAAGGAGGCACCTGTGAAGCACGCCCTCGTGGATGAGGTGATCCAACTGATGGCGAAGGCCGGCTATGAGGTCATCTTCCCAGAAGGGATGGAGCGAATGTGCTGCGGACAGATCTGGGAGTCGAAGGGCATGCTCGACATCGCCGACCGCAAGAGTGCTGAACTGGAGGCTGCTCTGTGGAAAGCCTCCGAGCAGGGCAAGTATCCTGTGCTTTGTGCGCAGAGTCCCTGTCTGCATCGTATGAGAAAGGTGATGAAGAAGATGAAACTCTACGAACCAGCAGAATTCATCATGACCTATCTGAAGGATCGTCTTGACTTCCATCCTACCGATAAGCGTATCGCCCTGCATCTGACCTGCTCTACCCGTCAGATGGGTGTCGACAAGGATATGATTGCTTTGGCCAACCTCTGTTCAACGAATGTCTTCCTGCCTGAGGGCGTAGGCTGTTGTGGCTTTGCTGGCGACAGGGGCTTCACCTTCCCAGAACTCAACAAGTATGGCCTGCGCAAACTCCGTCCGCAGATTGAGGCCAATCACATCGAGGTGGGCTACTCCAATAGCCGTACCTGTGAAATCGGTCTGGAGACGAATACTGGCATCCCCTACATGAGTATCATTTATCTGGTAAATCTCTGCACAACGGCCAAGAAGTAATCTCAAAGTGGAATCCACATCCAGAAGACACAGCCCTGGCCTGCTCCTTCTGACTCGACACCTATCTCTCCACGACAGGCGTCGGCAAAAGCCTTACAGATGGCGAGACCAAGGCCTGTTCCCTGGACAAACTCGTTGACTTTGAAGAAGCGCTCGAAGATTTTGTCGTGTGCCTCTTTTGATACGCCTTCGCCTGTATCCTCGCAGTAGACATACAAGCCTTTGCGCTTGACACCGTCGACAGGTCTGCTCTCTGTGCGGTAGCCCACCTTGATATGACCCTGATGGGTGTATTTGACGGCATTGGTGACAAAGTTGGTGATGACCTGTGACACGCGGTCGGCATCTACCGTTATGCGAAGGGTGTCGTAAGGATTGTCTTTCAGGAACGACACATTTGGATCTTGCACCCTGAGGCGTAACGACTCGCATAACTCGTTAAATGTCTTGGAGAAGTCGACCTTGACAGGCTCGATGCTCATACGGCCCGATTCAAACGACGATACAGTCAGAATATCGTTCATCAGGCGTAACAGCATGTCGCAGTTGTTCTTGATGATCTTTATGATTTCCTTCTTCTCCTCAGAGTCCGTCAGTGAGGTCAGCACCTCGGAGAAGCCCACAATGGCATTGATGGGGGTGCGTATCTCATGGGTCATGTTGGCCAGGAAGAGCGCCTTCGACTGTCCTGACTCCATGGCGCGTTGGGTCTCGTGGCGCAACAGGTCTTGCTTGTGCATCAGGTCGGTGATATTACGCCATACACCAAAGGCACCCAATAGTCGCCCCTCTTCATCGAATTCTGGAATGCAGTTCACCTGCACCCACTGTGGTTCGGAGTATTTATGAGTCACTACAGGGTACATGAGTCCGACGTATATCAGCGGTTTCTTGAATGCCTCGTCAGGATTCGACAGGGCCCTGACAAAGTCGTCGTCCTGATTGACGAATACTTCATGCAGATGATTCAGTTTAAACGACTTCACCACCGTATTCAGACCGCTATAGAGTTCCAGTACGTTGCGTTTGAGGCTGGCACGCCAGGTCTGCATCTGACAGAACTCCATCATATAACGCAATTCTGCCTCGTAGTTCTTGATGGCCTTGTTCACCTTCTGCATCTGGGTGTCGTTTTTCTTCACGTTGAGATACATCTCGCGCTCCTCATTGATGTTGTGGGCCGATACTGAGATATAACACAAACGTCCGTTCTCGTCGTATATCGGACGGACACCGATCTCCAGATAGACATGCATGTTCTTCTCAGGAACAATGCTCAGTGAGCATCCCCAATACTCCTGTGGATGGTCACGGTTCAGTACCTCGTTGAATGGTGCTACATCAAACAGATTCACATTCGAGTAGTAACTGTCGCTATCGTCGTTGTCGAAATTGCAGATCTCGCGCATGAGGCGGTTGGCATCCAGCAGCCAGCCGTCGGGCGAATAGAACGATAGTCCGATGATGGCGTTCTCGAAAATGGTCTTGTAGCGTTCCGACAGTTGCTCAAGTTCGCGCTCCTTCTGTTTGGTTTCAGTCTCATCGGTGATGGTGGCGATGATGTTGACAGGTTTCCCGTCGACATATTCAGCAATAGAATGATTATTCAGGTCGTGCCAGTCAGGATCGCCATGACCAGTATAGTTGTAGTTCCAGCGGTAACGGCATTCTGCTTCCTTGTCGGTGCCGTTGCTCAGACGTTCTATGAAGGTGCGGAACCGTTCGCAGTCATCGGGGTGGATATAATGATAACAGACCTCGATGCCCACATTATTGCCAAACATGGCCTTTCCGTACAGATCGTACAGACGGTTCTGAAGCAAATCAAGGCACATCACATGATTGCCGCTGATCTCGAGTGCCATCGTCATGGCTTTCTGCTCGTCAAAAAACTTATTCGTATTCATTCTTCAGTGATAAATTCCCTTTTCTTTTTAATGATTGTGGCTGTGCATGGGATGGAGACCCATATGCTGGTTCCCTTTCCGTAGTCTGACTGGAGGTCGATGGTTCCACCCATCTGCTCTGTCAGAAGTTTGACGATTGGCAGATCAAGTCCTGATCCTATCATTTCTCCTTTGGCGTTACGCGAGAAGTTCTCGAAGATGTGGTCCATATCTTCTGCAGCCAGACCGGCTCCTGTATTATCGATGCTGATGGTCAGTTCGCCACGACGATACTCGTAGCCAACGGTGATGGATCCATGGGTGGTCGACTGGCAGGAAAGGGCACACAGGCGTCGGATAACCATCGAGATGTGGTTGAGGTCGATGTCGACCACCAGACTGTTGTAGGGCTGGTTGACGACAGACTGCACACCTGGCTTAATGGTTGCCATACCATTCTTACACACTTCCTCGAAGGCCTGGGCAAAGTCTACTTCTTCATGCTTGAATTCCTCCATATTGGCATCCAGACGCGAGAGGTAGAGGATATCGTTGACCAGCAGCAACAGATCGTTGGTGCTTTGCTTGATCTGTTCTACGAAGAAGGGCTCGTCCTTTGGATCATGCGCACCTGTGAATAGGCCAGCATAGCCTATGATGATGTTCAGTGGTGTACGTATCTCATAACTCATATTGGTCAGGAAGGCCTGTTTCAACAACTCCGTCTCCTGGGCTTTCTTGGTCTCGATGGCCAATTGCTGCTCGGTTTCCACCATGTCGGTGATGTCGCGATACATACCAAAATAGCGCTCTACATTACCTTCGGAATCCAGCATGGGCACCATGTTGAACTGCAGCCATATCGGTCGGCCTTTCTTGTCGTGTATCTCCGTCTCTATGGCCTGTGTGATGCCCAGTTTCGTCAAGTGGTCCATTCTGTTCAGCGCACTGTTCACGGTACGTCGGAAACGCGGTGAGGCCAGACGGATGCAGCGCAGTTGCGACATGCGCAGTTTGCTTTGTTTCTCCCTGTTGATAATCTCGAAGGTGTAGGCGTTGGGATAATAGTTCGCCATTTGCACATGACTCACACTCAGGGCGTAGTCGATGTTGGCGATATACTGCTTGAGATTCTCCGTTCCCTCCTCAAGTTTCGTCAGACTGTCCTGCAACCGATGATACGACTCCACCATCTCCGAGATATCATGGCCAACCATATAGATACCTTCCAGGTTCCCATGTTTGTCGCGGATGGAATTGATGGCCGATTCGTAATACATCTTGCCCTTCATGCCAAACTCTTTCACACGGTAGATATCGTCCGACATTTCATCGAAATCGACGATACAGGCCGTGCGCGAATTCTTCATTTCTTCCAGCGGTATATGGCTGTAGAAGGGATTGTTCTGCAACAGGAAACGGCCATCGAGCACTTGTTCGCGGCTCTTCACGTTGAACGATTTGCAGCCTCGCTCGTTAATATCCGACAGCACACCGTCCTTGTCGTAATACATAATGTCGAGTTGCGACGAGTTGAAAATGGTGTGATAACGGATCAGCAATTGATGGATCTTCTCCTGTCTGCGATACTCCTCAGTCACGTCATGCTGGATGCTCATCAGTGAGGTGGGAGAGCCGGTCTCGTCGCGACTAGCCACAGAGATAGCGATGTCATAGTGCCTGCACTCTGATTCCTTAGCCGCTCTGCTGCGTACTGACACCTTGCCGCTTTCACGCTTGCCATCGCACACGTCGAAGATGATACTTCGCATTCTGTCGAGATCATCCTTATGAAAGAATTGCGCAAACTCTGCAGGATTGTATTCACGCTCGTAGTCACCGGCTTCTGACAAATAGCAATATCGGCGTGTGGCAGGATAGAAAAACCACAACCGTATTTTGCCAGTCTTTAAGATCAGAGCCAGACGGGCTTTTGTGTTCTTCTTATCGTTATTGGTTGAAAAATCTTCTTGCATAGGCGATATAGTCAATAATTGTTTTTGCAAAGATAGGCATTTTCAGTGAAAAAACCAAATTTTGCGCGCATTTTTTTCATTTTCAGCGCCTTTGCGCGATTTATAAAGTAGGTTCGCGCGAGAAAATAATGCTAAATAGTGTTAAGAAACGAAAGATTTTTCTCGAAATATTTGGAGCGTATTGATAAAAACCCTACTTTTGCAGTGTACTATTAAAGTGGTACACTATAACAGAAGTATTCAAGCAAGAAATTATTATCAACTAAAATATACGATTATGATTGAGGTAAACAACATCAGTTTTAATTACGCAGGTCAGAAGAACCTGGTATTCGATGATTTCAGTCTCACACTGAAACAGGATAACATCTACGGTCTGCTGGGCAAGAACGGCACTGGCAAATCTACTCTGCTTTATTTGATTAGCGGTCTGCTGCGTCCTAAGAAGGGCACTGTATTATATGATGGCGTTGAGACCAAATTACGCAAGCCCGAGACTCTGAGCGAAATCTTCATTGTTCCTGAGGAGTTCGACCTGCCTGCGATGTCGCTCGATCAGTATGTGAAGATCAACCGTCCCTTCTATCCCTTGTTCAGTACTCAGGTGTTGGAGGCTTGTCTGAAGGACTTCGAACTGACGACCGACGTGAAGTTGAATGCCCTCTCGATGGGTCAGAAGAAGAAGGTGTTTATGGCCTTTGCATTGGCTACGGGTACGAAGGTGATGCTGATGGACGAGCCTACCAATGGTCTCGATATCCCCTCGAAGAGTCAGTTCCGCAAGGTGGTGGCTCAGTATATGAGTGGCGATCGCACGCTCATCATCTCTACCCACCAGGTGCACGATGTGGAGGCGCTGCTGGATCACATCCTGATTCTGAGTCAGCAGAAGTTGTTGCTCGATGCTGATGTGGCTGAGATCCAGGAGAAGTACACATTTGAGTATCGCACGCCCGACCAGATGGACGATGTGCTCTATGCCGAGCCTTCGCTGCAGGGTAATGCCGTCATCGCACCTCGAAAGGAGGGTAGTGCAGAGACACAGGTGAACCTGGAGTTGCTGTTCAATGCCGTTAACGAAGGAAAGATTTAAAAAAGCGTCGTGATTATGATACAGTTTAATTGCAATAGATTCGGAAAACTGGCGAAGTGGTCGCTGGCCAACGACAGGAGTTACTTCGTGAGGTGCTTCATGCAGGTGCTGGTAGTCCTGACGCTGATATTCCTGGCCTTTACCACCAATTTCTTCAAGTTTACGGTGAACGGGTCGACCAATCCCTATCAGCAATGTGCTATCGTCGTTGCCTTGTTGGTCTTCATCGACATCATCATCGGTCCGTCGCTGATGTTCCAGAGCATGAAGGGCAAACACGACCGTCAGACGCTGCAGATGCTGCCTGCTTCGAACTTCGAGAAATACATCATGCGCTATGCCACATGGATGCTTCTGATACCCCTCTATCTGGCGGGCTTCTTTGGTGCCGATCTGATTCAGTATCTGGTAAATGTAGTGGGAGGAAACGATCAGGTGATGTTTGTGACACCGAAACTGATCACAAGTCTGGGCGTTGTGGCGCATAAGATGTCAGTAGGCTCTCGCAGTTTTATGATGCTCTTCTTCGTGACCCTGTTCTGGTTACACTCTGTCTATGCCCTTGGTGCCACGTTCTTCCGCTCGCACAAGTATGCCGCCATCTTCACCACATTTGTCATCATCGTGATAGGCATGTTGGATGTCTGGCTGTTTGTTGGTGATCTTAATGGTCCTCTGACTGTTTCATCGGCAGATAAGTACATGGCTGTCATCTATGGCCTTTGGGCCATTGTGAACCTCTGGCTCTCTTACAGACTCTTCTGCAGAACGCAGGTAATCGGCAGGTTTGTAAACCTATAGAAAAGTTTTATTAGGAGAAAAAATAAATGCGTGATATGAATAATTTTAGTATAAAAAGATTCTGCCGGACGTTCCGCTGGATGGTGATGACCAACATTCAGACATTCCTGGCATATACAGCAGGCTATGCAGTGGGCATATTCCTCCTGGAATTGATCATCATCTCTTTCAGTGTTCATGCTGATGGTATGAATTACAAACCGTTCTTATATTCCAGTCTGTCGCAGTTCTGCCAGATATTCTTCATCATCTATATCTTGGTCGCTATTAGTACGCTCTTCTCTTACTATCTGAAGAAGCCGCAGCGCGAGGCCTTCCTGATGCTGCCTTCAACGAATATGGAGAAGTTCCTCTCGGCCGTCATCTTTGTTACGGTGGTCTGGTCGCTGGCAGGATTCCTGGCTTTTGCTGTGGGCGATACGCTCAGAATGGCTGTCCGTGCGTTGGCGTATGGCAACGAGTGGTATTCGCTTGTACCGAGGATGTTGGATTTGTTTGGTGACGTGATACCTTCTTTCCCTGATGGTAGTGTATTCGTCTATACCACATCTTATAAGGTAGTGGTGACGATGTGGATTGTTGGTTGGATAATCTGGTTCCATTCGACATACCTTCTTGGAGGTACCCTGCTGCGCAGGTATTCTTTCGTGGCGTCGAGTCTGGTAATCCTCTTATTCATTATCGTGTTGGTGTGGTTCGGACATGAGTATAATCTTCAGGTCTTCTACACAGAGACGATGATAGATGGCCAGCCCGAGGAGGCTTTGCGCGCGTCAGGTGCCTTGGCTACCAATGGCCCGATACCTACAGAGTCCATTCAGGTCTTCAACAGAGTGGGTCTTGCGGGTTACCTTGTCGCCATCGTGCTTCCTATCTTCTCTGTCTTTAATTACTGGGCTTCGTACCAGATTTTCAAAGGTTTTCAGTTAATAACAAATAAGTGGACTAATTATGATCTTTTCAAACGATAAACCCATCTACATCCAGATGGCCGACCGCCTCTGTGATGAGATACTTGCGGGCAAGTATCAAGACGACGATCGTATTCCGTCAGTCCGTGAGTACAGTGTGCTCCTTGAGGTGAACACGAATACGGCTGTGAAGGCCTACGAGCAGTTGGCGCGCGAGGAAATCATCTACAACAAGCGTGGGTTGGGCTACTTCGTTACCCCTGGGGCTAAGAAGCAAATCCTCAAGGCCCGTAAGCAGGAGTTTATGAAGGAGCGTCTGCCAGAACTCTTCCGTCAGATGACGCTGCTCGACATCAGTATCGACGATGTGGCAGAGGCCTACAGAAACTTACAGGATGTTAAATAATCACTAATGTCTGTCCATTCGTCACAAATGTCTACAGATTATCCCAAATATTTTGGCAGACCTGCAACTTTTCGTACTTTTGTGGCGTCAAATAGACAGAACTAAGTTAATTTAAGGTATTAAGATTGTTTTCATGATACATTTACAAGACATCAACAAGACCTATTTCGGCGCGCAGCCGCTGCATGTGTTGAAGGGCATCAACCTCGACATTGCGAAAGGCGAGTTCGTGAGCATCATGGGTGCCTCAGGATCAGGCAAGTCAACCTTGCTTAATATCCTGGGCATCCTCGACAACTACGACTCGGGTACCTACGAGCTGGCTGGTGTGCCCATCTGGAACCTCTCTGAGCGTAAGGCGGCTGACTACCGCAACCGGATGATAGGTTTTATCTTCCAGTCATTTAATCTCATCTCTTTCAAAACCGCCGTGGAAAACGTTGAGTTGCCATTATTTTATCAGGGGGTAAGTCGCAAGAAGCGCCATCAGATGGCTCTGGAATATCTGGAGCGTCTGGGCCTGCTCGATTGGGCCGATCATTACCCCAATGAACTGTCGGGAGGACAGAAGCAACGTGTGGCAATTGCCAGAGCACTCATCACCAAGCCACAGATCATTCTGGCCGACGAGCCTACGGGTGCACTCGACTCGAAGACTTCTGTGGAGGTGATGCAGTTGCTCAAGCAGCTGAACCAGGAAGACGGTATGACCATCGTCGTGGTGACGCACGAGAGCGGTGTAGCGAACGAGACGAACAAGATAGTACACATCAAGGACGGCATCATCGGCGAGATCGAGGAGAATCTCAACCATAATGCCTCGCCCTTCGGCAGCGGTGGCTTAATGAAGTAATTATGCGTGATATTATAACTGAAATATGGTCGACGGCCAAGAGGAACAAGCTCCGCACGACGCTTACGGGCTTCGCTGTGGCTTGGGGCATCTTTATGATCATCGTGCTCTTAGGAGCAGGTAATGGTCTGATCAATGCCACCATGAAGCAGCACAACGACTTCATGTCGAACTCGATGGAGGCCTATGGAGGTACCACTTCGAAACCCTATAAGGGATTAAGCGAAGGGCGATACATCCAACTTAACAAACGCGACCTTGAGGCTACTGAGTCGGAATTCAAAAATCACATAGACGATGTAGGCGCTTGTTACTATACTAGTTCTATCGTTACCAATGGCGAGAACTATATGAGCATTCAGATAGTAGGTGTTTATCCTGTCCACACAAAGATTAACAAGCGCGAATTGATTTGTGGACGATTCATCAATGATATCGACCTGAAGGAGAACCGCAAGGTGATAGTGCTCGACGACAAACAGGCCAAAGAGCTTGAGCCTAAGGACTACAAGACACTGCTTGGAAAGAATGTAAACGTGGGCAACATATCGTTTAAGGTTGTTGGTATCTACAAGAACCCTGGCGATGGCGGAGGTAATGCCTACTCAGCTTATTCTACCATCAAGAGCATCTATGGTGCCAATAATAGTAGCGTTGGAAATATCGAGTTTACCTTCCATGGATTGCCTACAGAGAAGGCTAACGAGGAATTCGAGAAGGATTATCGTCGTCGTCTGAATGCCAACCATCAGGCTCATCCTGAAGACGAGCGTGCCATTTGGATTTGGAATGGCTATACGCAGAGCATGCAGATGGAACAAGCCATCTCTGTCATCCGCACGTTCCTTTGGGTCGTGGGTTTGTTCACCCTCCTGAGTGGTATCGTGGGCGTGTCGAATATCATGTTGATTACTGTGAAGGAGCGTACCCATGAGTTCGGCATCCGCAAAGCCATCGGTGCGAAACCCTGGAACATCCTCAAGCTCATCATTATCGAGAGTGTCATCATCACCACGTTCTTCGGATACGTCGGCATGCTGTTCGGCATCTTCGCCAACGAATACATGGACGCCACGCTGGGCCATGAGGTCACCGACCTGGGTGTCGTACAACTGACGCTCTTCGTCGATCCTACCGTCGGACTTGATGTCTGTTTCGAGGCCACGATGGTGATGATCATCGCTGGTACCATTGCAGGACTCATTCCTGCCTATAAGGCTTCGCGCATCCGACCCATCGAAGCGCTTCGCGCTGATTAACATTGAAAATTGAAGATTGAAATGAGACTTGATTTAGATACATACAGAGAAATCCTCGACACGCTGACACGCAATAAGGCGCGTTCGTTCCTCACAGGCTTCGGCGTGTTCTGGGGGGTGTTCATGCTCGTAGGACTGATGGGTGGTGGTAAGGCCATGCGAGAGCAACTCGACAATACTTTCGAGGGCTTCGCACAGAATACCGTCATTATCGGTGCCGAGCAGACCACCAAACCTTACAAAGGATTCCGCAAGGGCCGTTGGTGGAGCATGGATTATAAGGATATCGACCGCTTGAGGCAGCGTGTGCCTGAGCTCGACGCTGTGGTGCCGATGATCTTCTCACGCTGGAGAGGTAGCAATACGGCCTACTATGGCGATCAAAAGACCACACCACGTATTCAGGGCACTTTGCCGGAAATGGCAAAGGTCATGGAACCGAAGATGTACTACGGCCGCTACCTGAACGATATGGACATTCGCGAAGGCCGTAAGGTCTGTGTCATTGGTAAGAAGATCTACAAAGACCTTTTCAAGGAAGGTGGTGACCCCTGTGGCAAGAAGATTCGCGTCGACAGTACTTACTTCGAGGTGGTGGGTGTCGACTATTCCTCCAGCAGCCTGAGCTTCAATGGTCGTGCAGAGGAGAAGATCACCCTGCCCATTACCCTGATGCAGAGTTTGTTTAATCGTGGCAACGAGGTTGACCTGATAGCTGCAACCGGTCGTGAGGGTGTTGTGATGAGCCATATCACCGACCGTATCCGTGAGACGGTGGCCAGAGCGCACTATGTCGATCCTACCGACGAGCAGGGGGCCATCGTATTTAACACGGAATTGATGTTCCAGTTGGTCGACAATGTCTTCAAGGGTGTCAACTTCCTCATCTGGCTTGTCGGTTTGGGAACGCTGCTCGCAGGTGCTATTGGTGTGTCGAACATCATGATGGTCACCGTGCGTGAACGAACCACAGAGATCGGTATCCGTCGCGCGATTGGTGCCACGCCCAAGATGATTCTCTCGCAGATTATCTCAGAGAGTATTGTACTGACATTAGTCGCTGGTATGAGTGGCATCCTCTTCGGCGTCATGATCCTGCAGATGTTGGAAATGGCGAATACGGAGGATGGCATTGTCAACACCCACTTCCAGGTGAGTTTCTGGACGGCTATCTTTGCAGCAGTCGTCATTGCCACCATGGGTGTCCTCGCAGGCCTCGCACCTGCCGCCAGGGCGATGTCGATTAAACCTGTCGACGCCATGCGCGACGAATAGTCCGATTACTCAGATAAAGAATAAAAAAACAAAATAGCATTATGAAACGTTACAGCAAACTGATTATCGCAGCGATTATCGCGCTGATTTTCATCGGAACATTCGTGTTCCTATGGCAGAAGAGCCAACCCAAAGAGATCGTCTACAACGAGTTTACCCCGAAGCTGGATAGCATCCAGAAGACGACCATCATCACCGGTAAGATTGAGCCTCGCAATGAGGTCAACGTCAAGCCCCAGATCTCAGGTATCATCTCTGAGCTCTACAAAGTGCCTGGTGACTACGTCAACGCTGGCGACATCATCGCCAAGGTGAAGGTCATCCCCGACATGAGTCAGCTCTCAAGTGCTGAGATGCGCGTACGTCTGGCAGAGATTAACCTGAAACAGGCGCAGACCGATTTCCAGCGCGAGGAGAACCTCTACAACCAGAAACTTGTCTCTGCCGATGAGTTCGACAAGAGTAAGATGGCCCTCCAGCAGGCCAAGCACGAGAAACTCGCTGCTGAAGATGCCCTCGAGGTGGTGCGCGACGGTGTTTCGAAGTCGAATGCCAGAGCTTCTTCAACGCTCATCCGTTCTACCATCAGTGGTGTCATCCTCGACATCCCTGTGAAGGTCGGTAATTCGGTGATTCTCTCCAATACCTTCAACGACGGTACAACCATTGCCACCGTTGCCAACATGAACGACCTCATCTTCCGTGGTAATATTGACGAAACGGAGGTTGGTCAGCTTGTACCTTCTATGCCCATGAAGATTACCATTGGCGCTCTGCAGGATCTGAAGTTCGATGCCAATCTGGAGTATATCTCTCCGAAGGCTGTTGAGAGCAATGGCGCCAACCAGTTCGAGATCAAAGCGGCTGTGAAACTTGCAGAGGGCGGCAAAATCCGTTCAGGTTACAGCGCTAATGCGGAAATCGTGTTGGCAAGGGCAGAGAAGGTGCTCAGCATTCCTGAGAGTGCCATCGAATTCTCTGGCGACTCTACCTTCGTGTATATCATCAAGGGTGAGGGTAAGGAGAAAACCTATGAGCGCACCTATGTGGAGACAGGTCTCTCTGACGGTGTGAATATCGAGATCAAAAAGGGTGTCACAGCGAAGGATAAGGTTCGTGGCCCTCAGATTGTTACAGACGAAGATACTAAAGAATAAGTCATGAAGAAGTTTTCTATCCTAGTCATACTAGTCGTGCTAGCCAGGCTAGACGTACTAGCAGAAACAAAACTCTGGAATCTCCGTGAGTGCTGCGACTATGCCGTTGCGCATAACATCAGCATCAAGCAGCAGGAGAATGCTTGCCGCAAGCAGGAACTCCAGCTCTCGACGGCAAAGAACTCCCGTTTGCCAGACCTCAGCGCCTCCGCCAACCAGAATTTCTCATTCGGACGTGGTCTGACAGCTGAGAATACGTATTCGAATACGAATACCTCTTCAACGTCCTTCTCGCTGGGCACGAGTGTTCCCATCTTTACGGGCTTTCAGATTCCCAATCAGATCAAACTCAATCAGCTGAACCTCGAGGCCGCGACTGCTGATCTTGAGAAGGCGAAGAACGATATCCGTATGCAGGTAGCACAGGCTTACGTACAGATACTCTATGATATGGAGATTGCTGATGTGGCACATCGCCAGATTACCATCGACTCTGCACAGGTGGCACGTTTGCAGGCTTTTGTCGACAATGGCAAGGCTGCAGAGGCTGAACTGTCTCAACAAAAGGCCACCCTCGCTAATAGCCGACTTACCGCCACGCAGGCCGACAACAATACCCGTGTGGCTATCCTGGCCCTGACCCAGTTGCTCGAATTGTCCTCACCTGATGGTTTTGAGATTGTCCGTCCGAATCCCTCTGATTTCTCAGAGTTATCCGATTACTCAGATGTGACTCCCGATGCCATCTATGCTGAGGCCATCGGTATCAAGCCCGAGATTCTCTCCCAGCAACTGAAACTCAAGGGTGCCGAGCACAGCATCAAGATTGCTGAGGCTGGCAATTATCCTACGCTTTCTCTGAGCGGTGGCTTGGGTACCAACTATTACACCACGTCGGGTTTCAAGTCTGACGGCTTTGGCAAGCAGTTGAAGAACAATTTCTCGCAGTACATTGGTCTGAACCTGAGCGTGCCCATCTTCAACCGTTTCCAGACACGCAACAACATCCGCAATGCCCGTATCGAGCAGCAGAATCAGCAACTGAGTCTCGACAACACGAAGAAGTCGCTCTACAAGGAAATCCAGCAGGTGTATTATAACGCCCTGAATGCGCAGGCGAAGGAGAAGGCTTCGCAGCAGGCTGTGGTAACGGCCAACGATGCCTTCCACCTCACGCAGGCGAAATATGAGAACGGTAAGGCCACCATCACCGAGTTCAACGAGGCGAAGAACAACTATCTGAAATCAGAGTCCGACCTCGTACAGGCTCGTTACGAGAACCTCTACCAGCAGGCGTTAATAGAATTCTATCGAGGCAAAGACCTCAACTTCTAAGCATAAGAAATCTTTAAGCAAAAGAAAATCCCTGCCTCGAGGCAGGGATTTCTTATTTCTTGTGCCTATTGGCCCGTTGCTCACGGTACTTGGCTTTCTGACGGGCAGAGCCGCTGCCGTGGGCACCTGTGATATACTGCTTTTTCTTGGCTTTGGTCTTCACCTTGCCATCGTCCTTCGGCTTATCACCTCCACGTCCGAAACTGATGCCGTGTTCGAGTATATTCTGAAAGTCATCCATATTAATGATGGAAAAGTCTGACACCAGTGAATGCCATTGCGATATTGTATTTGTCGCAGGTCTCAATGACATGATCGTCGCGTACGGAACCACCGGCCTGGGCAATGAACTCCACACCGCTCTTATGGGCACGCTCGATATTGTCGCCAAAGGGGAAGAAGGCGTCCGAGCCTAAGGCCACCTTCGTGTTCTGGGCAATCCAGGCTTTCTTCTCTTCCATGGTCAGCACCTCGGGCTTGGTCTTGAAGAACTGCTGCCAGGCACCGTCGCGCAGCACGTCGTCATGCTCGTCCTCAGAGATATACACGTCGATGGTGTTGTCGCGGTCCGCACGACGGATATTGTCGACGAAGGGCAGGTTCATCACCTTCGGATGCTGGCGCAACCACCAGATGTCGGCCTTGTTGCCAGCCAGACGGGTACAGTGGATGCGGCTCTGCTGACCGGCTCCAATACCAATGGCCTGACCGTCCTTCACGTAGCAGACCGAGTTCGACTGCGTATATTTCAGCGTAATGAGGGCGATGATCAGGTCGCGTTTGGCTTCAGGAGTGAAGGTCTTGTTCTGCGTGGGCATATTCTCGAAGAGGGCATCGTCGTCGAGTTTGATCTCGTTGCGACCCTGTTCGAAGGTGATGCCGAACACCTGTTTGCGCTCGATAGGCTCAGGTACGTAGGTGGAATCGATCTTGATCACATTATACGTTCCCTTGCGCTTATCCTTCAGAATCTCAATGGCCTCAGGAGTATAGTCGGGGGCAATCACACCGTCGCTCACCTCACGCTTCAGTAACTTGGCCGTTGTGGCATCGCAGGTGTCGGAGAGGGCTACGAAGTCACCATAACTCGACATGCGGTCGGCACCGCGTGCTCTGGCGTAGGCACAGGCGATAGGCGAGGCGTCGAGGTCGTTCACATCGTCCACGAAGTAGATTTTCTTCAGCGTGTCGCTCAGGGGCAGACCTACAGCGGCACCTGCAGGACTGACGTGCTTGAACGAAGCGGCTGCGGGCAGACCAGTGGCGGCTTTCAGTTCCTTGACCAACTGCCATGCATTAAAGGCATCGAGGAAATTGATGTAGCCAGGACGGCCGTTAATCACTTCGATGGGTAACTCCCCCTCGGTCATGAAGATACGCGAGGGCTTCTGATTCGGATTGCATCCGTACTTGAGGGCTAATTCTTTCATTTTTGTGTATGATATATTATTTTTAGATACTCAACTCGTCGAGCACTGTGATGAGGCGCTTGTCGAAACGTTTGTCCGTACGGATGCACTCGCTGAAGGGCACATACACCACCTCGTTGTTCCGTACACCCACCATCACGTTGCGCTGACCCTGCTTGATGGCCTCCACAGCGCCTACACCCGTACTACTGGCCAGGATGCGGTCGCGGGCAGAAGGACTGCCGCCACGCTGCAGGTGGCCGAGGATGGACACGCGCACGTCGAACTCAGGGAACTCTTTCTTCACACGGTCGGCATAGTAGAGGGCACCGCATTTCGGACTCTCCGACACAATGACAATACAGGATTTCTTCGACTTACGGATACCGCGTTCCATAAACTGTGCCAACTGGTCCACATCGGTGGTCTCCTCAGGCACGATGGCGGCCTCGGCTCCACAGGCGATGGCGCAGTTCTGTGCCAGGAAACCGGCATCGCGACCCATCACCTCGACAAAAAAGATGCGCTCGTGCGAATTGGCTGTGTCGCGGATGCGGTCCACACAATCCATGATGGTGTTCATCGTGGTGTCGTAGCCGATGGTGGCATCGGTGCCATAGAGGTCGTTGTCGATGGTGCCAGGCAAACCGATACAGGGGAAGTCGAATTCCACACCGAAGTTCCAGGCACCCGTCAGCGAACCGTTACCACCAATCACCACCAGGGCGTCGATCTCTTCCTTCATACAGGTCTCATAAGCCTTCTGCATACCCTCGGGGGTCATGAACTCCTTGCTTCTTGCGGTCTTCAGGATGGTGCCGCCACGGGTGATGATACCACTCACGTCCTCGGTGGTGAAGGCCTTTACTTCGCCCTTGATGAGTCCGTCGTATCCGCGATAGATACCCTTGATATTGAACCCGTTATAGATGCCTGCGCGTGTCACGGCGCGGATGGCAGCGTTCATGCCTGGGGCATCGCCGCCAGATGTCAGAATTCCGATTGTCTTAATCTTACTCATATTGCGTTTGGTATTTTTTATTTTCGGCTGCAAAGTTACGAAGAAATCCTCGAACTGCAAAACTTCCGCGGCTTAAAATTCATATCCGAGATTGAGGAAGAAGTATGGCTTCTTGGTGCGGTTGCTGTAGCCGATGCAGGCACCGATGGGACCCACCATCGTGTTGTAATAGTAGGCTACCTGTCCACCGAGCAAGGTGCGGCGGTCCATCAGTTCCTTCACCTCGCGGGCCTGCTGGGCACCTGCCACGCGGAGCAAGATATAACTGCTGCTGCCGATGCGCTCCTGGGCCTGCAACTGAGCCGCCACGAACTGGTGGTCTACATATTCGATGTTGCCGATGCCGGCAAAGGGCATCTGCTGCTCCACATAATGGCCGAACCAGTCGCCACCGATGGTGTTGCCGAAGACGGGTGGGATGACGGTGCCGAAGAGCAAACGGCCATAGACCATCGGCTGGAGGGCGAACCGCTCGCTCAGGGGGATCGACTTACGCCAGTTGGCATTGATCTCGCTCATGCCGGCCTTGTCGTCGAGTTGGGCGAAGTTGTCGGTCAGGTAGGCATATTCGGCCTTGAAACGGGCACCGCGCATGGGGAAGTACCAGTTGTCCTCGCTGTTGTAGTTGATACGGGCACGGTAACTGTAGAAATGCTCGTTCTTGAGTGTGACAGCCATCGACGACTCCGAACCGAGTTTGTTGCGGTAGTGCATATAATCCCAGCGCAATCCCAACTGCAGGTTGAAGTGGCGCAGGTCGAAGTTGATGGGCGAGAACTCAGCCTGAAACTGGTTATAGCGGATGTTATAGTCGAGGTTACCTTCCATATACACATCCACGTCATTGCGGTGGAAGGCGTAACTGAGCGTGGGACGGGTGAAACTGCGGGGGTGGGCTGTGAGGTCGAAGCCTGCCATCATGCGCTTGCCTAAGCGCAGCGTGATATCGGTGTTGATAGGCATGGCCGTCCTCAGCGGGATGTCCAGTCCCAACTGTACGGCTGCATATTCCTCGGTATCATAGCGCACACCGCCATAGAGTTGCACCGACTTGCGGTCGCCAGCGGTGAGGACGACGCGCACCCCGTCGGCCTCGTCCCATTCCAGTTCCACGTCATCCCTGATGCCATGCACCCGTCGTGTGGCGATCTTGGGCAGTTTCACAGGAATGATACGACACTCGGCAGTCTGGTAGAACAGGTCCACACGCATCGAGGTCGTCAGTTCCTGTTCTAGTCGGGCATCGATGCTGTCATTGGCTCTCATGTGGAATTTTTGACGCAGGAACCGCTCGTCCTGCGGGGTCATGTTCTCAAAGGCATACTCGATGACACGGTGCTTTTCGGTCATGACCTGTGGACGCATCGGGTGGAGGATCTCTGGTTTCTCCTTGATGCCGATACGCTCCCTCAGGGCGATGATGGCATCCCAGTGGCGCATGGCCTCCTCCTCACCTCGACGTATCAGCGTGTCGATGGCGGCCTGTGAGAAACTGGCTGATCCGTAGCCCTTGGTGTCTACCTGCATGTGCAGGTCGGTCATGGCCAGGTTCTCTTCAACCTTGTTCTTACAGTTCACGTCGATGATCTGACTCAGGATACTCATGGTGCCACCCATGTCCTCGGCCACCTTCGGCGCGCCCTGCACGGTCACGCCGATGATGATCTCGGCACCCATCTTACGGGCGATGTCGGCCGGATAGTTGTTCTTCAGACCACCGTCTACCAGCACCATATCACCGATTCTCACAGGCGAGAAGGCGGCTGGGATGGCCATCGAGGCGCGCATGGCCTGTGGCAGTCGTCCGCTATGGAAGACAATCTCGTCGTTGGTGATGATATCCGTTGCCACGCAGGCAAAGGGAATGGGCAGGTCGTCGGTGAAGTTGAGCGAGTCGGTAAAGCCGATGCAGAGTTGGTTGAACAGTTCGGCCAGGTTCTTGCCTTTGATGATACCGCCGGCATTCAAGTCGCGCTTGCCGATGGTCATGCCAGTACTGATGAGATAGGTGTTCTGCTTTTTACGGTCGCTGAGGCTCTGGTGGCGCAGGTCTTCCTTGTCGGTAATCACGTAACTCCAGTCCTGCACGCGCACCATTGAGTCGAGCGAGTTGGCATTATAGCCGATGGCGTAGAGACCGCCGATGATGCTACCCATCGAGGTGCCCGTTATGATGTCGACGGGTATGCCCGCCTTCTCCAGCACTTTCAGCACGCCGATATGCGCCATGCCCTTTGCGCCGCCTCCACTCAGTACGACGGCCACTTTCTTATGGTCAGGTTCCTCTTGTGCATTGGCTGCCGAACACATCAGTAGGCAAGCCACGATTATCATCAGTTTTTTCATCATGTTGGCGTATTTATAATAATGTGTTGCAAAGATAATAAAAAATTCCCAAAATAATGCAAAATTCGTAATTAATTCGTATCTTTGCAGGCAAATTGTGCTTTTAGGATAATAGTTATGGAGAAAAAGCGAATCGCACTGCGTAAGTTACTGGAGGCGGTGGAGAAAGAACTGCTTCACAAGCCCGACAGGAAAACCCTCGACCGCCTGTCACTGCTGGCCGGCTTCCAGAGTTGGGAGGATTTTCAGAACGCTCTTCACGGAGAATGAAAAAAGAGACCTCATTGCTGAGATCTCTTTTCTATCTTGTTCACAGTGCGGATTACTCTGCGCTAACAGGACGACGCTTCTCCTTGATGCGGGCAGCCTTACCTGTGAGTTTGCGCAGGTAGTACAACTTAGCGCGACGTACCTTACCGATCTTGTTGATCTCGATCGAATCGATGTTGGGCGACTCGATGGGGAAGATACGCTCGACACCTACAGTGCCTGACATCTTACGAACGGTGAAACGCTTCTTGTCACCATGACCACAGATCTTGATGACCACGCCACGATAGAGCTGGATACGCTCCTTGGAACCCTCGATAATTTTGTAAGCGACAGTAATCGTGTCACCAGCCTTGAACTCTGGGAACTTCTTGCCGGTTGCAAATGCTTCTTCAGCAACTTTAATTAAATCCATAATTCTTAACTCTAAATTCTTAGTTGTTACTGTATCGTTCCAACGCAACATAGACGGGCAACTCGTTACTTCCCTCCATCGGTTACGCCGAAAGCGGGTGCAAAGGTACTACTTTTTATCCGTATCTGATGGCAATGGCGCATAATCACCCTATGTAATTATGCTTTTTTAACACTTATTACTCAAAATAGAAGGTCAAAACAATCATCTTGGTCTGTCCGCTACGTACTGCGTTGGCATACAGGCGTTTGTTCGTGTCCTGCAGTTCGTTGGCATGATTTGTGTCGAGGGCGCTCGTCAGACTGTAGCAGAACTTCAACTCGGGAATCAGTTTGAAGAAGGGTAGGTAGAGGTCGCAGCCCAGACCAATCTCGAACATCGTGTCTGTACGTTTCAGTTGCAGGAAATCCTGGTTCTTGCTGGTCAGGTTCACCAGTTCGTTCACACCCGCTATCACATAAGGTCGGTAGTTGTTCCAGCGCTCAGCCGAGAACTTCAGTCCCACGGGAAACGAGATATAGGTGCTTTTCATGTCCTGCGTCTGCTCTATCAGCCTGCCCTCAGGTGTCTGTTCCGACATATTATAAAAGGTAAGGTGCTTGGCGCCGAAGTGCATGGCCGGTGTGAAGCGCAGGTTCAGGTGCTGCGACAGCCTGAGGTCGGCCAGCACACCTACTGAGAAGCCTGCATTCCACTTGTCGTCGTCACAGACGATGGTCTGCATCTTCGTGGTGCCGTCCTCCTGCAGAATGGCTTGTGGCCCCACGTTCTCCAGTTCGATATCCTGCAGGTTCATGCCCACGAGAATACCCAGGTGCAGCGGTCGCAAGTCGATATACGGCTTGTTCTGCACCTTCCTTTCCTGCGCCGTCATCGTGAGGGTCGTCAGGCAGAGCATCAGCATCAGGAGTGATCTCTTCATCTGTCCATAATAACGTGGAAAATGGGCGTTTTATTATATCCGTCACTATTTCGACACTGTATAAATTGGGCTTTCTACCTAAAAATGACTACCTAAAATTTGGGAGATATGGAAAAAGTTCGTATCTTTGCACCACTAAAAGTGAGTATTTATAGTATTAACAATTTAAATTTGTACGATTATGGCATATGTAATTGGTGACGATTGTATCGCTTGCGGTACATGTCAGGGTGAGTGCCCCGTAGAGGCAATTTCTGAGGGTGAGAAGTATTCTATCGATCCCGATCTGTGCACTGAGTGCGGTACCTGCGCTAGTGTTTGTCCTTCAGAGGCCATCAGCCTGGGTTAATCAGCAGTGATCAAAAAAAATAGAGGGCGCTTCATTGTGAAGCGCCCTCTTTTCGTATTTGTTGATGACTTATTTCACGCCGAGGATCTGCTTGGCAACCTCATTGTTGGGATCGATGGCGATGAGTTTGTTGGCAAACTCCTTAGCCTGAGCCTTGTCGTCCTTGACGATGAAGTAGTAAGCGATGTTGTAGCGATAAGCCTCAATCAGACGAGCCTTGTCGGAATTGTCCTTCTCAGCCTTGGGGGCGATCAACTCGATGAGTTTGTCGTAGTAAGGCTTGGCGAGGCCCTGCTTGGAGTCGGGGTCCATCTGGGCATTCACACGGGCACGCATGAAGTTGGCATATTCAACAGCGTTCTCGTATTTCTCAGCGAGGTCAGCGTAGACACCGTCGGCCTGTGTGAAGGCTTCCTTCTTGGCTACGGGGTCGGTGAGTTTGCTGGCGTGCTGGGTATAGAGGCTTCCGAGAGCGGCCATGTCGGTAGCAGTGGCCTTCTCGATACCCTCGAGATACTCTTTATAGCGCTCGATGGCGTTGATATAGTCTTCCTTCTCAGCATAGGCGTCAGAGAGTTGCTTGACCACACCGGCACGCTTGGCCTTGTTGTCGAACTCTGACTGCAGAGCCAGGTTGTACTGCTCGATGGCCTTGTCAGCCTGCTTCAGACCGTTGAAGGCATTGCCCAGATAAGCGTAGTCCAGATATGAGAACTTGGCGCTGTCGGACTGGTTGAAGAGGGCGTCGCCGAACTTCACGGCATCGTCGAAGTTACCCAACTCAGTGTTGAAGAACATGGCCAGACGGTTCATAGCGGCATTGCGGGGCTCCTTGGCCAGACCAGCCTTCACTCTCTCAAGACCTTCAGCGTGCTTGCCGAGGAAGTAGGAAGCCATAGCATATTCCACGATGTCGTTCTTCTCCATCTTACCTACGGGCACCTTGCCGTAAGCCTCACGGGCCTTCTCGAACTCGTTGGAGAGGTAGTAGATGTGACCAGAGAGGGCATCCACCTCGATGTCAGGACGCTGGGCTTTCAGGTCGGCCAGTTTCTGAACGGCACCCTTCGGAGAAATCTTACGATACACCAGGGCGTACTTGTAGTAACCCGTGGGATCCTTGGGGTCGCAATAGGTGGCCTGGTTGTAGTAACCGGCAGCCTTACCACCCTCGTTGGCAAATGCCTCGATGTCACCCAGAAGGATGAAGGCGGGAGCGAACTTGTGCTTAGATGCCTCGTCGGCCATATTGGCAAACGAACGGGCCTGAGCCGTATCCTGCACCTCGTAGAAGGCACGACCGAGGGCTACGAGGGCCTCGGGGTTCTTCTTGTTCTTCTTCTGTGCGGTTTTCACTGCGTCAGCCTTGTCGGCTGCATTGTTCTTAATGGCCTGCAGGGCTGCATTGAGTTCTGCCTCCTGGGCCATAGCGGCGGTGCTGAAACCTGCCAGCATCACACCCATTACTAAATATTTGATCGTTTTCATAATTCTCTCATTTTTACGTTATACATCTTGTTAATTATCTCTCGCTATTATGACGTTTGAAAACTCAAATGGTTTAAAAAGTTTCTTCTTCACTATTCATTATTCACTATTCCCTGTTCACAATCACTTCCCTCACGTTCATGTTGGCCGTTCTGGGCAGCAGTCCTGCGCGCAGGATGATCTTCTGGCCTTTGGGCAACTGGCAGAAGTGGGCGAAACTGGAGGGTACGCCGCTTCTGGGCTCGTTGAGCAGGGCATAGATGGTACGGATCAGTGGATAGTTGCCGTTGTATAAATAGAATTGATAGGGCTTCCAACTGTTGGCCTTGGTGGCTGAGTCGAGTCGGGAGACACCCATCACTGTTATATTCTTCTTGAAGGTGACATTGGTGGTGTCACGTTTGTCGTTGAGCCAGTTGGAACCGATGATGCCGAGGGCGTTCTTGTGGTTCTCAACATAGTCGATGACGGCGGCGCTGGTCTTGACGGCACCGATATTGGGGTTCTTGAATTCCTGACCCCCGAGGATGGAGTCGACACACCAGCGGACGGTGCTCGACAGCGGATTGTCGAAGACGACATCGATGTCGCCCAGACTGGATTTCGTATTGTTCAACTCGCTCCATGTGGTGAGTTCACCCAGGAGGATGCGCCGGAAGTCCTTCACGGTGATGCAGGTATCCGGATTGGCATTGTTGACAATGATGGCAAGTCCGTCGTAAGCGATGGGCAGGGCCCTGGGCAGATACTTACGGTCTTGCAGGCTTTTCCTTTCGTTGGCTGTGAAGTCACGCGTGGTGAAAGCCAGCCAGGTTTCCAGTTTCATCAGACGCTGCACGGCCTCCTGCTCGTTGATATAGTCGGGGGTAATGCTGTCGAGGGTCTGGTTCTGGAAATAATACAGTTCTTCGTCGATGATGGGGTAGAAACTCTCGTCGGCAGTCAGTTGGCTGGCGGCTTTCTGATAGGCCTCCTCCATTTCAGGATTAGGCTTGCTCCCACATGCGTGGAGCAAGCCTAACATTAGTGTGAATCCAACTAATAAAACTATTTTGTTGAATGCGTTCATCTTTA
>Ga0310690_10002827_pt1 | contig 27401 bp, 24 predicted proteins | sample AusTroGonzalo_MG_2_FD_207661 | JGI IMG/M metagenome (GOLD analysis project Ga0310690, IMG submission 207661) | Bovine rumen microbial communities from tropical cattle in Woodstock, Queensland, Australia - Gonzalo_04 (v2) (version 2) | ecosystem: Host-associated > Mammals > Digestive system >...
ATGTTAATAGGTGGTGGTATCGCCGGCAGAACAGGAAACAATGCCGCAAGAGAACTTTCTATGGAAGAAATATCTTCTTATTTTGAAAGTATTAAAATGACAACTATTGAGGAATATAAAGCGGGTGTGAATTCTTCCGATCCTATGTATGTAGTAAAATTCCCTAAAGGTCAGCAATATGTTGCAGGTTCTTCATCGGAAGCTCTTGGATTAATATTCCAGATGATGCAATGGGAAGTTAATTACAAAAATGCAGTGATTGATTCCTACTTTAATGGAAACAATGCTGTTGTACCAAAATCAACGAATTTGTCCGGAAGTGCATCACCAACAGTAATCAATCCGGCAGAAACTCTGCCTGCTGTTTTGGGAAAAGGTTCTACTCCTATTGTACCGGTTAATCCTACCCCAATCTCGCCTATTAACCCGACAACTGTTGCATCGGTCAACCCGGCTCCGGTATCTAAGAAACCAACTCCAATCGCACCTAATGTGGAAACTGCAAATACTTATGTCTCAAAAATTGCTGAAGTTAATGAAATTTTTGCTCAGATAAAAAGTAATAATGAAAGAGAAATAAAAGAATCTGCTCCGAATGTTTGGTGCCCAAGGATTGAAATTGAAGATTATCAAAAACTTGATGAAATAATTGTAGAAGAAATCAGTAAAAATCCGGAGAAAAGAGCTGAAATAATTGCTTATTATAAACAAATGGCAAGAGATTTTGACTATGATTATAATGACATTTATTTTAATTCGGTAGAATCTTCAGAGTCAACTATTTACAGAAAAGCATACGAATATACCAAAACTCACGGTATGGAAGATGCTAAAATTGTAATTTTAAATCCTAACTGCAGAAATATTTACAATGCTGGTGAAATTATAAATGAAGAAGGTTTGCAAAACCTTAATGAATGGAATATTGCAGTTTTTGACTATAATGGAGAATTTTTACGATATCACTCAGGTAAAGTCAGTCAGCCTAAGTATAAAATCATCGATGAAACTGTAGAATTTTCAACAGGCAGCACAAAATATACAGCTGAAACAATCAAATACATGCGAAAATTCAATATATTGATAGATTCAAGGAAAGAAGTACGTGATAAAAGCGGTAATTTACTTTATGTTGAAACATATGAAAGAAAAATGGCGACAAGTAAAACTAAATATGGCCTTGGCAGATATAAATATGACATTTACAGAGAATATCCAAATGGTACAAAATTAAAAATCGGCGAAACAACATTTTTCAAGAATAAAGACGTTATGATTGAAAAAACAATACCGCATGATAACGGTAATGTGACAAACTATGTGTATCTTGAAAGTAAAAACGGTTCTAAATTTACTTATACCGAAATCAAAGACAAAGAGGGAAATGTAATTCTTGAACACAAACACAGATTTAAAGTGATTGACGAAAATCATTTCCGCAGCATTGAAAACGGTGTTGGATATAACATTGAGTATACTGATACAAGTATTGAAGTTACAAGAGATGATGGTATAAAAGTCAGTATACCCTTAGGTGATAATTCAGAAAACGGTCCTGATGTCTTATCCAAAGATTTACTGCCTATTTTAAAACAATTGCCGGGGTCAATGTATTTTGATATAAGTGAATTCGGATTATCAAAAATAGCATTAGGTATTGATGATGTTGAATTCTCAAATGCTCATTACAGTTCTAACAAAAATCTGATATCCATATCAGAAGAAATTAAAGATCATTTCTATATTTTGATTCATGAACTTGGTCATTATAGAGATGCCTTTTTGGGAATAAGTAAAAATCAGGAAGTCGTTGATATTTACACAAAAGAACGCCAGACTCTAACAGAAAAACAATCAAATTTTGAAAACAATGCTTTAAATTATTTTATAAACGTGGAAGGAAAGAATGCCGACCGTTCATTGGAAGAAATTATTGCCGAAATTAACGCATTACTGTATTCATCTAACCAAGATGATAGGATTGAATTAAGAAGTCAGTTCCTGCAGGAATATTTCCCTGAAACTTTTGCAAAAGTAGCTGAATTATTAACCTCTGATATTGCAAACAGTACAGGCATACCTAATCAAGGAATAACTATATCAGGAAAAGCTGCTAATACTAAAATGGGTTTAGTGGATAGTGAACGAACTGCAAAATTCGATTCAAGAAAACAATCTGCTCTTAATTTACTTTACAAATCCAGACAAAACTGGCGTTACCTTAACAGCGGCTCAATCACACCTAAAAATATTGATGTTGTGGAATTCGTACTCAAAAACGAAAATTTAAAAGACAATTATCAGGTGTTGTCAATGACTAAATTCATTGATTCTGACATAAAGCGTGATTTTGCAATTAAATTCTTAAACGAGACTAACGGTAAGATTGAGAATTATGACAGTTCATTGGGTGTTTTGGTTCAGAATGTTACTACACAAGAAATTTCAGACAGCTATATTGCAATGACAAAATATTTATTGGAGCAAGGTTTAAATAAATCTACCAAAGGTATTTTTGGCAGTATTGTTTTATCTACGACTTCAATGGAAGATGCCAATGCAAAAAATGGAGCTATTACAATACTTAAAAGATATTTGCCCAATGACAACAAGAAAATTTATGAAATTGTAAACATTTTTGGTGCAAAAAATATTGAACTTTACAATATTTTGAAAAACTTGCCGAAAGATAAAAAATTTAATGATGATGTTAAAAAATCTATGTTGCGTATTGCCCAAGATATAGAAAAACATCCTGAGCGAATAGACGAAGATATTAATAAATTAGCAATGTTCGTTTATAGGGCTTCTCATATAAACGATATGGATATGAATCAACCTGCAACGAGACCTTCCAAGCCCAGACAAACTACAATTAATATTGATGAAATATATAAGACTGTTAAAAATGTTCTTGATGAATATTCTTCTCTTGAAGAGAAATTCCATGAAGATATGGTTAAATTTGGGTTTTCAGAAATTGGCGAATTCAAAGACCGGATTAAATCCGAAAAAAGTTTATTTGACAAGCTTAAGAACTATTTGGAAGAACATCCGGGTACAAAGATGGAAGATGCGATTAATGATGTTCGTGATGCGTATGCTTGCAGAACTATATTAAAATCTCAAGATTTAACTAATCATCCGGAAGTAAAAGCATTAATTGAAGCCGGCGATACTCGTGCGGCAATCCTTCGAGCGGCAGAAATTCAATCACAACCGGCAGTTGATATTTTGAAAAATATAATACAGGCACATGCTAACGGAAAGACTGATTACAGCATAACAAGACTAACTAATTATGTGTCAGAAGACGGAATTCCGTATTTTTCCGAAAGACAACTGGCTGATTTAAAACAATTTGCAGCCGAAAGAGGAATCAAAATCAGTTATATTGAACGAATAGACGAAAATGATGATGCTTTTGATGAGGTTGATAAAACCGAATACAAACCTACAACCAGAGCGCAAATATCAGGATATACCGCTTTTCAATTGAATTTTACTGACAAAGACGGAAAAATAATAGAGTGGCAATGTCGTGCCGAAAAAGTTCACGAATTCGCCGAAGGAGAACATATTGCTTATGATTTAAGGACGGGCAAGGATATTACAGCCGGAGATCCGGGTTTATATATGCTATATGATCCTGTACGTCAGCTATTAAGCAATAAAGCCATGCCGGAAAAGGTTTATAACTCTTATACACAATATTTGACTGATTATTACACTCACCTTAGAAAACTTGAACTCGGATTTAAAAGCAAAGAACCTCAACTGACTGATTACGAAGTTGACGGATTCAAGTTCAATGAAAAATTGAGTGCAAAGAATCTAATAAAACTCAGTAAAATAGCTAAAGATTTTCTTAATGGGAAAATGATTATATCTGAAGCCATAAAAGCTTATGAATGTGATATGGAAAAAATTAGTGCCATAAAACAGGATTATATGGGCAAATTTAATAAAGAAACCGGAAAAACAGAATACTTGCCGGAAGATATTGAATATGACCACAAAACAGGCAGAAAACTTATTCAAATTCCGCAAAGTTTAAAAAGCATACTTACAAAGTTACCAGAAGGTGAAAGGCTTGTTGAATATAATGACGGTGACTATGCAGATATAAATGTCCTTATTCAGGAATGGATAGACAGTTCTGAGGTATTTGAACTTAAAGAACGTTGTTATAAAGCTCTGAAAGCTGATGACAAAACAAAACAAGAATATTCCGATATCTCTGAAAGCATAATTAATCTTGTAATTAAAAACGGCCGTGACCTTAAATATGATATGACACTCGGAAGCGGATTTCCGATTAATGATATCCTGAATGAATATCTAAAAACTCCTGAAATATACCGTATAAAAGATAGAATATACAGTAGTAAATCAGATGCAGACGTGCTTGCAGTTCCGTATGTTATTCCCGAAAGAATTATTGAACTTGTGAGAAGTAATCCGAAATTTGCTATTCATGACTACAAAGCAGGTGCTGTGATAAATGATATTATTGCCGACTGGTTAGAAAATCCGGAATGTTTTGAAATTAAGTCAAGAGTCCTTAAGCAAACATCAAATTCAAAAATAAGCGGAAACCTTTCTGATATAGGTGCTGTCAAAGCCTCAACAAATAAACCGAAAAATTTTAGTGATGCCGATTTAAAGAAATTGGGAATAGATAGAACTGCAAAAAATGGTGAAATTCCCGAGGATTTGAAAGATTTTATAGCCAGAAATTCAGAAGATGCAAAATTAGATAATGTAACGGGCGTAAGTATTAATGATGCAATAAGGGCTTATTTAAAATCACCTAACAATTTTGTTTTGACTGATTTCCTTAGAGAAACTTTGTTAGACCAAATTTCGAGTATTGATAGTGAAATTGCACAAATAGCAAAAAGTATCAAATTAACTGATGGGGAAGGAAGAGAGCAAGTATTGGAATTTGAAGAACTTACTGAATTGAAAAAGCTTGCATCAAAGGATAAAGAACTGGCAAAATATATATTAACCGGTCCCGGGATTGGAAAAGTCCGTGACGAAAACGATAATATTATAGTTACTGAGATAGAGACTCATGTGTTTAGAGAATTGTCAGAGTTTTTAGATAAATATACAGTCAAAGAAGCAAAAACACTTATTTTAGATTGGAAACTGTATCCTTATAAGGCATTAGAATTTATGGAATCTTATAGAAAAATGCTTCCGACTGTAGACAAAGAACTCAGAAAGATTATAAATTTTGATAAACAGGATCCGGATTTCCATTTGTCATTTATTGATGATAAAGGGTATATAGTAATTTCCAACGGAATTCATAACGGTGACAGATTTACTTGCGTGGAATACAAGTTTGACCCCAAAACCGGGAAATTGATTACGACAGAACTTTCCAGGAAAATGTTATACAACGAAAAAACTAAAACAATATCACAAACCAAATCTACCCTTTTCGATGAAGTTATATCTTTACACGATGAGGGAGATTACACCGTTAAACTTGATGGTCCGGTGGTAACAGACTTAGAAACGCTTATTTATAAAAATCGTGGCGGTAAAACTTGTACACATGAAGAATTTTTAGAGAGCGAAATACCCGGCGAATATGAAATATACAGCTACACTCCTACCGGTCTTACTAAAACAGGTATCGCTGAAATATCACCAAACGGAGAAAAATCCATAGAAAGAACTTTGTTCTCTCTGGATGATACAAAAACCGAATATGTGTACCATTATGACGTAAAAGGAAACAGATTTTTGTATAATAAAATAACCGACCCGAGCGGTAAAGTATTATTTGAAGTTAAAAATACTTTCAAAGTAATTGATGAAAATCATTTCATCTCATCAACAAACGGTCAGAGTTATGATATAGAATTTTTTGAAAACAGAGTTGAAATAACAAAACTGGATAAAAATAACAATAAAACTTCCGAAAAAGTTGTATACAGAATCACAGACTATTCTAAATACGAAACTCCTAAAGAAAAAGAATTGAGCAAGAAAATTATGCGTCGAATTGCCAAGAAAATGGGAGTTGATTTAAATGATCCAAATCCGGAAAATGTGCAAAATGTCTTGAATGTGGTTAGAGAATTTTATAAATACAGAGGACTGTCCAAAACTCTTGATAAAAGGCTTCTCCCGCTGCTCAAACAAATACCCGGGGAGGAATGGTTTAACCTGGATGCGGCAGATTTGCAATCAATGGATTATATGTACGGCAATTTATTTATGGAAGCAAACGCATTTGCTGCGGGTGATGTAACGGTTTCTGTCGGTAGAACTATGATTGACAAATTATCTGTTGTTGAACACGAATTTGGTCATATTAAGTTTATGAAATTAAAATTATACGAAGATATAGAACTCAGAAAAATTTATGAAGCTGAAAGAGCAAATTTGATTGAAAGTTTTGGAAGTGAATTTGTTGATTATTTAGATTATTTTGTAAATGATAAAACAGACAATACAGGATACAGAGGCCTAAATGAAACAGCTGCCGAAACAAACTTGATTATGAATATGCACTCTCAGTGGAATGCTATAGGAATACGAACTGTTTTATTACAGCAATATTTCCCCAAAACTATTGCCTACATTGCAAATAAATTCAACACAGAAAATATAAAAAATGCAAATTGATGTTATAATGAAAGCAGAGGTCAGATATGACAAAAATCAATAATATGAACGCTCAAAACAAAATAAATCCTACAATCCTTTCAAGCAGTGAGGTACCGGTGATGAAAGATTTAGTTAATAAATATTTTATGCAGCTTCGTCTTAGAGCGGAAAGAGAAGTTCCGGAATACGGTGATTTTGCAAATGTATATGAAAGATTCGAAAACCCGGACAGGTCGCTCTGTGCGTCTGATTTCGTACTCAGAATCGTAAAACCACCAAAAACAGTTGACGGAAACGAAAAAATAAGAAACCTTGAATTGGTTGCCTATAGACTTCCTTCCCCATATAAAGCCTCAACAATCCTTGCTACCGGCACAAAAGAAGAATTGTTAAATAAATTTAAAGAAGATGATATTTGCGAAAAAATAGAAGAATCACTTCGTTTGCTTTCCAAAGATTTAGAAGATGTCTAATAAAAAAAAGCCCTGTTAAGGGCTGTTGGAATTAAGAATAGCTGGAAGTATGAAAAAGATTTAATACTAATATTTAACTTGAAGAATAACGGTTAATCTATCCCTTAAGTGGCTAGATTTTTATTTTCGGTATTAAACAAACAGGCAATATATGATAAGATAATATTATGAGAATTTGTGTTATACCTATTGATAACAGGCCGGTTTGTTACAGTTTACCAAAAGACATTGCAGCCGTAGATAATGATATTGAGCTTTTGTTACCTCCGCGTGAATTTTTAGGCGGATTGATAAAACCCGCCCAAATCGATAATTTATTTGAATGGCTTGAAAAACAGCCGGAATGTGATGCGATAATATTATCTTTAGATACTCTCGCATACGGAGGACTTATACCCTCAAGGAGAAGCACTGAAACATTTGAGGAAATAAAACTAAGGATTTACAAATTAAAAGAAATTTTAAAGCGCAAAAATTCAAAAATCTATGCTTTTTCAAGTGTCATGCGAATTTCAAATAACAATTATAACGAAGAAGAAAAAGAATACTGGTCCGAATACGGTAAAAAAATATTTGAATATTCTTTCAATTATCACAAATATGGGAACGCTGATTCTTCAAAAATTCCGTCCGAAATTCTCGAAGATTACCTTAATACCCGAAAAAGAAACTTTGAAATCAATAAAATTTATCTTGATTGGCAAAAAGAAGGTTTTTTTGAAACGCTTATTTTTTCCAAAGATGATTGCGCAGAATACGGTTTAAATGTCAAAGAAGCACAAGAATTGGAATCATTGGGCGGATTTGTCAAAACAGGTGCTGATGAAATTCCGCTTACTCTTATTGCACGTTCTATAAAAAAAGATATTAAAGTTTTTGTAGAATATACGGAACCTGATTGTAAAAATTTAATATCAAATTACGAAGATATATCAATAGAAGATTCTGTTAACGGACAGCTTGAGCTGAGCGGATTTGTGCAAGTGGCTGATTCTAATGTTGCCGATATAGTTTTGCTTGTTAATAATTTCAGGGACAAACAGGGCGAACTGGTTATGGGCTGGGAAACACAACCATATAACGGTAATTTGCACATCCAGTCAAAACCGTATGCTGTAGCTGATGTAAGGTTTGCAAACGGCGCCGATAATGCGTTTGTAGAAAAGTTATTACCGAATCTCAATAATAATTTTCTCGGTTATGCAGGCTGGAATACTTCAGCAAATACATTGGGAAGTTTACTTGCGGAAGTAAAAGTTGTTTTTGGCGCAAATCGATATAATGAAAATGCTTTTAAAAATTTACAGATGATAAGATTCCTTGATGACTGGGCATATCAGGCAAATGTAAGAGGACAGATTAATACTCCTTGTGATATTGGAGAATTAATGAAACCATACGCAGAAAAATTATCAAAAGCTTTTGATTATGCACTTGATTGTGCAAACATTAAATACATTTACCCCTGGAACAGAAAGTTTGAAACAGAAATTAAATTGCCCGAAATGCACAATAAATAAAAAGGAAGGCACTAATGCCCTCCTTTTTAATATTGTAATTATGCAGTAATTATTCTCCTGCACAGCCAAAGGCAATTGTGACGTGCTCTTTAGGATTGATAGCCGAGATTTTATAACCCTTAGCATCAACCATATAAGCAACTTCATCACCGGTTGTCTGGAATAATCCCATTGTTCCTGACAATGCTGTTCTTGTAAGGTCAATAGGAGCTTTAACAGTGTCTTTTACAACGTCCATAGTGCTTCTGCCCGCAGCTGGGAACTGGCCTTGGAATACTTCACCCAGCGCAATACCAGTACCGGATGAAACATCTTCAACCGCATTACCTAAGGAAGTCAGCATACCACCCGTTGTACGACCTACAATACCGACTATAGAACCTGCCCAGGTTAATGGAGCAGTAATAATTCTCGATACAATATTAGGTGTATTAGACTTATCAATTTGCGCTGTTAAAATTTGTCTTGGTAAAGTTGCCTTGCTTCCGCAATTTTCAATTTCCGTAAATGCAAGTTTTAATGCACCTTTTTGACATCCGGAAGGACGTATAACTTCTACGACTTTACCGTGAACGTTTGAACCGGCAGGATAAAGCTGACCGTTTATTGTAACATCTTCAAGTGTTTTAGCAGCGAATCTCTGTCCAACGTGAGAAGATTTTGCTGTAACCTGATCTTTAAATTCAAGCTGAAGTGTAGGAATCTGTACTATTTCTTCTTCCTGAACATATGCTTTTTTATCTACAGGACAGATTGGGCAGTTGTTATTCGCTGTAGCAGGGTTCTTATCAATACCCGCACTTACACGTATGTTTTGCATCATAGAAGCGATTTCCGCTCTTGTTGCATCTTTAAACGGAGCAATAGTTTTCGGATTAGGTGAATTATCTAATGCACCTTTTTCAAGGGCCGTAGCTAAAGGTATTTGAGCCCATTCAGGAACAGTATTACCGTCGGTGTATTGTGATAATATTTCTTGTGCTTTACATTTATCTACTTGTGGACATTTTATACCTTTTGATAATGCGCAGAGCGCTTCTGCTCTTGTAACATTGTGACTTGGCATAAATGTTCCGTTCGGGTAACCCTTTAACATATCCTGATGAACTGCAACAGCAATAGCTGAGTTAGCCCAATGATTTGCCGGAACATCGGTAAATATTTTTTCCGGTGAACATGAGTACATATCGTGGTTAAAACCTTTAACAAGCATTGTTGCAAATTCAGCACGTGTGATATTTCTTGACGGTTTGAACATCCTGTCAGGGTATCCGACAACTACATCGTTTGTTGCCAATTTGTCAATCGGACAAGAAGCCCAGTATCCGCTTGGTACATCAGGAAACATTTGTAAATTTGCTGCCGCACCGGTAGTCATTTCACCGAAAGGTGTAAGGTCGAACGGGACAAGAGTTTTCTTTATTGCTTGTATAGAATTTGAAGTTCCCATCTGAATAGGACAACCCATACCGTCAACTCGGTTTTCATCTCTCATAATCGGTACGCCGTTACGGGTTTGTAAGTCATTCAAACAAGGAATGTCAGCAGCAGCACCGGTAATCGAACCGTCAGTTGCAACGGTTGTTCCCATTGTACCTGCACTCAATTTAGCATTATCTCTGTTAATACTGAACCCCTCAGCAGAATAAACAGAATCTGCCTGAGTACCTACATAATTGTTATACCCGTAAATACCATTTGGGTATGCATAAACTTGTTTCATGTTTTCTCTGCTCAATTCTTTTGTTCCGGGACATAAAGCGCAGGAAGGAATAGGCTCAGGTTCACATTTTGGAACAGTATTACATCCGCAGGGTTCAACTTTTGGCTGTTCACACGGGCAAGCAGCACCTGTTACTACAGGCAATTCTTCACAAGGACAAGCGCTTTCGGTAACGATTGGGCGCTGGTCACAAGGGCAGGCGGCATTTGCTGTATTAAAAGAGCATGTTGCTATACCAACGGCAATTGCAGCTGCCACAGTAAGTTTTCTAATCGTCATTTTAACCTCCTTTATAAACGAGTGGAGTAGATTTCTATCTATCTCAAAATAAATTATGGAAGTTTTATTAATTAAAAACATTACCAAAAAAGAGAGTCCTGTTGGGGAATAATAACAAACATACCAATAACCAAAAGATTTTCATTACAATAAAAAGCAAAATTGAATACATATTTAGCAACAAATGTAAATAATTGTAAAGATATACATTGAGCATGCTGTACAATTTATGTGATTAGTCTATAATAATTCTATAAATTCGTATGCTATTAATATATAAAGTTTAAATTAGGGATTGCAATACGAAGTAGTTAGTTTTATAGGAAAGAGAAGCTTACAAGCTTAAGAAGGAGTTTTAAGGATATGGCTCTAACAATTAATACAAACATTTCATCTTTGATTGCTCAGAAGAACTTAAATAATGCTACAAATGCATTAAACACGTCAATCGAACGTTTATCTACAGGCTATACAATTAATCATGCCAAGGATAACGCAGCCGGGTATTCAATTTCAAAATTGTGGGTTACACAGTTGACTTCTCTGGATGTAGCAACAGATAATGCCGCAATGGGTTCAGATTTACTGTCTACAGCAGAAGATAGTTACGCACTGCTAATGAGTCACTTCCAACGTATCAGAGATTTGACTGAGCAAGCATCAAACGGTACTTATGGTTCTGCATCATTAAAAGCTATGCAAGCTGAAATTGTTGCAAGACTTAAAGAAATAAACCGTATAGTAGACGTTACAGAATTCAACGGAATTAAACTGATGGATGGTACCGGTGTAGATTCCACGGCAGGGTTAGATTTACAAGTTGGGCTTTATGTAAGTGACAGCAGCCAGATTAACCTTGACGGAGACCTATTCTCAGATGCAAGTCTTAAGGGACTTTACACATCGATGCCGCAACCTACCGGTAACACTCAGGCTTTATCAGCAATGTTAACCGGTGCAAAAACAGGCGCTGCTATCAGCGACTTGGTAACAAATGCTAACAACAGTATAGAAGCATTCGCTTGTGCTTGTACCAATTTGAAATATAATACAAGCGGTGACGGATATTGGCTTCAAACTAATACCGCTTTGGTACCTCAGGAAATGTTGGGTTATCTTGACGGTGCTATTAGTGAAATTTCTGACAGGGTTACTAAGATTGGTGCGGCTCAAAACAGAGTCGGATCTGCTATAGATGCGATTGGCGTTCAGTCTGAAAATATTACTTCATCATTATCTACACTGCGTGATACTGATGTTGCTAAAGAATCTTCAAATTATTTACAGGCCCAAATACTTCAGCAGGCTTCTGCGACGCTGCTATCTACAGCTAACCAAATGCCAAGCATTGCATTGAATCTGTTATAATAACTACAGGTGATTTTTTACCTGTTAAATAAATTTGTTGTTGATTGGGATATGTACTTATATGTGGGATTGTGATTACAATCCCTTTTTATTATCTTTTTAGAAGATCTTTGTCGGAAAATTTTAATTTCGGCTGCGGTCTATTAGCTTACCATTTGGTTTGTTGCTTTTACCGCCAAAGTCAAAGTGTGAACGAAGCTCAGAACCGACTTTTTCTATTAAATGTCCTTCTGAAGCCTTTCTTAACTGTTTAAATCTTTCTCCGCCCGATGCAAATTCTTCCATAAATTCTTTCGCATAACTTCCGTTCTGTATTTGAGAAAGAATTTCTTTCATACGATTTTTTGTATCTTTATTAATAATTTCCCCGCCTCTTGTGTAGTCACCATATTCGGCATTATTAGAAACGGAATAGTGCATATCTTCAATACCGCCTTCATAAATCAAATCTACTATAAGCTTTAATTCATGGCACACTTCAAAATATGCCATGTAAGGTGAATAGCCCGCTTCAACAAGCGTCTCAAAAGCGGTTTTTATAAGGTGATCACAGCCTCCGCAAAGAACAGCCTGTTCCCCAAACAAATCTGTTTCAGTTTCTTCTCTAAAAGTGGTTTCAATAATGCCGGCTCTGCCCGAACCTATAGCTGATGCGTAAGAAAGAGCAACTTCTTTTGAGTCTCCGGCACAGTCATTTTCTATTGCGATTAAAGAAGGAACACCTTTGCCAGAAGTATATTCACTTCTGACTGTATGTCCTGGTGCCTTGGGAGCAACCATAATTACGCTTACTCCCGGCTTTGGTTTTATATAACCGTAATGAATATTAAATCCGTGAGAAAACATTAAATATTGTCCGGATTTCATATTCGGTTCTATTTGTTCTTTATAAACTTTTGCCTGAATTTCGTCAGGAATGAGAATTTGAACTATATCTGCCCATTTGACGGCATCTTCGATTGACATTGTTTTTAATCCATAATCTTTTGCTTTAATATCCGATTTGCCACCTAATCTTAAACCAAACACCACATTACAGTCCGAATCAACAAGGTTCATACCTTGCCCGTAACCTTGCGAACCAAAGCCGATTATTGCTATTTTTTTGGATTTTATTAAATCTTTATCAATATCTTTGTCCAAATATATTTTTAAATTACTCATTTTTATTCCTCACTCATTCAAACTAAATTATATCACTTAAATTATTAATGCCAATTTGCGTTAAAATAATGATTTTACTACAAACAGATGATGTCTGCGGTTGACAAATCGGATATGATACGTATGGATAATAGTAGGGAGGGGTAAACACAAATAAAAAGTTTACCCGCAAAAGAAAATATGTTAGGCTCAATATTTTTTGATGAACTATATAAACAATATTCCTGGTATGATTCTGTATTCACGCCAGTAATTCGTGATTGCAGTAAAGAATTCTTCTTTGACGGGCTTGAATATAAGCTTGAATCTGTGAGCACAAATATGAATATTTTGTCACAGAATGAAACGTTTTTTGTAACCAAGGTTAAGATAAATGCAAAAAATGATGTTTATATAAGAGTTTCACAAGAAGCGACAGATGTAATACTAGATAAAGTATTGGGTAAAAATAACAAACGATTCGATCTGACAGAGCTTACAGAACTGGAAGCAAGAATAATGACTGCTTTCAATGATTATTTATATGAATCTTTAGCCCCTCATTTTAATATAGAACCTAAACGTCGTTACTCTGAAATTTTGCATTTGACGTATTTTGTAAAAAGTGAAATTTCAAGTAATGCGGCAAAATTTATTATATCAGTACCCAAAGATATACTATTACCGGTTGAAATTGATACTACAAAAAAAAGATTTACGGATGAAGATTTCGCCCAATGTCCGGTAGAAGTAAATTTGCAATTGGGAACTACAAGTTTTCCGCTTGCGGAAGTTAAACGATTGGACATTGGGGATATAGTCCTTTTTGAAAATAGTAATTCATCAGAAATGACTCTGATTTGTGAAAATATTGTCCAAAAAATCAGAGTAAAACCAAATACAAAAATAGTAGAACCTTATGAATCAATTGGAGGAGGAGATATGAACGGAAGCAATGCGAATCTCTGGGATAGTATACAGGTGGATATGTCTGCCGAATTTGATAAAGTCAAATTGACGCTTGGAGAACTAAAAAGCATCGAAGAAGGTTTGGTTGTAGATTTATGCTCCGTTTATGATAACAAAATACATTTGAAAGTCGGCGGAAAAACCGTTGCTGACGGTGAACTAGTTATTATAAATGATCGTTTTGGAGTAAGAATCAAAGAAGTAAGCAGTTCGGATCCTACAGTAGAAGATAGTTATGAAAAAGAAGATCCTTCAGAGTCATCTGAAGAACAACCAAATGAAGAAGATTTTGATTACAGCGATTTTGAAGTAGAAGATGAAAATAATCAATAACTCAAATTGACTTTTGGGCGAAACAAATTAAATATTTATTACGGGTGAAATCTGGTATTTAAATTTTGACCGGTAAGAGAGGTAAAAATGGGATATTTAACAAATTTTATTGTTTATACACTTGCAATGGTTGGAGTAATAATACTCGCATTAATGGTATTCAAATACTCGACTAGCTGTAAAGTCAATAAAATAGGTTCCTCAAAAGGTTTAAAGGTTATCGATTCACTTTCACTGAGTGCGAGAAAAACTTTGTATGTTATTGAGTCCGGCAACGAAAGATTTTTAATAGCCGGTGATATAGACAGAACAACGTTGATTTCAAAATTGGAGCCCAATATGAGTATTGCGTGTGCTGAATCGAATCACACCGAAAAAAATATTGGAATACATAACTCTCAAAAAATGCCATATAATCCTGTGGTTAGAGATCTTATGGAAAAGATAAAAAGATAATTAAAAGAAGGAAACTAGTATGAATAATGTTTTGCAGGATATGAATCCGGTACTACAAATGCTAACGATAATGACGCTTTTTTCGCTTATACCGTTTGTGTTTTGCTGTATGACAAGTTTTTTAAGATTTACTATCGTATTCTCACTGTTGAAAACCGCAATGGGTGTTCAAGTTCCGCCCTCAATAGTAACAATAGGTCTATGTATGATATTGACTTTTTATACCATGGGTGGTGTTTTTGAACAAATGTACAATAAAGGCTCGATTCCTTATCAAAAGACAGGAAATCTAATTGTAGCCGTGGATGAGGGTTCAAAGCCGTTAAAAGAATTTATGATGAAACAAACAAGATCTTCCGATTTGGCATTTTTTGTTGAATTAAGAAGAAAAGAAATGCCTAAATCTCCGGAGGATATAACTATATGGGAAGTCGCACCGGCATATATACTTAGTGAACTGAAAGTTGCTTTTGAAATAGGTTTTGTAGTATTTGTCCCGTTCATTGTGCTGGATTTGGTTGTTGCAAATATACTTCTTGCACTGGGTATGTTTATGCTGTCACCGACAATCATTTCGCTGCCGTTTAAGCTTTTAATATTTATTGCGGTGGATGGCTGGGCATTGATTGTTCAGGGTTTGGTACAAAGTTACAACTGACGACACCTGTAATTGATTAATATAAAGGAAACAGAATATGGAAATATTAACAGAATATCTGGCAAAAGGTTTTATGACAATGCTTTCAATATCTATGCCGTGCGTACTTACAGCAGCGGCTATAGGTTTGGTTGTTGGTATATTGCAAGCCGTAACTCAAGTTCAAGAACAGACTATTGCAGCAGCACCTAAAATTTTTGCTGTTTTTCTTGTAATAATAATTGGCGGACTTGGATTCATTAAACTTTTAACAAATTTATTTTATGAAGGAACTGCAATTGCTTTTAACGGTGTAACAAAGAATCAAGAATATGCATTACCGTCAGATTATTACAGATATACAAGACCTTTTGATAATGAAATGAAAGCAGACAGAATGAACATGCCCGGAGCAAAAGAAATTATGCGTAATCCAGGAAAAGTTCCGTATATTGATAAACAGCAGAGATTAAAATACGATACGGCACCTAAGGCGCCTATGCCTAAACCCAATTTTGTTGAAACTAATAAAATCTTAGGGAGATAACCAGTGCTTAAAAATTTATTAACCATATTAACAATATTATGTTCATCAGTCACTGTTTTTGCATATCAGGATTGCATCATTATGAGCGACGGTAAGCTTACGGATATAAATATTGAAGATAATACGATTGTTGATATTACACCGGTTATTACTGTAATGAATGAAAAAAATACGCTAATGGTACATCCATTGAAACAAGGAAGTACAAAATTTTGTGTTTTAAAAAATGATAAATCTCTTGCATTATTTACTATAGAAGTAACCGAACTTGAAACAATAATAACCCCTCCTCTCGGATTTGATGTTTTTACAATAGATTCACCGGGAAATGAGATAGAGTTCAATTTAGATGAACCGCCTAGTAAATTAAACTTTGATAATACAAACTACAAAAACGGTAAAAATAATGGATGAACTAATCAGACAAATTGCAATATTATTTCCTGATTTTGCAAGATATTTTTCGGCAGGATTTATTGTTTTTGCCCGTTTACTCGGTTTTATAAGATTTGCACCTGTATTTAACAGAAAAGAAATAAATACAACCGTAAAACTTTCTCTTGCATTAATCCTGACAATAATAATTACACCTTTGCTTAATCTCGGAGCAATTCCTCAAAATATTTCTCCCATATTATTATGGGTATTGAATTTTGCGGCAGGTGCAATTATAGGATATATAGCGCAGCTCATAATTCTGGCAATTGAAGCCGGCGGAGATATGATAAACACACAAATGGGTTTGTCATCCGCAATGGTCATGGACCCTTCAACAAATAGCCAGACTTCAATTCTGAGCAGAATGATTACACTGCTCGGTATCTGTATATTTATTCATTTGGGTGGGCTGTACTGGCTTTTTAATGCCTTTATGAGAAGCTTCGAAATTTTCCCTATTTATGCTGTGCAAATTCCGTTAGAAAAAATTATTAATCTGGACTATCTCGTAAAAATGACGTCCAATGTTTTGTATATGGGACTTCAGATTGCGTCTCCGGTTCTACTTGCGACTTTGGGGCAAGATATTATTCTTGGTGTAATTTCTAAGACAGCACCGCAGGTAAACGTATTTCAGTTGAGCTTCTTATTTAAGCCGGTTTTTGGTGCAGCAATTATGATATGGATATTACCTATGCTTATAGGCGTAATCTCTGATTTCTTTATCTCTTTTTCATCAATATATTAATCAGTAACTTTAAATTCAAAAATATTTTTGTTGATTGTATTTTGAGAAGTATCTTGTATGAATTTAATAAAATTAGGTACTATTTCATCATTAGGGATATCAAAGCAGAAGCTTTTATCTGCATTTGCTTTTAAAAATGCTTCAAAATTAAAAGCTTTGACATAGTAAGAAGGATTTTCAGGGTCAGTTTTTTGAATCAATAATCTTATAATTTCGGAATACAAGCTTTTATTACTTTGAACATTTATAATATTAGCCGGCGGTAAATTCTGTAATTTTTTATAATAATTGAGTATTTTTCTTTTTTCGAGCAGGCTTTCAGGTTTCATACAAAAATAACTCGGTTTGCGGAGAGCTGACTGTATAAAAGTAGCTTCACTCATATTTAATAATGTGGCAGTTTTTTGAGCATTATCAAATAAAGTCTCCGGTCTGATAGTAAATAATGCACCGTGTTTTAGTCCGGCAGAAGTAAATTCTTCTTTAGTGCATTTTAATAATTCAGCACTTTTATTAACATTTTCTTCTATGCTTTTGGGTGTACGCATAAATAAAGAGGGTTGTTTTAAAGCTGTTTTAGTGAATTCTTCGGGCGGACAGCCCAAAAGTTCGGATGTTAAAGTTACGTTACTTATTATTGATTCCGGTGTTCTGCATAACAAAATCGGTTGCCTGAAAATTGCATTTATAAGTTCGACTTTTGTACATTTTAAGGACTGCGCAAGCTGCTCCATATTATTATTAAGGACTTCAGGATTTCTGTAAAATATTTGAGGATAATGCAAAGCCGTTTTTACGAGCTTATCTTTAGGACACTTTAATAGTTGTGACAATTTAGTTATATTATTTTGTAATGTTTCAGGATTAATACATGATAGCTGGATTTCTTTTACTACAGCTTTTTTGAAATCCTGCAAGGAGCATTTTAATAATTCGGCAGATTGTTTTATTCGTGCTTCAATTGTTTCAGGATTCTGGTCAAATATGGTTGGCCATTTGAAAGCTGCCTTAATGATAGTCGTCTCATTGCAATCTAAAACCTCAGCAATACTTCTTGCTTTTTCTGAGTAGTTTTTAGGCAATGTTCCTTCTTTATCTTGCATTTTTATGACAACCTTCATAACAGAAGCTCTGGCACTTGAATGGCTTATATCTTCTCTTCGTCCTATTTCTGAATAATTTAAACCGCTCAATTTTTGTTGAAACCGACTTTGCGCTTTGTCTGATATTTTAACTTTTTTTAAATGTTTATTTAAATTTTTCTTTTTGGCTGTAACCTCAGCTGACTTATTATCAATATTATCAAGCTCCTGTTGTTCCCTGAATACCAATAGGTCAATCGTATGGTCTTTATCCGTTGTTCTGTAAAAATATTTACCTTTTCTGGTTTCTCTTGACGGAAAATATTCATTTAATGTATTAACAAATGTTTCTAATGACGTATTTTTTTTAATATTGTTTAAAAGCTCTGAAAATTTCAGATACATTTCCGATAAAACATCATCAAATATATAATAACTTTTTGATTTTAAAACAGATTCCTTATAAATATGAGGCGAAAAAATATCAAACAGTTTTCTTTGCAAATGATTTTTTTCAATCGAACTTATTCCTGATTTTACAAGACCTTGAATAATATTCTCGGATTTTTTAATTTCCGATTCGGATAATTTTATTGCCCTGAAATTTGTACAATTTTCATTATTTATGCTTACTAACAAAGATTATTCTCCGATTATAGATAACATTTTGTATAAAACATAAAAATATTTTTTTTTGCTTTTATTTTAAACATTAACACATACAGGGTTTTCCAACTCTCGTCTTATATCATCGACCGAGACATGGATTATTTCAGAATTATCGTCTTTTTTTAAATAAACATCAGCTATTCCGGACTGTACAATGAACCTTTTGCATAGAATACAAATAAAATTATGCCCGTAAATATACATGGTTGCACCTATACATCTGTCCTGTCCGGCCTGAATAATTGCATTTTGTTCGGCATGTATTGATCTGCAAGTTTCATATCTGGTTCCGGACTCAATATTATTATCAATTCTGAAACAGCTTCCTCTTTCATAGCAAGATTCGACTTTAGAAGGAGTTCCGTTATAACCGGTTGCCTTAATTTTCTTATCAGGGCCTACAATAACAGCTCCGACCTGAGCTCTCAGACAATTAGAGCGTGATGAACAGGTTTTTGCCATATCTAAAAAATAATCAGTCCAGGATTTTATTGTCATTTTATACTCCTTGAATTCATTATACTATAAAATAACTTCCTTATATACATCCGGCAAACTTCTTGCAGTAGCTTTGCGTATATAATTTACACCAAGGTTATCGGCAATCATATTTATATTGTATGTTGCTGAAATTATTATAATTTTTGTTTTGTAATAATTTTTGAAAGTTTTAATTTGCTCGACAAACCATTCTCCTGCGTATTTTGGCTCAAAATCTGACTCCATCTGTAAATCTGTCATAATAATGTCGAAAGGTGAATCATTATTTTCCATAATTCTGTCATAACCATCTTTTGCAGATTCTGCAGTAACTATTTCACAATCGCCGTCAAGCAGTTTCGATACGTTATAACTGTTGTAATCTCGCCAGCCTTTTATATCATCTACAATCAAAATCTTTTTCATTTTCTTAAAATTTCAGCTCCGTCAAGATATACAAATTCAGGTTCAAAAGTTTCACTGCAATTGAGCACAATCATTACCCTTAAACATTTTTTCAACGCTCCGGGTACATCCATTTCGTTAAAACACATCATTGGAACATCTCTCCATTTAAGATTTATTCTTGCATACTTCGCAGGAAAATCTGCGTTTAGATCCGGTGTGACTGAAAAAATAACATGTGAAATATATTCCAAATCTATGTTATTTTTTCTTACCATAGCCTGTAACAGTTTAATAACGGCACTTCCTATTGCCTCAGGTGAATTGTCTTCAACTGTGATTGCCCCTCTGATACCTTTTGTAGTCATAATTTTCCCTCCGCAAATAAATAAAATAATGCTCCAAGAGTATGACCGGATATTGCATACCCTTCTTTATCTTTTTCTCTCAACCATTCTACAATATTTTCTTTTTTTATCCAAATTCTGTCAACTATTATGCCGCCGTCATCGACGGGTTCTGATACGACAGTTTTATCACTAATACGGGCAGTTGCAATAACACATGTTTCGGAAATGCACCCCGATGAACTTGCAGCTTTATTTACATTTATAAGTATATCACTCGCACGCAGACCGGCTTCTTCCAATAACTCTGCTTTTATAGCATCTTGTATATTTTCTCCAATTCTTTCATCCCCGACCAGCCCTGCCGGTAAGCCTATACAATATTTTGCCTTACCTTCAGCATATAAAGGAGGCCGTTCCTCAATAATAAACAAAACCTCATTCTTATATACAGGCAATATTACCACAACATCACTTGCATTTGGGCGATGAGCATATACCCACGGTTCACCGTTTTTTGCTTTTGTACTTTTCAGTTGAAGATATTTTGTATCATATAAAACTTTGTTCATATCTAAACAGGAATTTTTATACAAAATTCCGTAAATTCTCCTTCTTTACTCTCTACAGAAAGCTCTCCATTATGTGATTTGATAATTTGAAATGCAAGATAAAGTCCCAAACCTGTGCCAATTTTTCTGAACTTTTTGGCGGCGGAATAATACTTGTTAAAGATTCTGTCTATATCAAATTTTGAAATACCGGCTCCGTGGTCCTTGACCTTTATAGTTACAAATCCTGGAATTTCACCTATTGTAATATTAATAGGAGTATTTGGAATACCGTACGAGATAGCATTTTGTATAAGATTTTTTACGACTCTTGTCAGCTGAAACTTATCTGCAAAAACTCTTATATCTCTTTCAAGTAAAAATTCAATTTCATTTCCGGTTTTTTTTGCAATCGGCCTCATTTCATCAATGATTTCTTCGATAAATGATTTCAGCATTACATTTTCTTTATATAAAGTTAATTTTCCGATTTTATATGTTTCAAGTACAGTTTGAACCAAATCCAAAAGCTCTCGATTTGAAGTCTGCATGTTTTTTAGTGCAACCTGCTGTTTTTCACTTATTTCTCCGAAATTTTCATTAAGCAAAAGCTCTATCATATTGGTTTCTGCAATAATAGGGACTTTCAAATCATGCGTTAAAGTTGCGACAAAATCTTCTTTCAAATTTTCGAGTTCTTTTTGGTCAGTTACATTTTTCAATATAACTATATATCTTGTATTTTTTTCTTCAAGCTTAAGCTTTACTGTACTTGCCGTAAAATTTGACGATTTGTCATTAAGCAAAATAACTTCATTATCCTTCCACATCGAAAGAGGGCGTTTATTGACAACGTCAATAAATTCGGATAAATGTTTGCCCAATAGACTTTTACCACTTATATTAAACCATTCTGCAATAATATCGGTAGTTCTTAATATAATACCTTCTTTATCGGTAATAATAAGTCCGTCTGACAGCGAATTTATTATAGCCTCTAAAACTTTATTTTGTTTTGCCAATTCATTTTGATACTCACTAACCATAACTTCTCTGTCATGAAGAGTTTCTATCATTCTGTTTAAACTTTCGGTAAGGTGCTCCGAATCAGGGATATCCAGCTTATTTATCTTTTTTGTCAGATTTCCGTAGCGGACAGAATCTATTGTTTTAGTTATATCTGTCATATAATCATTTATTTTATTCCATCTTTTTTTCTCATTCTTAACCGACAAAAATAATTTTGCGGAAATTAAGAGTAGCAAAAGGCTTATAAATAGTGTATAAACCCCCATATTATCAATGATTATCGACTTAAAATTTGTTAAAAACATGTTTAGTAGACCTGTTTTGTTTTTTTATGATATAATTATATCAAAAATTAGGGTATAAATAAATGAAGAAGATTTTGGAGTACGGATTAGGATTCTTTTGCTGGCTGAATGCTTTAGTATGCAGTGCGGCTGAAAAGTTTGAAGTGCTTCCTGATTTGCCGGATCCTTTGGCTGCATACGCACAGTCTGCTGAAGCATCTGCTATATCCGGCAATACAGCTCCATTGTCAATTGCAGGCGGTCAAAATATAGGACACGAACCGAGCATAATATCGGTTGTATTTTCTTTACTCATAGTAATCCTGCTTATCTATTTAACAGGTATTCTATATACAAAACTTAACAAAATGAATGCTAATACGCTGAGAAAACAACAGGGAATAATAAAATCGCAGGCTTCTGTTATTTCGACTACTGCGTTGGGGAACAATAAGACCCTTCACGTAATTGAACTTGACGGAAAAAGAATGCTGATTGGGGCATCCTCAGGTGCGATTCAGCTCATAAAAGACTTGGGAAATGTTTCGCAGGAAGGTGAAGAAGAAGATTTTTCACATATAGAAATCCCTACAATTAAGATTCCAAAAATAGAAATTCCTAAAATCGAAATACCAACAATAGGCTTTTCTAAACTGGCAACCAAGATTCATAAGGAATTTGAAAAACGCAATGATAATTCGGATGAATCTGCGGAATATGATTCAACTTCACAAACAGAGAATTTAGCTGAAGCAAATCCGGACGGAATTATTGACTCATTATTCACTAAACCTGAGCAAATTCCTGCTGAAGAACAAGAAACAGCTAATAATTCTTCCGAGCATATTGTTGATCCTGATGAATATGCTCTTTATAAAAAATATCTGGGATAATTTTTCTGTACAGAGATGCTTTAAGGAGGTTATAGTGCCTAAGAAGGTTAAAATAGCAAACAGACTTGTCGGCGACGGAGAACCGTGTTTTATTGTAGCCGAAATTGGTATAAATCATAATGGCTCGGTTGACCTTGCAAAAAAAATGATTGATATTGCAGTTACAACCGGATGCGATGCGGTAAAATTCCAGAAAAGAACCGTTGATATTGTATATACAAAAGAAGAACTCGCAAAAGAACGCAAAAGCATCTTTGGTAGCACTAACGGAGATTTGAAACGAGGGCTTGAATTTGGTGTAAAAGAATACAAAGAAATTGCTAGATATTGCAAAAAACAAGGTATAATGTGGTTTGCATCGTGCTGGGATGAAAAAGCTGTCGATTTTATGGAACAGTTTGATATTCCTTGTTATAAAATAGCTTCTGCATCTTTGACAGATGATAATTTGTTAAGATATACCCGTTCAAAAGGAAAACCTATCTTCCTTTCTACAGGGATGAGTACTATGGAGCAGATAAGACACGCAGTCAAAGTTCTCGGAAAAAAAGATTTGATAATATACCACTGCACTTCGACTTATCCGTCAAATGCCGATGAAATGAATCTTAATGTAATCAAAACATTGAAAAATGAATTTAATTGTCCGATAGGTTATTCCGGTCATGAAAGGGGAATAACACCGTCAATAATTGCAGCATCTTTGGGTGCTTGTTCGGTTGAACGTCATATTACGACAGACAGAACAAACTGGGGCTCTGACCAAGCTGCGAGTCTGGAAACCGCAGGACTTTATCACATGGTTAGAGATATACGTCAGGTGCCGACCCTGTTGGGAGATGGTGAAAAAGTTGTTTACGAAAGAGAATTACCCATTATCGAAAAACTTAGGAGAGTTAAATGATAAAACTTCCTAAAACAATAAAAATGATAATAACAGATTTTGACGGTATAGTAACCGACAATTGTGTTTATATTGACGAAGATGGCAAAATGAGCCGAAAGATAAATTTTAAAGATGTTATGGGTTTCTCTATTCTGCACAAAAACGGCTATAAACTTGCAATAATATCCGGTGAAAAAAATAAAGCTATAGATATAATTGCTGAGAAATTTGAAATAGAAACCTATCAGGGAATAAGAAAAAAACTTGAGGTCGTTGAACAAATAATTGAAAAATACGGATTATCCGATGAGGAATGGGTTTATATAGGCGATGATATTAATGATTATGACTCTTTATGCAGAGCAAAATACGCAATAACCGTACCAAATGCTGTCAAAAAGATACGTGAGATTCCGAATATACAGATTACAGAAACCCAATCAGGCGAAGGCGCTTTCAGAGAAGTTGCCGATGCGCTTGTGTAAGATTAATCTTTGAAGTTTTCTTTTACAAAATCATTAATGAGTTTTGTTCCCAAATTCCCCGCCGTGCGGTTTTGTTCAACCGCTAATTTCCTGAATTTTTCAAAGATTTCAGGGTCAACTAATAATGTTAGCCTTTTCTTTTCTTCTGCCATTGCTACCTTGTTATCATAAAATTCTACTTTATTTAAGTTTATTACATTCTATTTGACATATCAATTCCATTTTGTTATATTTAATTCTATAAAGTTGAATAAAGTAGGAGTAAAAAATGATGAAATATAAAGGAAAAAGAAACTTGGCTGAAATTAATAAAGATATATCATTACGGCTTTTGGATTCAGTTTGTATATTGGAAATTTTGGAAGATATGTTTGACGGGGAACGGAAGGAAAGTTTTTTAATAGATACGGCGAAGAAAAATTTAAGAAAGGCGTTTGAGGATATAGAGAAATGCAGAAAAATAATTTCGATTGTAAATTAATACTAAGCTTGTAGGGTTGGCGAAACGAAGTATGCCTACCTATTTTAAACTCCGTTTGTCACCCTGAGCTTGTTTCAGGACCTATTCGCAGGTAAGATTACCGAAACCAGTTCGGTATGACAGCACGACTGAATATGAAATTGTTATATTGAATTACTTTTAATTTTATTTGTAGTATAATAAACACACAAGCGGACGTAATTCAGTGGTAGAATGCAACCTTCCCAAGGTTGACGTCGAGGGTTCGAGTCCCTTCGTCCGCTTATTTTTTTTTGTAAAAAAAGTAAGCAAAAAACTTATCATATAGAAGTTGTCGTAATAATCACATAATATATTTACCCCTAGCAAAAAATTTTTTTATAGTTTTTATACTAAATATGAATATTAAATCTCCCAAAATAATAATTGGTCCTCAAGTGCGGCTGCCATTTGATTATATCAAAGGTTCTGAAGCCAAACGCTTTGCATGTTCCGAAAAGCTAACGAACGATTTATTTCAAAAAATTAAGAATTTATATGTAACTACTGAAACCGATTCGTATACGACAAAAACAACTGCTGTTTCAGCCAATGTTATTGAAGAAAAAATACAAGAAGTATTGCCGGCCCCGCTCAATATTAAAATTAATGAACTTTGTGACGAACATAAGAATTCACCTGATACAGTAGGAAGTATTTATTGGCGGCAAAATGAGAAAGATAAAAGCCTTTATATAAATGAAGTTGGTATTTTAATGAATTTAGCAAAAGATATGAAGGTCAATTACAACGATGTCAATACTTTGTTACACGAATTTCAACACATAATGGATGGAATTTTAAATCCTAAAATATATAGTCGCTCGCTCAAAGTTGCTATTAACGGCGATCCCCTCAAAACATTATTTCATAAATATATTAATATTGATGAAAAATTTAATTTTCTACAAAGAATCGTTTTTAACATAAAACTAAATAAGCAAATGCGTAAATTGCCGGACGAACTGAAAATAGATGAACTGCAAGAGATGAGAAATGTTATAAAATCTGAAATAAATGCATATTCTAATAATTTAAAATATCAGACTGAAATAAATAAAAATCTCGGTATAAAAGAAAACTTAATGTCAAATGAACAAAGACTTGCCGCATTCGATTTCGACAGAAAATTGAAATTTCTTAACAAAAAACTTTATAGAACAATTAAAAACCAACACAAAAAACACGCACGAGAAATAAAATAAGCACACTGTCGGATTGAAGAGTTTGGACATATGGCTTGCAATTAATTTACAGAAATTATTTTTATGATATATTGGAATGTGTATCTTAATATATTCGGCAACAATATAAAAGGAGTATAAGGTGAGAATAGATTCTGTAAGTACAGGTCCGCAATTTAAGTCTAACGTAAAATTCATATACAATGAAAGATATGGAAAAGCTATTTTAGAAAATAAACCTTTTGGAGAATTTGTAGATAAACTCGCAAAAAATGGAAAAAATTCTACGGTTGTATTTATACCTGAAAAAGAAAATCTTTGGATTTGGGATAGATTTCTTGCTGTCCCAGGAATAAAAGACAGAAAAACAGGTGAATGGATATCGTATGAAGATCTTAAAATAAATTACCATAAAGATTATATGAGAGTTTATGATAAAGATTATGAGCAGTTACATCGAATAGTTAAATTTACAAGCATTGAACCTCAAGATAATGATTTTAAGCAAGTATATTCAGCCTTGAACGGTTTAGACCATGGCTATCTTAATATTTACGTCACAGATGAGATTGATGGCAAAATTCATCTTGCACACAGTACTTTAAGAGCAGATCAAAATGCTGATATGGCTGCATTTAAATATTTGGCAGCTGAATCTATTTTACCTGACAACCCTATATCTGTTGACTCAAGACTTAATAAATATCTTAATCCGAAACCGGAATCCAGAGTTACTCTATTATATGAAGATTCGAGAAATGATTTGTATAATAATAAAGATTTTATAGGTTTTATTGAATGGCTTGATAATATCAAGTCTAAAAAGGATAATCAAAACATAATAGTAAAACCTTGGCGCAGAATTAATAAAGACGACAAACTAAATTTTATTGATGTTATTACAATTGAACAATATCCTTTTGAATCTAATGGTTCTAAATGCAGAAATATACTTCAAAATTTTTATAAGGGTTTATTGTGGCATGGTTTTGGTTTTGATTCGGCAAAAATAAAAAATAATTTAAATTGGGGATCTTACGGTGATAAGTCCACTTATCCTGATATAATTAAGCCCTTTAATGTATGTGTATAAAGTTTGTCTATTTATTTAGCAATTAGGGTGGGCAAAATGAAATGCACCTATTTTAATGTTTGAATTAGCTTGTACGCCATTGAGTTTGAAGTTGAAAATAGTCGCAAAAAAATGAGTAGAAAAAGTCACTTTTGGAGTAGTTTCAGTCAACTCATTTCCGACCTCTTGATATCGGGAAAATATGAGATTCTTCGGCTCTTTGTGCCTCAGAATGACGAAAAAGATTTCCAAGCAAAACGGACAAAAA
>Ga0310690_10002828_pt1 | contig 27391 bp, 18 predicted proteins | sample AusTroGonzalo_MG_2_FD_207661 | JGI IMG/M metagenome (GOLD analysis project Ga0310690, IMG submission 207661) | Bovine rumen microbial communities from tropical cattle in Woodstock, Queensland, Australia - Gonzalo_04 (v2) (version 2) | ecosystem: Host-associated > Mammals > Digestive system >...
CGTTGTGATGGCTGTCACGAAAGCTGTGAGTGCGGCTACTAACATCTTCACCACAATCTCGATGATGCGCTTCTTGTTCATAGTGCTATGGATTTAGAAGGTTGATCATCCTGCGAAGGGGTCATCCCCGCCGTTGCCGCCGCCAGAGGCCTTGGTGAAGGTCTTGGTGGTCACCGAGCTGCTATTGCCCTCCTTGATGGCGATGGCCTTGACGGTGGTCGTCGCGCTCAGGGTGAAGGCCGCGTTGTAGAGGCTGCTTTCAGCCGTGGGCGTGCTGCCGTCGGTGGTGTAGTGGATGGCGCTGCCATCGGTGGCGCTGATGGTCACCTGGGTCGTCTCGGTGAAGGGCGTGGTGCCGCTGATAGTGGGCGCGGCTACGGTCTCAGGCTCGTTGGTGTTGCCACCTGTGTTGCCTCCATTGCCGCTGTTGCCGCCCGTATTGCCACCCGTCGAAGAGCCGTTGCCTTCTGGGTGTTCTGCCTTCCACTTGGCCACAGCCGAGGCCACGGGTTCCAGCACCTGCACCTTGCGCAGCTTGCCGTTGACGGTGACCTCCTCGGTGTCGATGATGTTGCGCAGCTCCAGCGTGCAGGCACTCTTGAAGGATGGGCCGCAGAGGTTGTCGAGCTTCGAGGCGTCGGGCAGGAAGCGGATGTGGATGGCCCTCACGATGGTGTTGGGGTTCAGGCCGTCCATCGCGGCGATGCTCTCCACGGCGGCTCCCTTCACCACCTGTGCGGTGGGATAGAAGATGCCGAGGCCGTCCAGCTGCACCGGCACACCCTGTGCCACCAGCTCGGGAAGGTGGTCGATGATTTCCTTCAGCACGCCCTCGATCACGTTGCGCTTGTAGACGCTGCCGTGGGTGACCATGTGTTCGCAGAAGCCACGCAGCGAGAGGGTGGCCTGCCGGTCGACTACGGGATAGTACTTGCCGTAGCCCGCATTACGTTCGTTCTTGTTCTTTCTGAGGTTAATCCCCATTGCAATCTTTTCTTTTGCCATGATGATAAATGATTAAAGTTAGTGATTAGGTTTACTTTAGTCACTTCTGTCATTCACTTCTGTAGTCCAGGGAATGCTGGCAAAATGCTTCGGCGGGGACGGAATCGCGCGACTTCCTTTTTGCCGGTTTTGCAACAATGTTGCAAAGATACGACTTTTTTCCGAATTGACAATGCTTTTTGCGAAAAAAAAATCGAAAAAAAAAAAAAAAACACAACGTCGCTGAGCGACGGTTGGAACGTCACTCGTCGACGGTCAGCACGTCACCGAGCGGCAGTTGGAACGTCACTCGCTGAGGGTTAGATAGGAGCCGATTTTTTACGAACTTTCTCTCTTTCCCAGTTTCCCAATTATGACAAGAACGTTTTTGAATACTTGAAGCAGAAATTCTTATTATTATTAATATTAATAATAATAAAATAGTAATGATTAGTATTTTGGGAATGTGTTGCGGTTTGAAAAACCTAGATGTCATAAATGAGAAAGTGAGAAATTGGGAAACTTGACCTTGTTTTTCCGAAAATCCTCCTTATCTTTGCAGTCTAAAAACATTCATAGAATGAGAAATTCTGTCCTCCATAAGACCCCAAACTGCTCGTATTCAGCTAATTTGCTGAAATACAGTACTTTAACGGGGGGGGTAGAAATTTTCATCTAAGTTTTTGTAAATCAACGTCTACGCCATCGCTTAGGGCTCATGCTCTTCGCGGTGGCTTTTTTGTGTCTGCCCTTATGGCGGTGATGCTGGTCTTTGTCCTATGTAGCTGCACTAAGGAGGAGGCTGGGGTGCGAGAAGATAATAAGCCGAAGCCGCAGTCCCCGACTGGCATAATAGCACCCGCCTGGGCAGACACTTCTTATTTTGGGTTCACCATAGATACCACTTGGTTTGGAGACACCATCATACCCATCAATCCCTGAAGCCATGATGAATCCATTGAAGAAATATCGGCAACGTAAGGCGCAAGACCGCATAGCCCGCGAGATAGCGGCACGCTATGGGATGCTTAAGGAATATGAAGCCGCAAGGAAGGGAGGGTTGAGCCCCTTGGAGGCTTTGGAGGATTGGGACCTGTTGACAGTTGAGAATTTAAAGTTGATAGTTGACAGTTGCGAGAAGCCAGCCGCCGCTTCGCGTCATTGCGAGGAACGAAGCAAACTAGTGAAACCATCCGGAAAAACCGCACCGCAAAGTCATCATTGCGGGCTTAACCCACAATCCCTTGCATCAATTAAAGAACCTGAAACTGTTTGAATGTTATGAGTGATTTCTTTAATCTATTGATACGTGTTTTGGTTGAGAACATACTAGCAATAATAGCCATTGTTCTTTCATTAACCGCAATCATATTTGATTGGCGTAGAGGTAAAGAGAATCATAGAATTGCAGAAGAGTCAAATCGTATAGCAACAGTATCAAATCATATAGCAAAAGAAGCCATATTGGCATCAAAGAATACTAATAGTATTGCTATGGAAGCCAATCAATTGGCAAAGGAGGCCAATCAATTAGCAAAGGAGGCCAACAGTATCCAGGAAAAGATCAACAGTGCTGAATACGAAATTATAAACAGCACCAAAGAATCAGTCTTGAGATTAAAAAGTGTTCTTCAGTCAATTCAGGAAAAAATCGAATATTATAAGGAATCCAAGGGATGCTTGAGCCTTTCTGAAGTAATGGAGCATAAAAAAGAGGACAGATGGGGTTATGGGATTTCTAGAGAAAGAGAGTACTTTGAGAAATTCAGAATGACTAATGATTATACTATGATCATGTGCATGATTGAAGATGAAAAACGTAGAATAACGTTTAGAAAAAACATATTAACTTTAGCATGTGATAATATATCAATGGAAAGTTTGCCTATACTCATCGGTGAACTCGATAGCATTATAAATACTGAGCTACCAGTGAGTTTTGGCGGCCTGCCGAAAAAAAATTTCATAGTTGATTTTGGCAGCACTAACACAATGAAGACATGGATTCAAGAAGAAGAGTTTAATTATGCTAGTTGCTTTGAAAAGACATTCACTAGAGGATATAATGGTCAAATTATTACCCCAAGTGCATCAATACTGGACTCTATAGTATTAGAACCGGACACTATAGAATCATTTATAGACTACCTAAATGGTTGTGAGAATTCATTCAACTTATTTAAAATGGAGCAACAAGTAAAAGACCCCGACGTATTATTGTTTTATGGAGCAAGTAATAACGACATTGAACTTGTAAGACGTGCTATAGAAAGGGGTGCAGACGCAAGTGTTTCCATCTATGATATTCTATTACGATACAAAGACAAATTGGAGATGTTCAATGAACAGCGCACGAAGTCCCAAAAGGAACAGCGCATGAAGTCCCCAAGCAATGCCACCCCAAATTAAAAACCTCATCGTATTCATTGTTTCTAAAAACGCTAAAACTTCAGATTATGGATAAAGCAACCATCATACTAACCATTATCTCGCTTTTTCTGGCTCTTGTTTCCCTTGCTGCCATAGTATTGTCAATTATCGCATACAGGGAATCCACAAAAGCTGCATTGAAGGTGAGTAGTAAGGAGCATGAGATGTCGGAGAATTTAAAGTATATGGTGCTGGAATTGATTGCTGTTCTTAGATCTATAGATGCAAAAGCCGCCCTAGGATTGTCTTCGGATGGTAAAACCGACTATACTTATGAAATTAGAGAATTGCAACGCCTTCAATCCCGACCTGAATTCCTTTTATTTTTGAATTCTATAGAAAATGTAGAAGAAAGATGTTCAATTGAGTCGTTATTAAGTGTTTTAGTATTGCGGTCCAAGTCCGATAATAATATTAGAGACGAAGTGCATTCTATACTGGAAAGAATGAAAAACCACTTAAATGTTGATGGGGTTATAAAAAAAGTCAATAATGATTATGCTAATGAGTGTAACCGATTATCACTAATATTATGCGGAATGTCAGGAATATATACGGACTATTCTGACAATCATTATAAAAGGAATATAAAAAATGAAAACGTACTGATAATATCTAAATGGTATGATGGATATAAGGATTTTGTTAGATACTTAGTTGAAATAAAAAAGATTAATGACAAAATTCTAAAACCCACCAGCCTTCCTCCTTTTCAGAATTTAGGCGAGTCAACTATGGATCATAATAGTAACGACAATGATAATTATCAGGGGGAGAAAATGATATTTGAAAAATATCAAGATGAATATGAAGATTTTTTGAATTATCAAAATAATCCTGAAATATCTGAAAAGTAGTATAAAAACAATAATTATATAAAAAACGAACATGAACCCCACCCAATACAACCAACTGTTCTCCTTTATCTGGAACATCGCCACGGATGTTCTGGTCTATGCTTTCGAGAAGGGCGAATATAAGAAGATAATCATGCCGATGATGGTGTTGCGCCGCATCGACGTGCTTTTGGAACCCACGAAAGAGAAGCTTCTTGCCCAAAAGAAACTGCTGGATGAAAGGAAGATTGACAACCAAGACCCCATACTTTTCAACATCACGGGTTATCCGTTCTACAACACCTCGCTCTTCACTATGAAGACGCTGAAAAGTGAGACAGACCCGCTGCGCCTGAAACTGAACTTCACTGACTATCTCAACGGCTTCAGCAAGGACGTGCAGGACATCATCGACAAATTCCACCTGCGCCAGATGGTGGACAACCTCACTGAGGCAGAACGTTTGGGCAGCATCATAGAGAAATTCACTGACGATAAAATCAATCTTAGCAACAAACCCGTGCATGATGATGAAGGGCGTGTGAAACTACCTGCTCTCGACAATCACACCATGGGAACCATCTTTGAAGAACTGTTGCGTAAATTCAACGAAGAAAACAATGTCACTGAGGCTGGTGAGCACTTCACGCCAAGGGACTATGTGAAGCTGCTGGCCGACCTCGCCGTACTGCCTGTCGCCGACAAGATTACCGATACTACTTATTCCATCTATGACGGGGCTTGCGGAACGGGAGGCATTCTCACCATTGCTCAGGATAGAATCAAGGAAATCGCTGCCAACAGAGGAAAGAAAGTGAATGTGGACATCTACGGACAAGAGTTGCAGCCCGAAACCTACGCCACTTGCAAGGCTGACCTGATGATTTCGGGCAACATCGACAGGTTTCAATATATGCACAACGGGGAGCCTCGCGAATACATCGCCTTCGACAGCACCATATCAAGAGACGGACACACAGGCGAGACCTACGACTTCTGCATCAGCAATCCACCCTTCGGTACGCCATGGAAAGAGGACTTGAAGAAGCGTGGACTGAGTGAAAGTGAAAAAAAGAAGTTCTCCGATTCGCGCTTTCAAATCGATGGGGATGAGGTAAAGGAAATCTCATTCCTCCCTGACATCGGCGATACACAGATGATGTTCCTCGCCAACAATCTTTCGCGGATGAAAATGACTACGGGAATTGGAACCCGTATCGTGGAAGTGCACAACGGTTCCTCGCTTTTCACTGGCGATGCTGCCAGCGGTGCCAGTAACCTGCGCCAGTACATCATTGAGAATGATTTGTTGGAAGCCATTGTTGCTATGCCTGAGAAGGATTTCTATAATACGGGTATCGGCACCTTTATCTGGGTGATTACCAACCGCAAGGAAGAACGTCGCAAAGGCTACGTCCAGCTTATTGACGCTACTGAAATCAAGTCACCATTGCGTAAGAACCTAGGTGAGAAGAATTGTGAGACAACGGAAAGTGACAGAGCTCAAATTCTTAAGCTTTTGATGGATTTCAAGGAATCACCACAGAGTAAGATTTTCCCCAACAACGAGTTCGGCTATTGGAGCGTAAAGGTGTGCCGTCCTCTGCGGCTCAAAGCACAAATCACCGATGAAGGGATAGAAAAGTGCATCAACGACAAAAAGTATAAAGACCTTCAGGATTGGTTGTCGAAGCTGTTTGAGGAAACCGGCGACAAGGAATATCTTGATTTTAACGATTTTATCAAAAAGGCCCAAGTCGTCACCAAGAAACACGGCTACAAGTGGAAGAAAACCCATGCCGATGCCTTGCAGAAATATTTCACCGAGGTTTGCCCCGATGCCGAAATAGTGTATGACGACAACGGCAGCCCCGTTCCCGACAAGGCGTTGGAAGATTCTGAAATCATTCCCTTGCGCTATAAGGGAGGCATTGAGGGCTTCTTCAACAATGAGATTCAGCCTTATACGCCTGATGCATGGATTGATGAGGATAGTATTCAAGTTGGGTATGAACTCTCCTTCACCAAGTATTTCTATAAGCCGAAGGAATTGCGCAGCCTTGATGAAATCAGTCGGGATATTCGCGTCATCGAAGAACGCACAGATGGATTGTTAGATGAAATCTTAGAGAGATAGTATGGAGAGGTATAGCGATTATAAGGATAGTGGAATTCCTTGGATAGTGGAAGTTCCAAAACATTGGGAGGAGAAAAGGGCCAAATATCTTTTCAATAAGGAGAACCGTATTCCAGAAGAAACAGACGAGGTAATTACTTGTTTTCGAGATGGAACCGTTACACTTCGTAAAAATCGAAGAATCACAGGCTTTACGGAATCCTTCAAAGAAATCGGTTATCAAGGAATCAAAAAAGGCGATTTGGTAATACATCAGATGGATGCATTTGCTGGATCAACGGGTGTTTCAGATTGCAATGGTAAAGCTACGCCCGTGTATAGTGTTTGCACGCCCAAAGACAACACACTGCTCACCCAATACTATGCAAAAGTAATCCGACTAATGGGCTTGAATGGTTTTATCCAATCTCTTTATCGTGGTATTAGGGAAAGGTCATCGGATTTCCGTTTTGAAACTTTTGCAAGACAGTTATTGCCCGTCCCTCCGCTCCAAGAACAAGAGAAAATCGTAAGTTATCTTGATGGCAAGACTTCTAAGATAGATGCGTATGTGGCAGACAAGGAGCGTGAGATAGAGTTGCTTCAAGAGCTGAAACAGACAGCCATTGCGGATGCCGTCACCAAGGGCTTGAATCCTAATGGGAAGATGAAAGACAGCGGAATCTCTTGGATTGGAATGATTCCGGAACATTATGAAATAAAGCAGTTACGTTCATTCTTATCGTTGTTTTCTGAAAAAGGACATGGTGATGCACAACTTCTTTCTGTCACTCGTGAACAAGGAGTAATACTGCGAGACAAAGACAACAAAGAAGAAAACCACAACTTCGTCCCCGAAGATTTAAGTGGATACAAGTACATTGAGAAAGGTGACTTTGTAATCAATAAAATGAAAGCTTGGCAAGGCTCTTATGCCGTGTCCAATTATAATGGGATTGTCAGCCCTGCTTACTATACATGTAAACTAAAAGGAGTAAACAATGATTTCTTTAGCATGGCGATAAGGAGTAAAGCATACGTTGGATTCTTCACATCGTATTCTAAGGGTATTAGAGTCGGACAATGGGATTTAGATCCCAATGCTTTAAAGTCGATACCATTCTTTTTGCCTCCAATTGAAGAACAACTATCAATAGTATCTCACATCGAAAGAAAATGCGCCAAAATCAGTTCTCTCATCACAGAACTTGAATCAGAAATAAACTACCTGAAAGAATACAAGCAGCGACTTATTGCTGATTGTGTTACTGGACAGGTGAATGTACAAAATGTTTGAGAACATTAATAAACAAACTATGAGTAGTAAGAAGAATAAAAAACAAAGATCCAAAAAGCCCCAAAAACGCAAGAAAGCGCCAAAAGTTGATGGAGCCATTAATAAATCTACGGGAACAGAGGTGTCTCCTTTGGATCCAGATGCATCGTCTCTGGACAGCATAGATGGTTTGGATTCGGAGCCAATTGATCCTGACCTCCAAACCACTAAGGGTTATGGGAAAAGGCGACCGATTGACAATATTCTGACCTTGCTTTCATCAATTGTATCCCTCTTTATTGCATTTCATCCATATCTGGCAAATGGTAAATTCTGTGCAATTGTCAATGGTAATGAAGTAAAATCTCCTGTTATTCGAAATTGTCTTGTATATTTTGATTCAGATTCCGTAGACCTTACAAGTATTGACATTTTTCCGCAAATAAAGAACGATTCAAAGATTCCCTTAAAAGATGTAAACTTGAAATATACAATTCAATCTAAGTCGGCAGATATTGATTTTACAAGTGACTATAAAATATATAGGTATAAAAAAAGCAAAGAAGCAATAAATGTCGATAAAACCATTTATTCTAATTTCGATGCACCGAAACTATTCGAACAGTTTGTGATTAAAGATGAAGGACGAGCTACCATTGATTTAGAAGCAACGTACGCAGGAGCCAAAAAACCATTTTTGTATCATTCTGAAATCTATGCTAGAAAGCGTTTCGGAGATGCCATGATAATGTCCTCGGATATTGTTGATTTTGACGCATCAAAGTTCTCAAGAAACAAAGGATTTGATCACAAATGTGTATTATGTATTTTATTAGATGATGAAGTGAAAATTATTGAAGATTATAAATACAATCAACTGTTAATGGCACTCGAAGAGTCTGATACTACATTGAAAGATGATGGTGAAACAGAATTTTGTCATAGTAGCGATAGCATTATTCCTGAAAAGTGTTATAGTGATGTAGAGCGTAATATTCGTAGAAATAGTATAAGTCTCGAAGAACATGATAGATATAATCGTAATATATATAAAGTATTTAAAATATTTAAAAAAAGTGAACCAAAGCGTGGTCGAGATAGAGATGGTATTGATTTTGAAGAATACGATAGAAATAGATATGATGATGAATCAAATTGTATTCCAATTACAAGACCATTTTACAAGAGAATTATTGTAGTAATTATTGTCTGTGTTATTTGTTTATTAGGATTGTTTATTATCATTAGACGAGTACAGCTGCATGGAAAGAATGTGCCGTCGTATGAAGGAAACAAGTCGAATAGACAAGTTAAATTGAATACTAAAGAAGGTGATTCGACTAAAGAAACTAATTCGATTGGAGTTAATAAGAATAAAGCCAAAAAGACCTGGTCTCTATCTGTCATTCAAATCTTGCTTGCTTTATTATTATACGTTTCTCTTTATTTCATTCTGGGAATCTTTTTTGAGACATCCAGATGGTTCTGGCAAGGTTTTGGTATATTGAGTATTGCACTTGTATCATGGCCAGTGTCACGTTGGATTGTGAATGCGTTATCGAAAAATCGTTCTGATCGATTCCCAAAAGAACTAATTTCCATTTTGTTATGGATTCTTCTCATTAGTTTTATAGCATTGTTGTTTGTCTTCTTCATTTAATAGGACTATCATGCCAACCGATACTTCAGAAAAAGGACTTGAAAGCATTCTCGTCAACTATTTGCGGGATGTGCATCACTATGAGCAAGGCGTTTCTAACGACTATAACAAAGACTATGCTCTCGATACTGGCAGGTTGAAGCGTTTCCTTTTGGCGACCCAGAAGCAGAAAGTGGAAAACACGGGCTGTTTTGCCTCACCTGTGTTGGAACGCAAATTCTTCACCGAACTTTGCAAGCAGATTACAACGCACGGCATTACCTATATGCTCCGCAAAGGGTTTCGCTATATCTCGGAATTGTTTGACCTGTATTATCCGCTCCCTTCGGAGCTGAACCCCACAGCCAAAGAGCTCTACGGGAAGAACATCTTCTGCGTGACAAGGCAACTGTTCTATAGCAAAGAGAATACCGACAGTCTTGACGTGATGGTCTCACTTAATGGTCTACCCGTAATCACCTTTGAGCTGAAAAACCATTACACAAACCAGACTGTGGAAAATGCCATAAAGCAGTATAAGAATGATCGCGACCCGAAAGACCTACTGTTTGCGCCAAAACGCTGTGCAGTGCATTTCGCTGTGGATGACGACGACATCATGATGTGTACTTGGCTCTCAGGCAAGACCTCGTGGTTCCTTCCTTTCAACAAAGGAACCAACGGTGGCGCGGGTAATCCCATCAACCCCAATGGGGTGAGGACGGCCTATCTCTGGGAAGAAATCTTGAAAAAAGAGTCGCTTTCGGATATTCTGGAGAACTATGCTCAGGTAGTCGTGAAGAAAAAGAGGAAGAAAGACCCTCGGACTAAAACGGTAAAGGAAACAACCAAAACAATGGTAGTGTGGCCTCGCTACCACCAGTTAGACGTGGTGCGGCAGCTGCTGAAAGAGACCAAAGAGAAAGGTGTGGGGCAGCGTTTTCTTATTCAGCACTCGGCAGGTTCGGGCAAATCCAATTCCATCACTTGGCTGGCTTACCAGCTGGTTGGGCTGTTGGACGGGACTAAGCCCTTGCTTGACAGTGTCATTGTTGTGACTGACCGCGTAAACCTTGATAATCAAATCAGGGACAATATAGTTGCCTTCAAACGATTGCAGAATATTGTGGAATGGGCTGACAGTGCCGAACATTTGAAAAACCATCTGGACAGCGGAAAGAAAATCATCATCACCATCGTCCACAAGTTTCCCTACATCCTTGAAGCCATCGGTAATGAACTAAAGAACAAACGCTTTGGCATCATCATTGACGAAGCCCACAGCAGTCAGAATGGTTCGCTGTCAGCCAAGATGAATATAGCTTTGAGTGGCAGTTATTGCGAGGATAGTTCAGACCTCGAAGACAAGCTAAATGCTATCATTGAGGGACGCAAGATGGTGAAAAACGCCAACTACTATGCCTTCACCGCCACGCCGAAAAACAAGACCTTGCAGATGTTCGGTATTCCCTATGAGAAACCTGACGGCGAGACTGGCTATCGCCCCTTCCATGAATACACAATGAAACAGGCCATTGAGGAAGGGTTTATCATGAATGTCCTGGAACATTACACTCCTTACGACAGTTACTATAAAATCGTCAAAGCCATTGAGGACGACCCAGAGTTTGAGAAGAAACAAGCCCAGAAGAAGCTCCGCTCTTTCGTGGAAAGCCAGCCTGAAACCATACAACAAAAAGCCGCCATTATCGTGGAACACTTCCATAACAATGTCATCAACAAAGGCAAAGTGGGCGGCGAAGCAAGGGCGATGGTAGTGACAAGCAGTATCATCAGGGCTATTGAGTTCTACTACGAGATAGAGCGACTGCTGAAGTTGCGCAAAAGTCCCTATCGGGCGATTGTTGCTTTCTCCGGCTCAAAGCAATATGGCGGCAAGGAGGTGACAGAAGCCTCAATCAACGGATTCCCTTCGGGTGACATCGAGGACAATATGGAGATAGACCCCTACCGCATCCTTGTTGTGGCAGACAAGTTTCAGACAGGCTACGACCAGCCGCTGCTGCACACGATGTATGTAGACAAGATACTGACGGATGTGAAAGCGGTGCAGACCCTTTCGCGCCTCAATCGCTGTCATCCCAAGAAACGCGACACCTTTGTACTCGACTTTGCCAACGACCCGGATGACATTAAGGCAGCTTTCCAACGATTCTATAAGACGACGACGCTTTCAAAAGAGACAGACCCGAACAAACTGAATGACCTTATCACTACTATTGAGGAAGCCAATATCTATACAGAGGAAGAGGTGAACGAACTGAACATGAGGTATTGGAACAACGAGCCTCGCCAGAGCTTAGACCCCATCATCAATGTGGCGGTAGACCGCTTCAAGCAGTTAGACGACAACACGAAGATCAAGTGCAAGAGCAGCATCAAGTCGTTCAACCGAACATATCCCTTTATTGCTGCCGTGATGCCCTATAAGAGTGTGGAATGGGAGAAACTCTATACCTATTACTCGCTTCTCGTCCATAAACTGCCTGTTCTGAAGGGAGAAGACTTCACCGAAGGATTGCTGGAAGCCATTGATTTTGACCAATACCGTATCATCAAAGGAGAAGAAGTGAAGATTGAGTTGGAGAACAAAGACTGTGAGATAGACCCCATCCCAGTAGGTCAGCCCAAAGGGAAAGCCGAACCACAGATGATGAAGCTGAGCGACATCCTTGATGAGTTTAACGGCATCAACTGGATGAACAAGGAGAAAGCCAAGGAACAGATTGAGGAGTTGCCGTCACGAGTTCAATCCGATGAATCGTTTGTGAATGCGGCAAGGAACAGCGACAGGGAAACAGCCTTGAAGCAGTTCAACAACTCCATGCTGAATATTATCGTACAAATGATGAATGAAAACTCGGAGTTCTGTCGCAATTACTTGGATAATCCCAACTTTATGAATTTCATCAACCAAAGGGTGTTTGACTCGGTGTATCTCAACGTCAACAACCACTTCAACGCCCCCATCGGCACTGTTAATACCTAAATAGAAGAATCTCGCTATATCACCACGTTTCAACCTCCCGTACCATTTCAGGACTTTGCCTCAACTCCCTTGCAATCTCCATCGGGTCTTTGTCGCTTCCCCAGTCTTTGTGGAAACGGGCTAAAGCCCTGTCGAGCCGTTCGTCCGAGTCGTTTTTCGTTCCTGTCATAGTATTCATAGCGAATGGTGTTGTTATCGCCAGCAAAAGTAAACATATTATTTGAAATGCTCGAAAATTGTTGTGGTTTTCGGCGAAAGTCGTAATTTTGCGACCTGAACAATCATATACGAACCAGTAAAAAGACCGTCATAAGAAAAGAAGAATAGAACATACATCATAGCGTGAAAATCGCTGTCTTTTTAGGCACAAAACTCGACACTTGGCAGGCATGTAAGGGCTTGCTTAACCTATCAGAAAGACATGCGACCAATGCTACTCGTGATAATATCACAGCGAGGGCAGCGGCCGCATTCAGTCTGTTAGGAGGAGTCGAGTCCTGTGCCTAAGCTGTTTTGTGGATACGCGCCCTCGCTCTTTTTGAGTCAACAACAAAAAAGAGCATATCATGGAAAAGAAAGCCAAAGACGACAAGACCCCAAGAATCACCAAAACCGTCACTAACAACTTCAACGCCCCCATCATGCACTATTACGAGTATGTGGAAAACAATTATGCCAACGGCAACCCCGACAAAGGCGAAATGCAGGAGACCTTTGAAGGCCTGCCCACTACCGAGCAGATGAAGCAGGCGGTGCTGGCCACCATGAAGCAAGGCTACTGGGGAAGCAGCCGAGGATGGGCTGTGGTGTATCGCGTCTACCAGATGAAAGGCTACTGCAAAAGCTACGCCCAGTTTGCCCGCGAGGTGGAGGATTGGGGCATTGAGACCACGTTTTTGTGCAATTACGATGCCATTCAGAAACCCATCGCCACGGGTATGCTGTCAGGTCTGCCTGAGAAATGGGAGGCGCAAGGCGCGCAAGGTCAGCTGGTTAAGTTGGCCAACGCGCTTATCAATGAGCTGAACGGCTTGATGTAGTTTTCTGAAAGTTCTGAAATTCAGAACCGAAAAACCGAATAATATGCCTTTGGAGTTCTGAAAGTTCTGAAAAACGTTCTAAAAGTTCTGATAATGATTCCAAGCCCCGACAGAATTTGCCGGGGTTTTTTGTTGTGTGTTCCTTTGCACCGTAAAACATTGGTACCAATACACAATCAATCGAATTACAAACAATTTAAACACACAACAACAATGGAATCCTTAGTAAGAATCCTCAATCAATCAGCACTGACCCAGCGTCAGTACCAGGACAAGAAAACGGGTGAACAGAAGGTGATGAACACCGTCACACTGAAACTCACCAACGGCACCGACACCTTCATCGGCGAAATCACCGGCGAACGCGCCGTGAACTGCCCACACTATGACCCGCAGTACTTCTACCGCGTGCAATGCACCATGACGGTGCGCGAGTGGAACTCGGCACAGACCGGCGAAGCACAACAGGCAACCACTATCTACATCGACAAAATCAGCGCAGTCTAATGGGATATGCTTCGCATAGAAATGCTTTGCATTCGACGGAGTCAAATCTGTCAAAAATCGAATGAAAATCAATCAAAAATCATAGCAGAGAAATACGATTTTGAAAGATTTTAAAAAGAGATTTTTTCAAGATTTCTTGCCGAAGGCAATCCAAAACACAAAAGAAATGAAGGAACTGAATTTCACTGAGAACAAGGTTCAAGTCCTCACGCTGGACGACCTTGAAAAGACCTACCGCGAGAACCTCACCGACGGCACGCCCGTGGGCGGCATCTACCACTTCGAGCTGATCCATCAGGTGCTAGACCTCTTCGAGCAGCAAGGGCTGAAGCCCGAGGTGCAGGAAATCTTCGCCGCCAATAACCGCGACTCGCGCCGTCCCGGAGCCACCGTGCTGAAGGAGCTGGCCGAGAAGTTCGGCGAACACGCCGTGGAAGCCCACCTGCTCAGGCGCGTCTACGCGAACATCATCATCCATGAAGGCGAGACTGACCACATCGTCACCTGCCTCGCCGTGGCCTACCACCAGAAAGGCATCCAATTAGGCATCGGCCCGATGGTGAGGGTCTGCCACAACCAGACCATCCTCGGTGCAGAGGACGTTATCGCCAACTACGCCTGCTACGGTCAGCATAGCGGCGACACCCGCGTCGGCATCAAGGAAATCATGCAGCAAGCCCTGTATTGGGCCGAGCACTACGGCAGCCAGCAGGAACACCGCCTGCAGGCCATGCAGCAGCTGGCTTCGGTGCCCTTCACCTACAACGACATGCTTCAACTCATCGGCAGACTGGTGGAGCTGCGCATCGTGCATGACACCGGCATCGCCACCCTCCGCAACGGCACGCCCTATCCCCTGAGCAGTTGCCAAATCAACGAGACGGCAGAGCAGCTCCTGCTGATGATGGACGAGAGCGAGGACCGCTCGTACTGGGACGCTTACCAGCAGCTGAACACCGTGCTCAAGCCCGACAGGATGGACATCCCCGCCGTCCTGCCTCAGTCCCTCTCCCTATTCGAAACCCTTAAACAACTATCCTTATGACTCAAGAAGAAAACAACAACGAGGCGTTGGCCTCGAAGAGAAGGAAGGTCTTGAAGACCTATAGAGCAAACGCAAAGCTGTATGACGACTACAGCATAGAAGTCACACCCCAAGCCACGGGCGAGCCCTCGCAGGTGGAAGTGAAGAAGGTGGGGAAAAGCAAACGCTACCTCACCAACGGCAAGCAGCCCTTGGCCTGCATGGAGCTGAAAGTCCCCGCCGACGTGCCCGACAAGGCCGCCGCCTTCTTCCAAGAGCTGGACAAGCTGACCAAGGACATCCAAGTCAGCATCCCGGAATTGCCCAAGGGCGAGTTACTGATGGACAAGGATGACCTGAAGATACGCCGCTCCTACGAGGACGGCGGGATTACCGTCTGGTTCACCCTCAGGGCCAAAGGCCTATTCGATTTGCGCAGAGACTTGTATAACCTCACCAGCCTGATAGACAAATGTTTTGTTATCAACCAAGCTTAAGCAGCCCTACGGAGGCTGTCACCAAGGAGCAGTTCTGGGCGCTCGTCAGGGCGCCCAAAACCGCCAATGCCGTGCAAGGAGCGCGTGAGGCCTACGCCATGGGCGACAAGGCTGCCTACGAAAGGAAAAAGAAAGGCCTGCCGCTCATCGTCTTCCCCGGTACCTTCGAGGAATGGGACAAGGAGATGGAGGAGAAGCACGGGAACAGGAAGGTGAAGACGGGCAAGTCGGTCAGAGGACGCTGGCGTGCCCAAGCCCATGCCTGCCTCAACGGCCTCGCCGTGGCCGACTTCGACCACCTTGACGGTGATGTGCGTAAGCTTTGGGATTCGGTCTGCGGCAGACTCGCGCAGCAGGACTATAATCGCATCTTCCTGGTCTATGTCACGCCATCGGGTCATGGCTTAAAAGTTGTCTTCGCCGCCAATCCCGAGACGGGAAACCTCATCGACAACCAGATGGACTTGGCTTCAAAGCTGGGGCTGGAGCTGGACGAGTCGTGCAAGGATGCCAGCAGAGGGGCGTTTATGACTACCGACAAGGATATCCTGCTGATGGATGAGGCGCATCTGTTCACCTATCACAACCAGGAATTTGCGGAGAAGTATGAACCGCTTTACCGGGAGGGAAAGAGCCAGCCGACGAAGCCCAGCGACGCTTCGCGTCATTGCGAACGCAGTGAAGCAAACCAGGGGGCAAGTGTTGGAGAAGGTGATGCTTCTCATGAAGGTGGCAGTCTGGATGGCTTCGTTCCTCGCCATGACGGACTGGTACCTATGTACCACGGCGTCCCCTACTCCCGTATTGTGGAGGCTTGGCTGAACGGGAAGACGGTGGAGCCGGGCGACAGGCATCGCACCTCGCTGAACCTTGCGGATCATCTGCGCTACATCACGGACAACGATGCGGGACTGATTGAGACCATCCTGCGGCAGACCCCCTTCGTGGATGAAATCGTCCGCGAACGCGACGAGGACGTGGCGGCAACGGTGGCCAGCGCACAGAAGTACCAGATGTATAAGAACATTCCGATGCTCATGCGCGAGGCCTTGGAGCGCATGGGGATAGTGGTGGACGGGTATCCCTACGGCACGAGGGATGAGGTTGGAGGTAGAAAAGGAAGCGTCGCTTCGCGTCATTGCGAACGCAGTGAAGCAAACCAGGGGACAAGTGTTGGAGAAGGTGATGCTTCTCATGAAGGTGGCAGTCTGGATGGCTTCGTTCCTCGCCATGACGACACAAAAGCCTCCCAATCCGCAAGAGGACACATGGATATCTACTCCGCCTTACCCCTCCAGCAATGGGCTGCGGACTTGACCGAGCTGGCAAAGCACTACCCCTGCATGAATGCCCTGTTCTCCAACGTCCATCCCTTCAAGATCCCCGCCGTGCTGTTCAGCAGCGCCGCCATGTTCGGCACGCTGATGACGCGCACCTGGTACCACTTCTGGTATGAGCCGGAGACGGTCAGAAGGCTGAACTACTCCATCTTTATCATCGGTGACCCGGGAGCCGGAAAGAACGTCATAGAGAAGTTCTACTCCAAAATCTGCGACCCGATGATCCAGTCGGACCAGGTGGGGATTGATGCGGTGAACCGCTACAAGGACGGCAGGACAGAGCGCAGCACCAGCACGAAAGCCCAGAAGGCAGAAGCCCTGAAGAAGCCCGTGGTGGGCATCCGCGTGCATCCTGCAAGAACCGCCACCGGCGAATTCATCCGACACATGATGGCTGCCAAGGAGCAGGTGCAGGGGCATGAGCTCAACCTCCACATGTTCTCGTTCGACGCGGAGCTGGACAACGTCACCCGACAGAACAAGGGCGGCGACTACAAAGACCGCGAGATACTTGAAATCAAGGCCTTCCATAACGAGACGGACGGACAGATGTACGCCAACTCGGAGAGCGTCACGGCTATCTTCAAGGTGTACTGGAACTTTGTCTACACGGGCACCCCGTATGCCCTCCACCGCAAGGTGAGCCAGAAGAACTTCGGCACGGGGCTCTCCACCCGCCTCGCCGTCATCCCGCTGCCTGACAAGGGAAAGGCTGAAAGGCATCAGGAGGTGAAGACCGAAAGCGACGAGGAGCTGAGAACCTGGGCGTATCGTCTGGACAGGATGGAGGGTGAACTGCCCATCGAGCCCTTGAATGACGAGACCTATGAATGGCAGTCGGACCGCTTGGAGATTGCCGAATTCAACGACGACAAGGCCGACCGTACCCTGCTGAAGCGCATCCCCTACTACGGCATCGGCATCAGCCTGCCCTTCATCGTGATGCGCCATTGGGACGAGTGGCAGGAAAGCAAGACCCTCGGCATCGACGACATGGACAGGAGGCTCTGCCGGTTGGCGATGGAGATACAGTACCGCTGCCAGCAGTTCTTCTTCGGCGAGATGGCGCACAACTACTTCGAGGACCAGGGCAAAGAGTTCGTGCAACGCAAGCGTACCAACCGTTATGAAGAGTGCTTCCGCAAGCTGCCGGACGAGTTCAAGACGGAGAAGTTTATGGAGTGTTTCGGAGTCTCTAGTTCAACTGCTGCCAGAAGTATTGCAAGGTTGAAGGCTGACGGGTTAATTGAAAACGTGAAGTTTGGGCTTTACAAGAAATTGTCAAAAGAGTTGTTGTAGTCCAAAACTTTCCCACTTTCCCAATTATGACATTAGACATTTACCTTTTCATTTTTTTCGGTTTTTTGAGCGCCCCCGCCAGGAGTTTCCCTGACGGGGGCTATTTCCTCGATGTTTTTCAAAAATTTGGACATTAAATTCAAAAACAGTACCTTTGCAGCCGATAAATGAATGAAATGAGAAAGGCTATATACCTCATAATAATAATAGTATCGGTTCTGAACGGCTGCACGAGGAGTGGTGGTGACAAGGTCGTGGCAAGGGAAGAAGACTCGAACTATATCCAGCAGCTCCGTCTGGAATATGCGGCCAAACTCCTCGTCGAACAACCTGAGATGAGCATCGTGCAAATTGCTGCGGAATGTGGTTTCGGCAGTCACAAATACTTTACCGAACGTTTCCGCCTGCACTTCAGCATGACGCCTTCTGAGTTCCGCAAGGCCAGTCAGCAGTCTGAAAATCCTGCCGATGACGCTACCGATGAGGCTTGAAAAGTTTTCAATCTTGTCCGTAAGCCTACCAATCTTGTCCGAATAGTCTACCAATTTTGTCTTTTTTGTCCATTACATATAATGGATAGAGATATTGTATTATTTTTGCGGAATCAATGGTTGCATATTAACTAAATAGTAATCGTATGACAGAAGACAACAAAAAACGTGACGGCTTCGGATCGAAGCTCGGTATCATTGCAGCAGCAGCAGGCTCTGCTGTCGGATTGGGTAACATTTGTCGTTTCCCCTGTGAACTGGGTGAGAACGGAGGCGCGGCTTTCCTGTTGGTATATTTAGCCGTGGTCGTTATTCTGGGCATCCCGTTGATGCTTTCCGAATTGGTCATCGGGCGTCGCTCGCAGAGCAATGCGGTGGGCGCTTTCAAGAAGTTGGCACCCCATTCCAAGTGGCCTGTCATAGGCTATTTGGGTATCTTGTGCTCATTGCTTATCTTCGCTTCCTATTCCGTCGTGGCGGGCTGGACGCTCGAATACATTTTCAAGGCGGCCACCAATTCATTCAAAGGCGAAAACTTGGCTCTCATCGAGCAAGACTTCAAAAACTTCCACAATACGGGCTGGCTCAATGTGCTGTTGCAGGCCATCTTCATCTTTTTGACAGGCTTTGTGGTCTTCAAGGGTGTGCAGAACGGCATTGAGAAGTATTCCAAGATACTGATGCCCTTGCTATTAGTGATTTTGGTTGTTCTTGCCATCCGCTCCATCACTCTGCCCGGTGCCGAAAAAGGGTTGTCATTCCTTTTCCGTCCTGACTTCTCGAAGATTACAGGCCATACGTTCATAGATGCTTTAGGACAAGGCCTTTTCTCGCTGAGTATCGGCATAGGTGCGCTGATTACCTACGGTTCGTATGTGAATAAAAATGACAACCTGACCAGCACAGCCTTCTCGGTGATAATTTCCGACACACTCGTCGCCCTCCTTGCCGGTTTGGTCATCTTTCCCGCTGCGTTCACGTTTGGCGTCAAGCCAGAGGCAGGCATGGATTTGGTGTTCAGCACGCTGCCTATGTTGTTCAACCAAATGGCAGGTGGTTATTGGTTCTGCCTCATTTTCTTCATACTGCTCGCCATTGCCGGGCTAACATCCACCATTGCGATGCTTGAAGTGATTGTGGCCTATCTCTCCGAGGAACTACACTGGAGCCGCAAAAAGGCAACGGTGATTGCCAGTGCTGCAACGATGTTTATCGGTGCCTTCGCATCGTTGAGCCTTATGGAACACACGCCATTCAAAATCGACGGGTTCGCATTCAACGATTTACTCGATTTCCTCACCTCCAACATTTTGCTGCCCGTGGGAGGCCTGTTGATTGTCATCTTTATAGGCTGGCGTTTGGGCAAGGCCGAGTTCTTTGACGAGGTGACCAACGAAGGAAAGCAGAAGTCGCCGCTAAAGCACATCATCTTCTTTATCATCCGTTATTTAGCTCCCTTGGCTGTGGCTGTCATCTTGATTGCCGGGTTGATTAATAAATAGCCTGGATTAGAATTATTTATGCACTTGAATTGAATATTAAGATTTAAACAAAGTATTAATTTTAAAATTAAAACACTATGAAACTGAAAAGACTGATTATGGTTGCCTTGCTATTGGCAACGACGGGCATGTTCTTCGTGACGGCCTGCAAGAAAGACCCTATTGCGTTCAAGTATGATTTCCTGCTTTTCAGCGCGAATGAGCCACATGCGCTTGTGCTCGACAAATTCACCTCACCCATTGCTTCTGTCAGTTGCGCGGCTGAATGGCTCACCGTCACTGCCAGCGAAGAGATGGTAAACGGCTACCCCGTATTAGTAATGACCAGCAGTATCAATCCAACCCAACTTGTGGAAGCTACTGTTAAGGTCAAGTCGGAAAGCGGCGAATTGGCCGAGGTGAGGGTGCGCCAAGGCATTTTTGCCTTGGGCGATGCCTTCCTTAACGAAAACATGCAGTTCATCACCGATTGGGAGAACTGCGACACCGTGAGAATCAACGGCCTTGATGATCCCGTGGCAACTCCATGGAATCACAACAGCGAAAACAACATCCCGAAAGATATACTCGGTCAATACACGAAAGCGGATGGTTGGGAGATGGCCTTCTGCTCACTCCACAACACCACCACGCCCCACATTTGCTTTTTCGCACTCTATAACAAATGGAGTGGCATCCTCCGCGTGTTCCACTACATCATTGACCCCAGTGGCTACGGCAACGAGATAGGTTATAGCATTTGGATGGGCGAAAATGCGAAAAACAATTCCCCCTTTTACAACAGCCTCGAGTATGGCATACCTGCCAACCACGAGATGGGCACTTCGCTGAAACCGTATGCCAATTTTATAGGAGGCGGAGGACGCGAAATAGTCCAGCAGCAGTCGTTCCAGTCATGGATCACACCATACCTGAAATCCCCCGAAGCACTTACCTCGGGATGGTATTGCTTCGATATTGACATGACGGGCTATGTGCCCAGCGGATACGGATTCGGCCTTCAGTGGCGCGAAGTGCAAGATGACCCCAAGTTGTCCATCGTTCCGGTGTCTGTACAATATTCAACCCTTACGCTGCGCGGCTCGTTGGTGGGTAACCTCAGCGGCACCTTCGACAACCCGCAAATGGTTCAGCACGGCGGCGGCAACGCCATGAGTGGCATTTGCGGCATCCTCAGCCAGATTACAGGCGATGTGACCAGCAACATAGGTTCTGCCGTTGAGTATGCCAATGCCATGAAGTCGGCTACCGGCATCGCCGAATACCTCACGCCCCTCAAGTACTTTGGCGGCTTGGCGGGCAACCTCGCCGTCAGCTTGATTGGCATGATTGGCGATCACATGAGCGAACCGCCCTCCTACGATTACATCCCCGGCAGGATGGACATGAAGCTCGACGCCCAAATCGACCTCTCGGGTGTCATCAGCGATTATGTTTCCATCGATCAGGCCATCTATAATGTCACCTACGATAACATCAACGCTTCCAACGGAACAGATGGCCACATGGGACGCGGCATCTGGAGCCTCGCCGACGACCCGGTGGTGTATATTGACAAGGACGACCTGATTTCGGAATACGACCACTTCACCATTATGGACAACGGCGACGGCAGCGGATACACGGCCAGCGATTTCGAAAACTACGGCGTGCGCTTCATGTGGTTCTTCGACCCCACCAGCGTCAAGGTGAACCTCAACCGCGACTTCTTCCCCGACGTCACCGAAGTGAAGGTGACCACCACCTGCGGCGTCTACACGGGCCGCCCAGTGGGCAACTCGGATGTCTTCCGCGATTTCCTCACCTTGGATGAACGCCCCACCTTCTCCCTCAATTCCGACACCACGACCAAGATTGTGCGCCTTGGCCCCGACTCGTCGCCCACCATCCGACAGGCTTCCCGCGACAGCCTTCTCATCACGGGCAACCTTGAATTGGAGACCGCTGACAACTGCGAAATGGTAATTCAGGATAGTTGCAGCAACTATCGTTACTATGGCTATAATGCCATTGCAGCCAACAAGACGGTGATGGTTGACCCGCAGGCGTATCTCCCCTATAACGGCGGCAGTATCGATATGCCCAAAGCCCCTGATTTTATAGTTACGGTCAATGTTGTCTTCGAGTCGGCGGGCAACACCTTGCTCTACAGCAAGTGCTTCGTGCCCAAAATCCAAATCGTCGACCGCGCCACCACGCTCCAGTTGCGCGACAAGTTGCAACAGTATCACGACCAATGCCAAAACGGGCAGCCCACCGGCACCATCGCCAACGGCAACGTGCCCGTCTATAACCCCGACGGCGACCGCCTCATCCAGCGCACCCTCGTCAGACTCGGTCTAATCGAATAAATCAATCTTGAAATCTGAAATCTTTAAATCTTTAAATTCTAAAACAATGAAACACCTAATTAAATATACCTCCGTCATCCTGCTGATGACCCTTGCCATAACCTTGTTCCAATCCTGCAACAAGCAAGACCCGGAACCGCCCGCGACCGACATCAACACCAACTTTGACGACCTCAGCTACTTCCAGAACTGTATCATCCGTGTTGACAGTTTGGGCAACTTTGGGTACCGTGTATACGGCGAGTTGCTTGATGCCAACGACACCACCCACCTGTTCATCGGCGTTGACGAGTTGGCTCAAGCGGAGCAGTTTTTCCGCGAATGGATAGCCCCCGATGTTGAGATAAGCAATGACAATGGCAACCTCACCTGCCCGCTCACAGACCTGAACGGCAATTCCCAAGGCACCGTTTACTTCAGGCCGGCGAGCGGCAGCGGCCTCATTGCCGAGGTGACCGCATCCGACGACACGCGCCTGCTTTACTTCCGCCGTGTCACCTTTATGCACAACGACGACTGGCCCTTGGTCGCTCCAGAGTCAAGATGGCACAAGTTCGACATCGTCCACGACTTGGATATCCCCATCGAGCAATACCTCTGGGACGAAGACCATCACCTCAACTGGGTCTGTGTGCGCGAGTCGGGCAACGGTGTTCCCCCCGTGTTTTGTGCGGTGACGACACAGGCGTACCCTAACACCAATGAAGCCGGTAGTCATAACTATCATTACGAACAAGTAGTAAAAACATGGTTCGTCCCTGCCATGGGCGGTGCCAAAAGCCTCGGCAACACCTTGCAGGCCGACTGGGAGCTCTTCAAGGAAGTGTTCCACGAAGCCAATGGTGTCGATAACCTTCACCGTGGAATGTGGATTGACGATCACCATGACGACGAGTATGTTATTTATACTGTGCATTATGATGAAGTCTTTTACTATAAAGACAATGGCCACTATGGCGAAAGAGGTGATGCACACTACTACCTGCTCAAAATCGAGTGGGTTGCCGACGAAGACATCTACGATGGCGCCACCATCCCGGATCATAACTGAGAACCCCCATACTTGAATGAAACTAAACCACTTTGGACTTCAAATCCAGAGTGGTTTGGTTTTATTACGCAATAATGTTTAGTTTGAGTAGCGTTGTTCTTCCATTTTTTACTATTTTTGTCCCTTGATTTAATAACTTAACGAAAACACAATATGAACACTACGAATAAAGCAATTGCCCCTTTATCCCAATCCCAAACCGGCATTTTTGCCGAGTGTATGCAAAACCCGGATAGTAATCTCTATAACCTTTCGTATCTGCTGAAAATCAACAAGAAAATCGACTTGGAACGGCTACGGGAAGCCATTCTCAAGACCTTGAACGCGCATCCTTATTCCTATTGTCGCGTGAAAGTGAACGAGGAAGGCAATGGCGTGCAATACATCGATGATAGCGAAGGCTTCCAGATTGACATCGAAGAAGTTGCCGACATCGAGGCCGTAAAGCCGCACTTGCTGCAAACTATGCGCTTGGATGGGGGCAAGCTGTTTTATTTCAAGTTGTTGAGCGCACCAGAGGCCAACTATATCTATTTCCAGTTCCATCACATTGTTTTCGATGGAGCGTCGTTGCGTATTCTGGTGCGCGACATCGACAATGCCTACCAAGGGAAAAAGATAGAAAACGAACCTGTCTCGTCTATCGATTTTGCATTGAATGAGTTTGAGCAGCGTCAGGGAGAGCTATGGAAAAACGACCAGCAATGGTATCGCGAGCATTTCGTGTGCGACGATGTGGACACGGTTTTGCAACCCGACCTTGAGGAGAAAACCTTCCGCAGCCGCACCGTCCAAAGGAATTTGCAGGTGGACGCGGCGGCCATAGACCGTTTCTGCAAGCAAAACAAGGTGAGCCTTGACAATTTCTTCACTTCTGCCTACGCGCTGCTCATGTCGCGCTACACGGGCGACGAACAAGTGCTGTTTTCCACCATTTGGCATGGGCGCGGCGACTTCCATTTGGCCCGCACTTTCGGCATGTTTGTGCGCACAGTTCCGGCTTTTTTCAGCGTGAACGGCGACATGACTTTGGACGAACTCTTCAAGCAAGGCCCGCTGACTACCGAGGAAACCCGCAAGCATTCCTTGTATTCCTACGCCGATTTTTGCGGCGAGCAGGGTGTTGAAACCCATCAAATGTTTGTGTATCAAGGGAAATTGTTCCGCGATATGACCCTTGGCGGCGAACCGATGACCATCGAGCAATTGGTCAATAACATGACCAATGAGCCGCTTGAAATCCAAGTTTTCCAAACCAATGATGCTTTTGTCATCAGCATTTCGAGCCACGCGCACCGCTATTCAGAGACCTTTGTCGAGCAGTTGATGCAGAGTTATGAAACCGTTATCGGCCAGATGTTGGATTTGGACAAGCCCTTGAAGGAAATCCAAGTCGTTTCGGAGGAGCAGCAACGCCTTTTGGACAGTTTCAACGATACGGATTCTGAGTACGATGAGCGTCAGACCATCGTTTCATTGTTCAAGAAACAGGTGGAACTGCACCCTGACAAGGTGGCCGTGGTGTATCAAGATAAGAAATACACCTATCGTGAAGTTGACACGATAAGCGACTCTATTGCATACTATTTGGCAGCCAAGGGTTTGAGCCGTGAAGATGTCGTTGCCATTTTGATTCCGCGCAGCGAGTGGATGGCCATCGCCTCTATCGGTGTGATGAAAGCCGGTTGCGCCTACCAGCCCCTTGACCCGTCTTATCCCAAGGAGCGCCTTGAATTCATGCTGCAAGACTCTGGCACTAAATTACTTATTGCCGATGAGTCCTTGCTTAATCTTGTGGAGTTCTATCAAGGTGATGTATTGCTGACCAAGGACATCATCCCGAGCCTCGCCAATCCCGTGGAACTTGTAGGTCCCGAGCCGCATAGTCTGATGACCATGATTTATACTTCGGGCACAACGGGAGTTCCCAAAGGTTGTCAAATAGAGCACCGTAACGTGGTGGCTTTCTGTCACATGCATCAAAATTGCCATAACATTACGGAGCAGAGTTGCATAGCCGCATACGCCAGTTTTGGCTTCGATGCTTCCATTGAGGAACTGTTTGGTTCACTCACCATCGGTGCCGAGTTGCACATCATCCCCGAGGAAATGCGCCTCGACCTTATGGCCTTGAACGACTACTTCGAGTCCAACCACATCACCCACTCCTTTATGACGACACAAGTGGCCTATCAGTTTGCCACCAACTTCGAATGCAAATCGCTGCAACGCTTGCTCACCGGCGGTGAAAAGCTGGCTTCGTTCATACCATCGAAGAATTTTGTTGTCGCCAACGGCTATGGTCCCTCGGAAGCCATCTGCTATGTGACCAACTTTGATGTGACCGAAGAGCGCAAGAACATCCCTATCGGCAAGGCGCAACGCAACGTGAAGTGCTATATCGTTGACAAATACGGCCATAGGCTTCCGGTGGGTGCTGCCGGTGAGTTGTGGGTAGCAACCCCTCAGGTTACGCGCGGCTACCTCAACCGTCCCGAAAAGACCGCCGAGGTGTATCTGCCCAATCCTTTCGACAAGGGAGAGAAATACAACCGTGTTTACCGTTCAGGCGACATCGTGCGCTACCTGCCTTCGGGCGACATTGAATTTGTTGGGCGTAAGGATGGTCAAGTAAAGATACGTGGTTTCCGCGTCGAACTGAAAGAAGTGGAAGCTGTGATACGCCAATTCCCCGGCATCAAAGATGTTACCGTACAGGCCTCCGATGAAACCAATGGCGGCAAGTTCATTGCCGCTTACATTGTTTCAGACGAAACTATTGACATCAAGGCGCTGAACAACTTCATCATGGATGAAAAACCGCCTTACATGGTGCCAGCCGTCATGATGCAGATTGAGCGCATCCCGTTGAACCAGAACCAAAAGGTGGATAAGAAAGCACTCCCGAAGCCAGAGAAACCAGCCGATAATGCTGCTCAAGACGAGGTCCATGTCCCGATGAATGTGCTGGAGCAGGAAATCCATTCCATCATCGCAGAAATCATTGGAAACAAAGACTTTGGCGTGACCACCGTATTGGGTTATGCCGGCCTCACCTCCATCATGGCCATCAAGTTGGCCATCCAAATCAACAAGCGTTTTGGCGTGACCTTGGATTCCAAGTCTTTGGCCAAGACGGGCACCATCCAAAGCATCGAGAACGAGATTTTGACCCGATTGATCAGCGGAGAAATGGTGAAACAAGAGGCTACCGAGGAGGTACATGCCGACATGAGCAACATCCCGCTATCCTACGCGCAGATGGGTGTTTATGTGGAATGCATGAAGAAGCCCGAGTCCACTTTATATAATATCCCCTCGTTGATTCGTTTCCCCAAAGGCACCGACACTACCCAACTCTCACAGGCTGTTGAGACTGTCATCAAGGCGCATCCGCAGATGCGTGCTCATTTCGGGAGTGCGGGTTCGGAAATCATCCAAATTGTTGATTTCGATCAGCCTATTGAAGTTGCACAAAGCCAGCGGAGCGAGGCGGAGATGGAGCAATACAAGCGGGAGTTTGTCAAGCCCTTCAACTTGAGGCAAGGACCGCTCTATCGCATGGAAATCGTCACCACAGAGCAATGGGTTTATCTTTTGCACGACGTGCATCACCTCGTCTTCGACGGAGGCTCCTTCGACCTGTTCATGAACCAGTTGTGCGACTTAATGGACGGAAAGAAGATTGAAGCCGAAGCCTATAGTTACGCCGATTTCGTCGCTGCCGAGAAGGCCGCCGAAAACAGTACAGAACACGCTGCTGCCAAAGACTTTTTCCAAGAACGTCTCGGCAATGTGGAAGGTGTGACGGAAATCCCGTCAGACCTGACCAATCCTAAGGAACAGGGCATCATTGAAACGGTCATCGGCAAGTTGGATTTCGATGCGGTGGAAAGTTTCTGCCGTCAGCACAACCTCTCGCCGGCACACCTCACCTTGGCCGCTACCTTCTACGCACTTTCGCGCTTTACCAACAACGAGCAACTCTGCATCACCAC
>Ga0310690_10002830_pt1 | contig 27384 bp, 26 predicted proteins | sample AusTroGonzalo_MG_2_FD_207661 | JGI IMG/M metagenome (GOLD analysis project Ga0310690, IMG submission 207661) | Bovine rumen microbial communities from tropical cattle in Woodstock, Queensland, Australia - Gonzalo_04 (v2) (version 2) | ecosystem: Host-associated > Mammals > Digestive system >...
CCCGGCGTCCGGCGTCAGGATGCCGGAAAGCATCTTGACCGTCGTGGATTTCCCGGCGCCGTTCGGCCCGATGTATCCGACCATCTCCCCGCGTTCCACGGTAAAGCAGAGGTCTTTGATCGCTTCCACTGTCTGCTTCTCCCGCAGCAGGGAGCCTTTCTCCCGTTTCTTCCGGACCGTAAAGGTCTTCCGGAGATGCTCTGCCTGAATGTAGCTCATGCTTCCGATCCCTTCCCCGTTTTCCGTTTCCCGAATCAGGTGCGGCCGTCAGATCAGCCGCATCATTTTGCAGTTCTCAATCCTCCCGGACCAGAATTCCGAAATGGGAAGATTCCGGATCCGGCTGACAATACTCAGGTTCATGGCCCCGTGGCCGACGATCAGTACATTTTTCCCTTCCGCCATCAGCGGATCGATCACTTCCCGCAGGAATTCGCCGGTCCGTGCGAACAGTTCCTCAAAGGTTTCCGCTCCGCCCACCGATTCCGTATAGGCTTCCGGATTTTTGAAAATCACGTTGACCGGGCAGTCCGGAATACTGAAGCTGTTTTCCACCCCTTCGTAATCCCCGAAGCTCATTTCCCGGAGCCGGTCGTCGTACAGGATCGGAACGTCCCGGCCCCGCAGCAGGATCTCCGCCGTTTCCTTCGCCCGGACCAGCGGGGAGCAGTAACAGACGTCCAGCGGGATATCCCTGTATTCCTTGGCAGCCGCTTCCGCCATCTGCCGTCCGTTTTCATTGAGGGGAATGTCCGTCCGGCCCTGCAGCTTATGCAGGGCGTTCCAGTCCGTCAGTCCGTGGCGAATAATATACAGCATGAAGCCCATTCCCTTCTTTTTGCTTATCTTTTTAATTATATCATGCCCGGCGGCACGCGTGAAGGACCGTCCGGTATTTTCTTCCGGACGGTCCTTCACCGGAGTTTTCCGGTTTATCCGTTCTGCTGTTTCATGACCCGCAGTTCCTCCGCCAGCTGCAGGTACTGCGTATTCAGTTCCTCCGGATGGTCGCCTTTCCGGGGCTTTGCCAGCCGGGCGGAAAGATCCGCCAGCCGCATTTCCAGCGTCATAATCTGCAGGCTCCGGTCCGCGGCCTCCGCCGGCGCGGCCTCCTTCTTTGCCGCTCCGTCCTCCTCCGTGACCAGCCTGCGGTTTTCAAACCGGACCCTCCGCGTGGAAACTTTCTGTACAAACGTTTCGTCATGGCTGACAAAGAGGACGGTTCCGCCGTACCCTGCCAGCAGCTCCTCCAGCGCCTCCAGCGTAAAGAGATCCAGGTGGTTGGTCGGTTCATCCAGCACAAGCAGGTTCAGGTCTTGCAGCAGCAGTTTTGCCATGGCTGTTTTCGCCTTTTCTCCGCCGGACAGGACGGAAACCGGTTTGAACGCGTCCTCCCGCGCGAATCCCAGGCAGCTCAGCACGGTGCGCGCCAGCGTCTGCGGATGCGGGGAATCCTCCATAATGTTTTCCAGTACGCTGCGATCCTCCCGAAGCGTCCGCTCATGATGCTGGTCAAACCATCCGGTCCTGACCTGCGGATTGAACCGGATGCTGCCGCTGAAGGAGGCCTCTCCGGAATACGCGCCGGCCAGCGCCATCAGCAGCGTGGTCTTTCCGCATCCGTTTTCCCCGGTCAGCGCCGTCCGGCTTCCCGTTGGCAGGACAAACCCGGTGTTTTCCAGCAGTGTCCGGCTGCCGGCGGCCATCCGGTCACAGCGGACCTCCAGCGCGGTTTTCGCGCCAACGGGAGAGCTTACGCCCAGCTTCATCCGGATCTCCGGCAGCGGCGCCGGTTTTTCCTTTTTCTCCATCTTTTCCATCCGGTTCTGTAGCGTCCGCTTCGCGTGGCTGATCTGCAGGATCGCGTCCGTAGCCTCCCTTTTATGCAGCCGGGCTTCGCTGTTGCCCATGCGGGACGGTGCTTTCTTTATCGCGGAAGCCCGCTCCGCCATGCGCTGTGCGGATTCCTTCAGCCGTTTCTGTTCTGTTTTGTACTGATCGTACTCAAACTGTTCCCGTTCCCGCCGGCGCTGCCGCTCTTCCGTGAACGCGTCGTACCCGCCGGGAAAATCCGTCACCTTTCCGCCGTCCAGCCACCAGATCCGGGTGCAGAACTGCCGCAGCAGCGTCCGGTCGTGGGAGATCAGGATCAATGTTCCCCGGAAGGTTTCCAGCTGCTGCCGCAGCGTCTCAAGGCCTTCCTCATCCAGGTCCGTGGAGGGTTCGTCCGCCAGCAGCAGGCGGGGATGCGCGGAGAAGGCCGCGGCAATCCGGCTGCGGGTCTGTTCCCCGCCGGAAAGACCGTCCCGGTTCTCCTGTGTGTGGAACAGGGACCGGTAGATCCCGTCGCCGCCTTCCTCCGGGATTCCCTGCTGCCGGATCAGCGCCGTTTCACCGAACCGCCGGACCGAACCTTCATCCGGTTCGTCCTCCCCGGCCAGGATCCGGATCAGCGTGGATTTTCCGGCGCCGTTCTGGCCGGTGATCCCGATCCGCTCGCCGTCATAGACCGTCAGGGAATCGATAAAGAACAGTTCCCGGTCCCCGTATCCCTTGCGGATATTTCTTGCTTCCAGTATCAGCTTACTCATAAAAAATCACTCCTTCCCGCCGTGGAGGAGTGAAATGCCGCACGAGCAAAACAAAAAAGACGTTCGGCCATTGCGAAAATCACAACCTCCAAACGGCGGCAAACATTCCTCCCGACGGGATGCTTCCCGGGGAGATAACCCTGCAGCCGAATTTCAGTCGTTGATTCTCATCAGTCGCCAAAGCCCGTCCTTTCTTTACGATAAACCTATGATAAATGTGTTTTGCCCATTTGTCAACTCAGGATCACGGCCCAGGCTTCCGTCAGTTTCTCCGTCGTCCACTGCGCGTTGGCCGGGCTCGTGGAAGGCAGGCACAGCGCTTCCCGTCCGGTCCGCGGGCGGATCCACTTCTCGTACAGCTGCCATGAAGTCTTTCCGTTGCAGCAGATTTTCCGGATCGGGCAGCGGTCCAGGATAACGGACAGGTCGTTCGCCTGCACGTCCCGGATACTCGCGTCGGAGGAACCCGTAACCGTGCAGCTTGCAATCGTGTCCCAAAGCGCCAGCCCGTTGCGCAGGATCAGGCCCTTTTTTTCGGGAATCGTCACAGGCGTTTCCGCGTGGTACAGCGCCGCGATCACCTTCCAGAACCGGTTCTGCGGATGGCCGTAGAAAAAATTCTGTTCCCTGGATTTCACGGAAGGAAAGGATCCCAGGATCAGGACCTCGCTTTCCGCGCTGAACAGCGGACCGAAGGGATGCGCGATCCGCTGTGATGGATACTCTTTCATGGCTCAGAAATGGTCCTCCACCAGGATCGGTTTCCGGATGAAAACCTTCTCCAGCGTTTCCCGGTTCTTCCGCACAACAGTGTCCTCCCGGTACTCCGCTTCCGCCAGGCTGACCGCGCCGCAGACCAGCTGTCCCAGCGCCTTTTCGGACACGCACAGGTCCGGTTCCTCCCCTGTCGGGGAAACGCCGCCGGCGGTCACTTTCCAGGTGCCGTTGTTTTCCGGAATCAGTTCGTCGCTGATCCGGATCACAAAACTGCATTCTTCCGGCTTGCGGATTGTTTCCAGCACTTTCACCGCGTTGATCACGCGGATCATGTAAGCCTGGTCCGTCGTCTTTTCGATGTCGTAAGCCAGCGGGCTGCGGATCAGGGAAAGCAGCTCGATGTTTCCGGGAAGGAACAGGCGGATCGTTCCGTAATCGGCGGAGAAGCGGGAAAGGAAGCCCAGGATGGCCCGGAAGCCTGCCGGCCCGTCCCACGCCAGGTCCTGCACCTCCATGATTGCCTGCGGATCGTGCCGGATGTCCTGGAAGATCAGGTAGGCCACCGGCCGGCCATCTTCCCGCAGCATGTAGCCGAATTTCCGGTCTTTGTAATACTCACCCTTCAGGTGTTCCCCCATCCGCGCGTCGTCCCGGGAGACCGCCAGGTTGAAGGAGGACGCAAAAGCGTTGTACAGGCCGGTCCATTCGCTGACCGGATCCCCTGTTTTCCACTGCCACACCTTTCCCCCGAAGACATATCCCCGCAGCACCGCCGGGCTGAAGGTATAAACATTCTTCCAGCAGACCGTTTCATATCCGAATTTCCGGTAGAACGCGTGGCTGAAGGGATACAGCGTGGAGATCACTTCCCCGTCCGCGTAGGCGGCGGGAATCAGTTTCCGGAAAATCTCCCGCACGGCGCCTTCCGTCCGGTATTCCGGCAGGGTGGAAACCGCGCCGATGCCGCCGTTGCGGACAAGCGTTCCGTCCAGCCAGCTCAGGAACTGGTTGTCCAGCATATGGGCCATCAGCGTTCCGTCGTCGTCGAACGCACCCCAGTGCTGGCGGACTCCCGCGCCCCAGTCGTTTTTCACTTTTTCCAGATCTTCCACGCGCTTATGAAAAGCGATCACGGCGATCTCCGTCGCCAGGATCTTCTCGTTTTCTTCCAGCAGACGAACTTGCATATGGTTTCTTCTCCTGTCCCTGTGATGAACCCGGACGGATTTTACCGGATCAGCCCGCAGATGGCCGCATAGGATTCCTCGGAAAGATCATGCTCGATCTTGCAGGCGTCCTCCCGGGCGATTTCCTCCGGCACGCCGATCTGCACCAGGTACTTCGTCAGCGCCTGGTGGCGGTCATAAATTTTCCGGGCGATCGCGTATCCCTTGTCCGTCAGGGAAATCAGGTTGTCCGTGCTCATGTGGATATAGCCGTTCTCCCGCAGCTTTTTCATCGCCACGCTGACGGAAGGCTTGGAAACGTCCAGCGCCTCGGCGATATCCACCGACCGGGCATAACCTTTCTTTTCCAGCTGCATCAGGATCTGCTCCAGGTAATCTTCGCCGGATTCATAAATATTCATCGTGATTCTCCTTCCCGTTAAGGCATGAAGGAAACTGCCTTCCTGTATGTTAGAAGTATACAACAGATCATACGCATCTGTCATTATAACTTTTTCATCAGACTGGTCCGGTTTTCGATTTTCCCGGAATCCCGGCGCATTCCCTTTACTCGTCCGTCTTCAGCGCCGCCACCATATCGATATGCCGGTTCTTCCGGGCGACCATCAGGCCCACCAGCAGGGATACGCCAAAGGTCAGCAGGACGCTCACCAGCCAGGTCGCAGGTCCCAGCGTCAGCTTCAGCTCATATTCCGCCGCCAGCGCGGTCAGCAGATACTGCAGGATACCGATTCCCGCCGGAACGCCGATCAGGATTCCCAGCACCGTCAGCCACAGGTTCTGGCTGATCAGCAGCCGTCCGATCTTTGAATCCTTGAACCCGACCACCTTCAGCGTTGCCATCTCCCGGTACCGTTCCGTATAGCTCATGACGCCCAGGTTGTAAAGCACCACAATCCCGAGGACTACCGCCGCCGCCACCAGCAGCCAGATCATTTTGTTCATCAGGTCCATGAAAGTATCAAAGGAATCCATAATGGACTGTTTGCTCTGTTTGTTCAGGATATGCGGACTGTCCGGGATCTCTTTCTCATCCGTGAAAACGGCGGAAACCGTATAATCCAGGCCTGTCCGGTTCGCGAAAGCCTCCGTCATGACAATCCCTTCCGTCATGGAATCCAGCACGCCCGCCACCGGAACCGTGTAGCGCTCATTGCTGTCGTAGGGGGAGAACGTCAGGGAATCCCCCGCTTTCAGGTGGTAATCCCTCGCAATTCTTGCGCAGATATACGCCCCGTCATCCTTCAGCGGCACGATGCGCATCTCCGTATCGGCGAAGCGGACCTTGTCGCGGGTAACGGAATAGATTTCCAGTGAATACCCTTTGTCCCCGATCTGGATGGCCAGTCCCGCCGCCCAGTCTCCCTCCAGGGATTCCGCCAGTGCTTTGCCTTCCTCCAGGGTCATATGCTCCTCGTCCAGGTTCACCCGGGTCGTATAGTTGATCGCCTTTTCGTAGAAAACATCCAGGAAAGCGTCCATCGTATCCTTCATGCCGAGTCCGCCGACCAGCAGCACCATGCAGCCCACAATGCCGAAGAGCGTCATCAGGCTCCGGGCTTTGTGGCGCACGCAGTCCCGCAGGTTCCACTTCGTGCCGAAACCCAGGCGCTTGAACCGTTTTGTCTCCTCAAACCGCAGATGCTTCATGCGTTTCGGGGAATAGGGGCGCAGCGCGTCCGCAGCCGTTCCCTTCAGCATCTTCCGCACGGACAGGAATCCGATCACCGTCAGGAAGGCGTTGATGGCAATCAGCACATACCAGGTGAAACGCGGCGCGTACAGTGTCCAGGACGGAACGTCGATGTAGGTCGCCATCGCCCCGTCCGGATTCATGATGAACCAGCCCAGTCCGTAACCGATCGCGATTCCCAGCGCCGTTCCGATCACGCCGATCATCAGCGCGTAGGCGGAATAATGGACCAGGATCCGCCGGTCCTTGAAGCCAAGCGCTTTCAGGGTGCCGATCTGCGTTTTTTCGCTGGCGCAGATCCGGTGCATCGTCGTCACCATCGTCAGGATCGCGATAGCCAGGAACAGCACCGGCAGGATGGAAGCCATGGTCTTTCCTTCGTTCACCTCTCCCTGCGCCTCCGACCAGGAAACGGTCTCGTCTTTCGAAAGGATCAGCCGGGTGCTGCCCAGCGCCCGGTCCGCTGCTTCCACAAAAGCCGGCTTGTCCAGGGAGGATCTGACGTTGATCTGGTGATACAGGGATCCGGCGATCATCCTGTACAGCGCGGGGATGGCGTTATCCAGCATCACCGGGGAGATATAGACATAGCCGTAGGTCGAATAGTCCGGCATCATCTGCGTGGAATCCGGCAGGCAGATCAGGTACTCGCTGGATTTGACCAGTCCCTTCACCGTTCCGGAGACCGTAACACTCTGGTAAACCAGGGTCAGCGGATCCCCCACATGGATACCGTTTGCCGCGGCATAGGAATCGGAAAGCCAGAAACCGTCCGGATCCTTCGGGCTGTACGGTTCTCCCTCCATCAGCAGGATACCGGAAACCTTCATGTTTTCGCTGACCGTCAGGGCCAGGGTATCTGTGTCGTCCTTTACGGAAACATTCAGGGAAAGATAGCGGGTCGCGTCCTCCACGCCGCGGATTCCCTTCACCGCTTCCAGGTCCTCTGCGGTGAAGCCTTTATCGGAATAAATCCGGTAATCGGCAAAGCCCGTCGCATTGTAAATTTCGCCGGTATTGACCTCCAGCGAATACCACTCCACATTGAACCCGAGAAAAACGCCGATACCCAGCGCTACCATGATAACCATGGAAATAAACTGCGCCTTGTACTTCCACAAGGTGCGGAACAGTTTTCTCAGCAGCATTACCAGTCCACCTCTTCCACAGACAGGGGATTCTCCTGGTTTTCGCAGGACTGGATTTTCCCGTTCTTCACCCGGATCACCACATCCGCCATCTTCGCGATATTCTGGTTATGCGTCACGATGATAATGGTCTTCCCCAGGTCCCGCGCCATGGAAAGCAGCAGCTTCAGCACCATGACGCCGGTCTCGGAATCCAGCGCGCCGGTCGGCTCGTCGCATAGCAGGATATGCGGGTTCTTGGCCAGCGCCCGGGCAATGGAAACCCGCTGCTGCTCCCCACCGGAGAGTTCGGAGGGAAACTGGTGTATATGGTCCTCCAGGCCCACCGCCCGCAGCATATCGTGGCTTGAAAGCGGATCCGGGGCGATTTCCTTGACCAGTGCGACGTTCTCGATTACCGTCAGCGTCGGAATCAGGTTGTAGCTCTGGAACACAAATCCCACGGACGCGGCGCGGTATTCCGCCAGCTCGTTGGGCGTGAGGGTGGAAATATCCTTTCCGCCGACGACAATCGTTCCTTCCGTCGGGCTGTCCAGTCCCCCGAGCATGTTCAGCAGCGTGCTCTTCCCGGCGCCGCTGGGTCCGAGGACGACGATGAATTTTCCTTCCTCCAGGCTCAGGTTCACATGATCCAGCGCCCGCTGTTCATGGTCTCCGTTCCGGTACACCCTTGAAACGTCTTTGAATTCCACAATCGCCATAACCCTGTTTCTCCTTTGTCCTGACCGTTTTATTGTTAGCCTATTCTAACCATTGTTCTGAAAAAAAACGCGCATCCCGGTTGTCCGGTTCCTATAGCGCGCCACAGATAGTTAGACGAAGCTAACGCCTGCATATTATCATCCCGGTTTCCGCTTGTCAAGCCTGTCCTGCGTTTTTGCAGAAAGCAGCATCCTGCCGGTTCCTGCGCCAGTCGCTGGGTGCAGCGCCGGTTGCCTTCTTAAACTGATGGGAGAAATGCGCCGGGGAAACGTAGCCGACCGCAGCACCTATCTCAGCTACGGAGAGCGTTGTTTCCTCCAGCATCCTTTTTGCTTTTTCGCAGCGGACCCAGTTGTGGTACCAGAGGAGCGTGTGTCCTGTTTCACGCCTGAAAACACGCGCAAGATAGCTGCTGTTCACAAACAGGGCTCCGGCAATTCCCGAAAGGGAGAATTTCTGTTCACTGTGTTCCCGGATATAGCCGGCCGCCTGCTGCGCCAGTTTTTCTCCTGCCGTAATCTCCTCCGTAACAGCCACCGCTGATCCCTCCATCTGATTTGGTACTACTGATATTAGCATCGTCTAATTATCAAGTCAATCATATTTGTATTGCAAACAAACATAATCATGGCTTTTTTATAAAAGGTCAATATCAGACATGGATAAATAATTAGATTATGCTAATATACATTCGGTTGTTAGATAGTGCTAACGACTGAGAACATTCAGAAAGAGGCAGGCTTTGTGAAGAAGATCTTACGGCTGGGCGTGTGGGTGGTATTGGCGCTGTCCCTGGTTTTGCAGTGTCTTCCGGCAACCGGCGAAGGAATCAGCACACGCTGGGCGGACGCGGCGGATGAGATAGACCGGTACCTGGACACGGCGTTTGAAGAGTTCCTGGCCGGCAACCCGGACGCGGCATACAGCAACGTGAACGACGCATATTTCAGGGTATATGAAACAACCGGGTTTGAGCGCCAGACCATGAGCTATATCTCCGGTGTGCGCAAGAATGCTGTGGAGATGCAGTTTTCCTCCTGCAAAGCAGCTGTCCGGAAAGATCACACGGATCAGGAAACGATTGTCTCCGTGCGTTCCGCCCTGTTCAAGCTCAAGAGCATGATCCGTGAGGACGGAAACAAGCTGGCCGCGCAGCAGGGCGGCATGCAGAGCGAAACAAAATACTACAAAAACGGGGAAGCTGTTGCCTCCGATCCTTATCCGGAATATTCCTCCGACCCGAATGCGGCGGCGAAATACGCCAGCTGGTATGAAGCGGCCAGCCTGACCAAGGAACTGCTGGATACCGCGTACCTGGCCTATCTGGACAAGGATTTCGAAGCGGCGGAAGACAACCTGAACACAGCTTACTACAGCGTATATGAAGAATCCGGGCTGGCGCACAGGATCTATACGGATCTGGGAATCAAGGACCGCAATGAAGCCGAGAATCAGTTTTCCGCGCTTCGCAGCCTGATCCGTACCGGCGCCGAAAAATACCAGAAAAACAAATACCGTACGACCAGCGACAAAGCCAAGCAGATCCTGCTGAAAAAAGCAAAAGCGTTGGATGAAAAAACAGCCGCGGAGACCGGAGAGGCGGAACCTGCCGGAACCGGATCCGCAGACGCGCCGGCCGCGGCCGCGCAGGCCAGTCCGCAATGGCTGACGTTCCTCGGGGCCTTTGGCATTATTGTTCGCGAAGGCCTGGAGGCCATCCTGGTCATCGCCGCGATCATTGCCTACCTGGTCAAGAGCGGAAACGGCAGGAGCCTGAAGAATGTTTATTTCGGCGCGCTGGCCGGCATCCTGGCCAGTTTTGCCGCGGCAGCCGTGCTTTACTTTGTGAAACAGGCTGTGGCGGGTGCCGGCATGGCGCAGGAACTGATTGAAGGAATTACGGCCCTGATTGCCGTCTGTGTCCTGTTCTACGTTTCCAACTGGATGATTTCCAAAGCGGAAGCTGCAGCCTGGACAGGATATATCGATGGCAAAGTCCGTTCCGGCGTGGAAAAACGGTCTTCCTTCACGCTGGCTTTCACAGCGTTCCTGTCCGTTTTCCGGGAAGGCGCAGAAGTTGTGCTTTTCTACCAGCCGATGCTGCAGGAAGGAAACGCGGGCATGGTCTGGGCCGGTTTCGGAGCCGGCGTGGTCATCCTGGTGTTTGTCTACCTGGCCATTACAAAGCTTTCTGTGAAGCTGCCGATCAAGGTGTTCTTTACGGCCACTTCCATCCTGATGGCGGTCATGTGCGTCAGTTTCCTCGGCAGCGGTATCAAGGAACTGGCGGAAGGCAACCTGTTTGACCTGACGCTCCGCGTGCCTGGAATCCCGGAAAACGATGTGATCCAGGTCTTCGGAATATATCCCTACCTGGAGACGCTGGTGCCCCAGCTGATCCTGTCCGTTATCCTGCTGGTCACGTTTATGGTTGCCCACTACCGCGGAAAGCTGGCAGCCCTGAGAAAGGAACTGACAGCTCCGCAGCCCTGAGATTTTTCGCATGGTGACCCCCGCGTGCCGTGCTGAAGAATACCAACCCCGGAAAACCCAACTGTACTGTAAATGAAGGAGGAACCCAAACATGAAAAAACTGCTTTCTCTGGTACTTGCCGCGATGATGATGTTCAGCCTGTCCGCTGTTGCGATGGCTGAGGACGAAGCCGGATTTGATGAATTCGAACTGGGTGTTGAAGGCGAACAGGAAGTCGGCTTCATGACCATGAGCATGGTTTATTTTCAGCCTGTGGATATGGCTCCCGTCGATCAGGCGACTGCCAAGGAAAACACAGACCTTCATATCGAAGTGGACCTGACCGCCAACGAGAACGGCTACGCCTTCCCGGTGGACCAGTGGGTGCCTTACCTGACCATTGATTTCGTGATCAAGGACAAGGACGGCAAGGAAGTTGTTTCCGGTTCCATGATGCCCATGGCGGCTTCCGACGGTCCGCACTACGGCAACAACATCAAGCTGGCTGACGGTGAATACTCCATCACGCTCTACATCAAGAGCCCGGCCGAGAACGGCTATCTGCTCCATGTGGACTCCGAGACCGGCGTCGACGCCAAGGACGGCTTCTGGACCGAGCCCCTGGAAGCAACCTGGACCGGCTGGAAATTCGTCAAGCAGTGGTAATTGATTCCTGATCCGGAAATGCTTTGACCTGCCGGTGCGCCGTCCGCGGGGGACGGCGTGCCGGCAGGCTTCATCTGTTCATTCTGTTTGGGGGAAAACGTTTTGCTGTATTATCTCTGGACTGTTGTACAAGACCTTTTCTTTACGGTAACTGTCGTGACGCTGATGCACGCCGTGCTGGGACTCCATTGCGGCCGGACAAGACGCAGGGGGCATGCGGCGGGCATCTGTGCGGGAATTGCGGCGGGCACAGCGCTGGCCGCCGTAAAGCAGACAACCAAACTGATTATATCCAGCCACTGGAACCATTGGACCTATGCCTTCCTGATGGTTTCCGCTGTGGCGTTTCTTGTGTGTTCCCTGATCCGGGGAAGCAAAACAGGAAAAACCGGCAAAAGCGGTATCCCGCTGATTGTTTCCGGGGCCGCTGTTTCCGCGGGGATGATTTTCTTCCGGCTGCCCACCGTTTTGCTGTATCCCTTCAGTTTCAACACGATGGGAAACGGATTCTTCTCCGGATACTACATGGAGCGGCTGGGCGGCTGGATCCTGGCGCTTCTTCTTCTGTTCGTTTATTCGCGCATCCTGTACGGCTGCGCTGTTCATATCCGGAAAACCGGTGCCCTGCGCGGGATCCTGCGCGCGGATCTGGCTACTTATTTCGTCTATTGCCTCGGTCGTTTCTTCGTGCCCTGGATCAGCCGGGCCAAATGGCTGAAATGGCCGGTTAAATACACCGAAGCGGAATACGGCTGGATCGGCTCTTTCAGCATGTGGACCGCAACAAACGCGATGCTCTTTATCTGGATCTGCGCGGCGCTTGCAGTGCTGCTGGCTATCCTGTTCCTGCTGGAAAACACCCGGGTAACCGAACCCTATGAACACGCAGCCCAACTGCGCAAGCTGCGGGCCGGCAACCGGCGCAGGAGGCGGCTCGCAGTTGCCGCCCTGGCCATGATCCTGCTGTTTGTCTTCACCCTGACCTTTGTCAAGGCATATGATACCCGGGAAGTGGAGTTGTCTGCCCCTGAAACGTACACCGTGGAGGGAGACACCATCCTGGTTCCGGCAGAAGCCGTCAACGACGGTCACCTGCACCGTTTCGAATACACAACGGAACGGAATGTGACCATCCGATGGATTGTCGTGAAAAAGCCGAATTCCGCAAGCTTCGGCGTTGGCTTTGACGCCTGTGAGGTATGCGGGAGCGCCGGATACTATGAGCGCGGCAGTCAGGTGGTATGCAAGCGCTGCGACGTGGTGATGAACATCAACACTATCGGCTTCAAAGGCGGATGCAATCCCATTCCGCTGGCATACGAAGTCAGCGGAGGAAATCTTGTCTTCCGGCTTGAAGACCTGCTGGCCGGGGAGAAGGAATTCAGGTAAAGCAAAGCGGGAACAGGCAACGGTTGTCACAGGAAGGAGTTACGGATAAATGCTGCTACGTATGATCCGCGGTGTGCTGTTTCACCAGAAGGGGAAAATGCTGCTGATCGCGTTCACAATTGCCCTCGGCGCCAGCCTGGCCACAGGCATGCTGAACGTCATGATGGACGTTGGGGACAAGGTGAACCAGGAACTGAAAAACTACGGCGCCAACATCGTGGTAAAACCGAAGGATTCCTCCCTTCTGGCGGATATCTACGATGTAGGGGAAAGCGGGGAAGAGCTGAATACCGCCTGGCTGGACGAATCGGATCTCGGTAAGATCAAAACCATTTTCTGGGCGTTCAACATTGTGGATTTCGCTCCGCTCCTGGATACGCAGGTTACCCTTCCGGACGGCACGGATGTGAAGCTGAACGGAAGCTGGTTCAATCATCATCTCTCCCTGCCTACCGGCGAAGAATTGGACGCCGGGGTCGTCGGGATGCGTTCCTGGTGGGATGTAACAGACGGCCGCTGGCTGGATGAAAAAGATGAAGGAGCTGACCTGGAAATCATGGCCGGCGCCGGCATTGCCCGGGAACAGGGCTGGAAAGCCGGGGACAGTGTCGTGCTGAAGACCTCCGGAGGAAGCCGGACCGTCACCGTAGTCGGCGTCTATGACGCGGGCGGCGACGAAGATGAGCAGATCTTCGGCACCCTCTCGCTGGTCCAGGGGCTGACGGGCCGGGAAGGCAAGGTGGCGTCTGTGGAAGTATCCGCCATCACCACGCCGGACAATGAGCTGGCTCGCCGGGCCGCCAAAAACCCCGCGGCCCTTTCCGGCCGGGATTACGAAACCTGGTACTGTACAGCCTACGTCAGCGCCATCTGCTATCAGATCCAGGAAGCCATTCCCGGTTCCGTGGCCTCCGCCGTCCGGAAAGTGGCGGAAGGAGAAGGCGCGATCCTGGAAAAAACGCAGCTCCTTATGATCCTGATCACAGCGCTGAGCCTGATCGGTTCCGCGCTGGGCATCAGCAACCTGGTAACCGCCAGCGTGATGGAACGGGCCAGGGAAATCGGCCTGCTCAAAGCTATCGGTGCCCGGGATCATTCGATTACCGGAGTGATTATGACGGAAATCATGGCAACTGCCCTGATCGGCGGAGTGGCAGGTTATTTCCTGGGCTTCGGTTTCGCCCAGCTGATCGGCCGGAGTGTTTTCGGTGCGGCGGTGGAGATGAAGCCTGCGGTGGTTCCCATTGTCGCGGGCCTTGTCGCGCTGGTAACCCTTGCCGGGAGCCTGCCCGCAATCCGGACGGTTCTGCGGTTAAGGCCGGCGGAAGTCCTGCATGGAGGTCATTGAGCAATGACTAGAAGAAAAATGTTCCTGAGGATGATCACCGCATCCCTGCTCAGGCGCCGGAGCCGGATGCTGATTGCCCTTCTGTCCATCGGAATCGGGGCAACCATTCTCGCGGGGCTTATCACCATCTATGTGGATGTTCCCCGGCAGATGGGGGCACAGTTCAGGTCCTTCGGAGCGAATATGCTGCTCCTGCCGGATGATGAAAAATCCATGGATACGGCGCAGGTAAAGGAAGCGCTGAAGCAGATTCCGGAGAACCAGCTGGTAGGCGCCGCGCCTTATCGCTACATCCGGGTTGATATGACGACAAGGCAGCAGTCTTTTTCCGCCGCCGGAACAGACTTCGGGCAGATCACGAAAACAAGTCCCTATTTCAGTGTGGAAGGCCGGTTTCCGGAAAAGACCAGGGAGATCCTGATCGGCAAAGAGATCGCGGAAACCATCGGTGCCCGGGAAGGTTCCGATATGGAACTGACCTGGCAGCCGGCGACAGCCGGTGCGGAAGGAGATCCTGCTGAAGACAGGCAGCCGGGAGCTGTACTGAGCGGCAGTGCGGTAGGCTGGAGCGGCGGAACCGTTTATGTGACCGTCCGGCTGGACGAATCCTCCCGGATTGCTTCCCTGACAATCGACGCGGGCACGCAGACGCCGGAAATCGGCGGCATGACGCAAACGGATGAGGGCTTCCTCCGTCAGTTTATCGGCCTGTCCCTTCCGCTGGAGGCGGGAAAGGATGTGGACGCCCTGAGCGGCGCGACGGTCACATCCTCCGCGGTGGTGGAAGCCCTGAACTCAGCGCGCAGCGCCGATAAAACCGCGGCGGCAAAGACGGTCAAATATACCGTAACCGGGATCCTGACAACCGGGGGCGAAGAGGAATCCTATATCTTCATGAGCCTGGAAGACATGGCAGCCATGACGGGGACAGATACCGTGGATGTGGCGGAACTGAGTGTCAGCGCCTCGGCGGAGGAGCTGGACTCCTACGCCGCGCAGATTACGGAGAATACCGATGGCATCCGGGCCCGGCTGGTGAAACGGGTAACCCGTTCCGAAACAGCTGTGCTCGGAAAGCTGCAGAGCCTTGTTTTCCTGGTAACCGCCGTTGTGCTGATCCTGACAATGATCTGCGTCTCCACAACCATGATGGCAGTAGTTTCGGAACGGCGGAGGGAAATCGGGCTTCGGAAAGCGCTCGGTGCTTCCGACGGGAGCATCCGGGCGGAATTCCTTGGAGAAGGAATGTTCCTGGGGCTGCTGGGCGGAATCTTCGGGGCGATCCTGGGATTTGTGTTTGCCCAGGTGGTCAGTGTAAATGTGTTCGGTTCCTCGATCACTTTCCAGCCGTTATTGCTCCCGGCAGCGGTCATCGTATCCATGGGGGTGGCGGCTGTCAGCTGCCTGCAGCCGATCCGGCGTGCGGTAGCAATTGATCCTGCGATTGTACTGAAAGACGAATGACGGGAGACGAAAAAAATGAGCCTGCTTGAACTGAAAAACGTATCGAAAATCTACGGGGATCTGAAAGCCCTGGATAATGTGAACGTTCACGTGGACAAAGGTGAATGGGTCGCGATTATGGGACCCTCCGGCTCCGGCAAGAGCACAATGATGAACATCATCGGCTGCATGGACAAGCCGACGCTGGGCGAGGTGCTGCTGGACGGTGTGGATATCGCCAAGGAAAGCAGCAAAAAGCTGACGGATATCCGCCGCGACAAAATCGGGCTGATTTTCCAGCAATTCCATATGGTGAACTATCTGACGGCTGTTGAAAACGTCATGGTCAGCCAGTACTATCACTCCATGCCGGACGAGCAGGAAGCCCTGGAAGCCCTGGGGCGGGTCGGCCTGCGGGAAAGGGCACATCACCTGCCCAGCCAGTTGTCCGGCGGCGAACAGCAGCGAGTCTGCGTGGCGCGCGCGCTGATCAATCATCCCGAACTGATCCTGGCGGATGAGCCGACCGGCAACCTGGATGAAGCCAATGAAAACATCGTGCTGGATCTGTTCGCACAGCTTCACGCGGAAGGGACCACGCTGATCGTCGTAACCCACGATCCGGAGGTGGCAGACGCCGCCCAGAGGACCATCGTCCTGGAACACGGCAAGGTTGCCCGGGAAGTCATCAATGAAAACTTCGAGGCGCAGCAGAAAGAATGGCTTGCCCGGCTTGCTCCGGAAGTCGCGAGGTGAATCCGTATGAAAAAAAATGTTTTCTGTGGGATCCTGCTTGTGCTGGCCGCTGTCATTGCGGTCGGTTCATTTACCGTTTTCGGCCCCTGCGTGCATGAAGACGGCAGTGAGGCCGCCTGTACCGCGGCGGGACGGGCGATTCTTGTGGACGGATGCCTGATCACTGTCCTGGCCATCCTGACGTTCCTGCTGCGTACGCCCTCCGCCCGGATCATCCTGTTTGCTGCCTCGCTGTGCCTTGCTGCAGTCGGAATCCTGCTGCCGGGGACGCTTTTCCCGGTCTGCAGAATGGATACCATGCACTGCCGCGCCGTAATGCAGCCGGTCGCGATCATTCTCTTTGCGGCAGCAGCGGCTGTTTCCGCCGGCGGTATTCTGGCGGAGCGCAGCCGGGTCAGGAGAGGAAAAGCATGAAATGTATTTCTCCGGTAATCCGCAACCTGACAAGAAAGCCCGGACGGACAACGGCGCTGGTCCTGCTGACAGCCTTCCTGGCGCTGTCCGTTTTCAGTGGAACCGTCGTCGTTTCCTCCCTGAGGCAGGGGCTCGGCAGTATGGAAAACCGTCTCGGCGCGGATATCATTGTGGTGCCCGCTGAAGCGGAATCCAAAGCCAGCCTGAAAAACCTGCTCCTGCAGGGAACCATCGGCACCTTCTACATGGATGCTTCCGCCTTGGAAAAAGTCCGGGAAACAGAAGGCGTTGAAAAAGCCTCGGCGCAGGTCTTCCTTTCATCCATGAAAGCTGACTGCTGTTCCGTCAAAGTCCAGGTGATCGGTTTTGAGCCGGAAAACGATTTTGTGGTGCAGCCGTGGATCAGCGAAAGCCTGAACCGTCCGCTGGAGGATATGGAAGTGGTTGTAGGCTGCAGGGTTGAAACGGATGTAGGAAACAACTTCCGGATCTATGACCGGAACTGCAAAGTCGTTGCAAAGCTCGCCGCCACCGGCACGGGACTGGATACCGCGGTTTACTGCAATATGGAAACCGTGCACATGCTCCTGCAGGCAGCGGAAGAGAAAGGAATCACCCACAAAATTGATTCCGGAAATGATTCGGACGTGGTTTCCGCGATTTATGTCAAAGTGCTGCCGGGATCCGATCCCGGCCTGGTTAACAACCGGCTGAACGGGCATGTGCGGAAAGCGACTGCGATCCGGACCGCCGGAATGATGACCGAAGTGGCGGACAGCCTTTCAGGCGTCTCAAAAACGGTTGCTGTGCTGATCGCCGCGGTATGGATCCTGGCCCTGGTGATACTGCTGATCGTCTTCGGCATGATGGTGAACGAAAGACGGCGGGAACTGGCTGTTTTCCGCCTGCTGGGAATGAGCAGGAAAATGCTGTCCGGCATGATCCTGAAGGAAACCGCGCTGTGCAGTTTCGCAGGCGCGCTGTGCGGCGTTACGCTGGGCGCGGTTCTGATATTTCCGTTCACAACGCTGATTGAAACCAGCCTGAAACTTCCCTACCTGTCACCTGCCCCCGGGACCGTCATCCTGTATGCCGTCTTCGCAGTCACGGTGACCGTCCTGGCCGGATGCATGGCAGGTACACGGACTGCTTCCAGGCTGAGCCGGGTTGACCCCGGAACCACGCTGAGGGAGGGCGCGTAAAATGGAACTTCGGGCAGAAAGCATTTCCCGGCGTTACTTCCGGAAGCATGGAGAGGCCAATTTTATTGAGGCGGTCTGTCCGGTATCCCTGTGCCTGGAGGGCGGAACGCTGACGGTACTGAAGGGAAAGAGCGGATCAGGGAAAACGACCCTGCTGAATATGCTGGCAGGCCTGCTGCAGCCTTCGGACGGAACCGTCTTCCTGGACGGAACGGATCTGTACGCACTGGATGACAAATCCCTGTCCCGGCTGCGCAATGAGAAGATTGGCGTCATCCCCCAGGGCCGCAGCGCAGTGGATACGCTGACCGTCTTTGAAAACATCCTGCTGCCGGGAATTCTTTACGGCGGCATACCGCGGACGGATGACGCGGAAAGCTGGATGGAAGCGCTGGGCATATCCGGCCTGCGGAACGCGTTTCCGTCCGAGCTGTCCGGCGGAGAACTGCGGCGGATGGCCATCGCCCGGACACTGACCGCGGAACCGGCGGTGATTCTGGCCGACGAACCCACCGGAGACCTGGACGACGAAAACACATCCGTTGTCCTGACCGCGCTGGAACAGGCCGCACGGGCCGGGAAAGCCGTACTGGTTGTCAGCCATGAAACAGATGCCGAAAGGTACGCGGACCGGGTTCTTTGTATGGAGAACGGAATCATCAGGTAAGGGAGTGTTCGGAAGATGAGAGAATATGAAACCGCTGAAAACTATCTCAAGCAGATCCTCATTCTTCTGGAGACAAAAGGATATGCCCGTTCCAAGGATATTGCCGAAGCCATGGGCGTCACAAAGCCCACGGTATCCGTCGCCATGAAAAAGCTGAAGGAAAGCGGCTATATCACCATGAAGGACCGAAGCCCGGTCTCTCTCACGGATAAAGGGTATTCCATCGCAAGGCAGTTCTATGACCGTCACAAAACGCTGACCCTTCTCCTGATCCGTCTCGGGGTGGATGCCCAGATTGCGGCAAGGGATGCCTGCAGGATGGAACACGACCTGTCCGATGAAAGCTTTGCCGCCTTCTCCAGCCTCCTTGCAAAGCAGAGCTGAAAACGGAAAACGGAATGCCGGTACGCATCGGCATTCCGTTTTCATCTGACAGGTCAAAGTCCTTCCAGCAGCGTCATCTGCTCATACTTTTCCGGCAGCGTCTGCAGGTAATCGAAGCATTCCTCCGGCCTGCAGAGGATCCCGTGTTCCCGGCAGAAGGACCGGAACAGATCCATCAGTTCCCGGCTGTCCGGACTGGGTACTTCATAGGCGCCGCCGTAGGTTCGGATGTATTTCTCCTTCAGCCCCGGAAAGTACCTGTCCAGTGCCGCGTAAAAATACTCCCGGTCCCCTTCCCGGAGTGTCAGTCCCATATCAAAGCAGATGATCCCTTTCACCTGCGCCTGTGCGCAGGCGTCGAGGATCGCCTGTATGTTTTCTTTTGTATCGTTGATGAACGGCAGGATCGGCGTCAGCCAGACCACGGTGGGAATTCCCCGTTCCCGCATCGCCTGCAGGACTTCGATCCGCCGTTTTGTATTGCAGACGTTCGGTTCGATAATCCGGCAAAGCTCGTCGTCGTAGGTGGTCAGCGTGATCTGTACTACGCACTTGGCTTTCCGGTTGATTTCCTCCAGCAGGTCGATATCCCGCAGGATCCGGTCGGACTTGGTCTGTACCGCCGCGCCGAACCCGTACCTGCAGATGATCTCCAGGCACTTCCGGGTCAGTCCCAGCTGTTCCTCGCAGTGCATATACGGATCCGACATGGATCCGGTGCCGATCATTGCTTTCCGCCGCTTGGATTTCAGGGCCTGTTCCAGCAGTTCCGGCGCGTTCCGCTTCACTTCAATATCTTCAAACGCATGGGTAAACTGATAGCATCTGCTGCGGCTGTCACAGTAAATGCAGCCGTGGGAACATCCGCGGTAGATGTTCATTCCGAAGTGACCTTTCCCGCCGGTCAGGATTCCCTTTGCGTCCACAAAATGCATTGTTGTAAATCTTTCTCCGTTGTTGTTTCAGGATTCTTCAGGTAACGAAGTTCGCGGAGTCATCCGTTGGGAAAAGAATACCATTTCCCGTTGTCCGCAGCCTGTTTCAGGAAACGGTCCGTTTCCCCCGCCAGCTCCTCGGTCAGGTCCGTATCGATGTTATGCCCGCAATTGGAATAGATCACCAGCTTGCAGTGCGGCAGGCAGCGCGCGGTCCGCATCATCAGCTCCGGCGTACTGATCGGATCCTCTGTCCCGCCGAGGATCAGCACCGGCGTCCGGATGGAAGACAGCGCTTCACACAGCTTCTCCTCTGTTCCGCAGGCCATCAGCGGCCGTCCGTAATCCACCTGTTTCTCCCGCGGATCCGCCTCCGGCAGGGTTTTCAGCCATTCCTCCCGCTTCCGCCTGCGTGCTTCCCTTCCCGGATCACCGTCAATCGGCGGATCGAAGGGCGGCGGTGCTGAGATGATCCCCTGCATCAACATCTGCCGGTAGGACATGGCGCCTTCCGCCAGGCTGTGGGGTCCCGGCACCACTGCAGCAAAAGCCGACACCCTCTCCGGATGGCGGAGCACCAGGTGCCAGCCCACGCCGGCGCCATGGGAGGCTCCCATATAGGCAAACTTCCCGATTCCCAGCGCGTCAGCCAGGAAAACCACATCGTCCGCGAACACATCATACCAGCGTTTGCCGTAATCCTCTTCCACATAGGAGGAAGGCGCAAAACCCCGGAGCGTCATGCAGTACACATGATACCCCATGGCAGCCAGCGCCTGCTGCATCCCGGACGGATAAAACCCGACCTGCGCGGAGATGATGACATGGCTGCCTTCGCCGTATTCATCATAGTGCAGGCAGACGCCGTCCTTCGTCTGTACGTTTCCCATGTCTTCCCGTCCTTTCCTGTCCGATCCGGAGATTCACCCGGGATCCGGTCTTTACTCAATCTCCAGGCCGAAGCCTCTCGGAAGCCAGTATTCCTCTGTGCCGATCTGGTCCACCGAGCTGTACCAGGGGCTCGGAAGCCGCCCGGTAAAAGGTTTCTGTCCGCACAGCACATTCGCGACGCCCTGGCCTTCCGATCCGGGCAGGTAGCACATCACCGCCGCGTCCCACTGATCGATATAGTCGCTGATGAAAACCTGGCGTCCCGCCACGATGCAGGCGATCACCGGTTTCCCGAGTTTCTCCGCCTGTGCGATGGCACTTGCGTTGTCCCACAATCCAAGGGAACCGCACAGGTCCGGGTCCCTTGCGTCGCCGTTCCATTCCGCATAGGCGTCCTCACCCACGACCAGCAGCACCGCATCCGCCTGGTCAGCCTCCGACTGTTTCGTAATCACCCGGATGCCGTACTCATCCGCCTTCTTCCGGAAGCCTTCCAGGATTGAAGTCACCCCGGAAATATTCCTTTCCGGGCTGCCGTTCCACGCCACAGTCCAGCCCCCGCACTGCGCCCGGTCGTTGTCCGCCGCCGGTCCCATAATATAGACTGCCGTGCCGGCCTTCAGCGGAAGCGCGTTCCCTTCGTTCTTCAGCAGTACCAGGCTTTTTTCCACAGCTTCCTCCGCTACCGCGCGGTATGCATCGGAGCCGGTCTCTTCCTGTTCGGTTTCGATCCACTCGCAGAACGGATCCTCCAGGACGCCCGCGTCTATCTTCACCTGGATAATCCGGCGGACCGCGTCGTCGATCCGTTCCTTACTGATGAGTCCCGTCTTCACGGCGGAGATGATCACTGCCCTGGCTTCCCGGAAATGTTCCGCTTCCATCAGCATGTCCACGCCGGAGTTCACCACGGTAATAACCTGTTCCATATAGGATTCCGGGGAAGTCTGGCTCACCGCTTCCCAGTCGCTGACGATAAACCCATTCGGGCCCAGTTTTTCTTTCAGCAGGTCGATATACTGCTTGTTCTCATGCATTTTTACCCCGTTCAGGGAGGAAAAACTGATCATCACCGTTTTGGCCCCGGCGTCAATCTGCGCCTCGTAAACTGAAATCAGTTCCCGGATCTCCTCCTCGGACAGGCTGGCATCCCCGCGGTCGATCAGCCGGAGCTGGTCCCGGCTCTCGCCTGTACCGTAGGTTACATTCCCGTCCCCGAAGAAATGCTTCGGACAGGCCACCAAGCCGTTTTCCGTCAGTCCCCGGGTATAAGCGGTGCTCAGCCTTTTGATGGTATCAATGTCCGATCCGTAGCTTTCGTAGGTCCTGCCCCAGCGCAAGTCCGCGGACTGCGCCACACAGGGGGCAAAGTTCCAGAGCATGTGGCACAGCTTTGCCTCATCCGCCGTAATCTGTCCGATCCGGTACATCAGGTCCTCATCATTGGCGGCCCCCAGCCCGATGTTCTGGGGAAAATATACTGCGCCGGCGCAGTAGTTCACGCCGTGGACATCATCCTGCCCGTAGATATACGGAACACCGGCTTCCGATTCCAGCGCGGCCTGCTGGAACATCGCCGTATAATCCCGCCACCCGGAAGAGTTCAGGGCTCCTCCCTGGGAAAGGATGCTGCCATAGCACATGTGCAGCATTTCTTCTCCGGAGATGTTGTAGCAGGCGGGCTGCACCATCTGGGACGCTTTCTGCTCCAGCGTCAACTGCGCCGTAATCTCCTCCGCGGTCATTCCCGCGTACCGGCTCTCCGCGCCGGCTGTTTCAAACAAGCACAGCAGCAGGCAGAAAGCCAGGACCGCTGACGCCAATTTCCTGAATGTTCTCATACGCTTCCTCCGTTGTCGTTTTTCCATCATTGTCACAGCGTTTCCTGCCGTTTCAGGCCGACCCCTGCAGGGAACTCGCTAACCGCATGGATCTTCCTGGCTTCCTCTTCGGTTGTCCCGGCCAGGTTCCAATCAATCTCCTTTTCCATCCATGCGTAATCACAGATCCGGATGCTGATCAGCCTTCCATCCTCCCCGCGCATATAGGCGGCAATGCCGGACATCGCGATCCGGCCCAGCTCCTCCCGGCCCGGATCGGAGATCACATGGACCCATTCGATTACGCCGGTCACCCCGTCGTCAATCAGCGTTTCATACCGCATACCAACTTTCCCGGGGATATAGGAGGCCATTCCCGTATACACCCGGCGCAGGGCTTCCGTTCCCTTTTCCGGTTCCTGCCCGCGATACATTCCGTACCCGCCGAACACACAGTCCGGATGCATGCACCGGAGAATCCGCTCCACATCCACGCTGGGCATGTGATGCAGCGCAGTATAGTATTCCCGGACCGCGCCGGTCATCAGTCCCGGATCGCCCATTTCCAGGTGTGCCGGATGGAACAGCGGTTTGCGGTACGGCGTCAGGTGCGGAACAAAGCTGAAGTGGCAGTATAGCCGGACCTCCTCCAGCGTTCCCATGCTCCCCAGGTCCGCCACGACAAACATCGGGACCTGGTCAAAGACGCCGTCTTTTTCAAAGTTCAGCACCAGTTCGGTCACGGAACGTCCTCCGCTCCGGGTCTGGAATTTCGGGGTAATGCTCAGCGCGTCCGCTTCGAAACGGGCAATAAAGCCCACCGCAAAAGCACGGATCTGTTCTTTTCCCTCAAAGCGGCCATAGGGTGTGTCCACCGCCGGCGGATCTTCCGAGAACTGCCGCCTGTCGCGGAACAGGTCCAGGGCTCCGTCCGGATCGTTCTCCGCGATATGCTTCATCAGGAGCAGCTCCGGTGAATTGTCCAGGATCCCCTCCTGTGGTTCCGGATACAGCACGTCCAGTTCCGCTCTGTTTCTGATTTCCATAAGTATTGCCTCCTGCCTCAAAATCCGCGTCCCCGGGCCTCTCAGGTTTAATGTTATGTTCGCATTTCCTTATCAGGAATAATACCATATTGCCGGAAACAAAAAAAGACCCGCAGAACTGAACTTCAAAGCTCTGCGGGGCACAAGCCCGTCTGGTACGGCTGCGTTTTTATCTGTATTTCCGTCAGCGTTTTTTTGTATAGTAAACCAGATCCGTATCACGTTTCACTTCTGAATATCCCAATCTGGTGTAGAAGGTATTCGTCCGGGTATTCCAGGCAGGGGTGTCAAGCGAAAAAACCTTTACTTCCGGGAACATATCCTCGATTTCCCGCATCATAAAAATACCGTACCCTTTCCGGAAGTGCTGCGGATCGATAAATATCCTTCCGATGTTCAGCGTATCCCCCTGCCGGAACAGAACCGCACCGCCAAGGATCACGCCGTTCCCGTCAGCCAGTTTGAACAGATGATTCATCCTGGCCATTTTGAGATGGTACGGGACAGACTGGTATCCGGGCGGGCCGCACGAGGAAGCGGCTCCCACCTCCGCGTCGCTGTCAAAAGCCTGTTTGGAGATGCCGGTCAGTACCAAAGCGTCTGAAGTTCCGGCTTTCATGAACTGCAAATCCATAAATCCGTCCTCCCGTCCCTTTACCTGCAGGCGAGGTAGACATCCATCCCCTCGCCGTCTGTTTCAAAGCAGGGGATCACTTCATTTTCCACATGTTCCAGCCCGTTCGTCCTCATATAATCCTTCAGGGTATGATAGGCTCCCGGGATCGTAACAAAAGGATTGTCAAACGGTCTGTCAATATGGATCGCGGCATACAGATGGACAGGCTGTTTTTTGATTTCGTACCCTTCAGGCGTAACATCCCTCGGCAGGATCAATGCCGCAGTATATCCATGCATGCTGAACACATTCACCTGTTCCTGCGACAGCCTCGGGAAATCCCAGCCGATCACTCTCGGATTTGCGATTCCGTTTTCTTCTGCACATTTGTACATCCTGCCGATGGCGTCCGCTTCCGGCTCCCGGCTGATCACGGTATACTCCACATAACGGAATCCCTCGACTTCCTCCGTACGGAGATCTGAATAGGCATCGCTGCGTTTGTCCATTTCCTCCCGGAAGAGGTTGTCCAGGGAGCAGTTGAAGATCCTGCAGATCTCAAGCGCCTTGTCCATTTCCGGATTCGCCGCGTCCATTTCCCACTTGGAGATCGTCTGGCGGCTTACGTTCAGCTTCTCCGCCAGCGTTTCCTGTGTCATGTTTGCGCTCAGCTGCCTTAAATACTGAAGATTTTTGCCAAAGCTCATGTTTCCTATCCTCCGGATCTGTTTTCCTGTCAGTTCTTTGCTCCGCGTCGCAGGGACAGATTAACACAGGGCAGGCAGCTTTCCCACCAACTTACAGGCGCTGTTTCAGGGAATCGCGCAACTGCAGGTTGCGTCGCCGCTTCACCATTCCTCGCCGAAACCGCCGTACGGGATATCGTTTACCAGGCAGCGCACAGCGTTTCCGATATCTTCCTCATCCGGTTCCCCGCCTTCCCTGGCGCAGCATTCAAATTCATCAATCACAAACTCGATGATCGTCATGTCGATGAAAAGCGGCAGCTTCTCCAGCATCGCTTCCGGAACGTCCGTTTCGCTCCGGTATCCTTCCAGGATCTTCCCGAAGTACTGATCCATGCATGCCATCCGCTGCCCGGCATCGCGGATATGCCGGTACCAGCCGACGCCGTGCGTCCACAGATGGGCCAGGTCGAACATGTACCAGCAGTAGATGCAGTTGTCAAAATCGAAGGCGGTAATGTCGCCGGTTTCCAGGTCGACATGATAGTTGCCGTCGCTGAAGTCAAAATGGACAAGCCCGTAATTCTCCGGATCCTTCGGAAGCGTCCGGTATTCCTCCAGCCGCCTGCAGATTGCCTGCTTCAGATCCGCACGGGAATCCGGGATCAGGCGGTTGATATACTCCGCGGTGTATTTGTCGGAAAACGCGTCCCGGCGGTGTACCGGCCTGTACTGTTTGGACAGCCTGTGAATCGCTCCCAGCGCCTTGCCGGTATTGTAGAAATACTCTTCCAGCGGAGCGCCTTCCCGGTATCGGTATCCGTTATCGCTCAGGAGCATTCCCTTCGCGCACGCAAACAGGGTGATAAAGACAGTTGTTCCGTCCTGTTCCATGCGTTCAACCGTTTTTCCGCGGGCAGAGGGAATCACATCCGCCACAGGCGCGCCGTTCCGGGCAAGATACCGGACAAATTCCGTTTCCGCAAGGTACTCCTCTTCCGTCCGGTCGCCCAGTGCCGAGATCCGGAGCACATATCTCTTTTCTCCGTTCAGGCTGCAGATATACACCAGGTTCCGCCCGCCCTCATGGCCGGGCACCGGCCGCAGTTCATAATTGTCCAGTGCGTACAGTTTTCGTGCTTTTTCTGTCATTTTCTGCCATTCCCCCTTCAATTCATTGATTCCTCCCTGTTCATTTCCGTACCTGCTTGCGGTAGCGGTATGTCGTTTTCCCGAAAGAGCCCCTGTAGGCAAGTTCTTCCCAGCCGTCCGCGAGCAGCTGCTCATTCCTCCCGGTCTCGCGGTGCTGGTCGCCGGGCACATCCAGCAGCCAGCTGCCGGGTCTTGCGACCCGCGTCAGCTCATCCACTTCCTCGCGGAAAAAGTCGCCGACCACATGCCCGCTCATCACAACGTCAAAGCTGTTATCCGGGAAAGGCAGGCAGTGGCAGAGTCCGTCGCATATCCGCATATTCCCGATGCCCTTCCTGGCGATTTCGTCGCGCATGAATTCCCGCATGGAATCCACCGGCTCGCTGGCCACCACAAACGCGGCTTTCTCCGCGGCTGCAAACGCCAGTCTTCCTGTTCCGCTTCCGACGTCCAGGACCGTCTTTCCTTCCAGGTCGCACAGTTCATACAGCCGTTCTTTGTTCCAGCCGTAGATAAAGTCGCATTTTTCCGCCATCACCTCCGGCGTCGTGTAGATCACAAAATCCTCGAATTCGTCCATCGCCCGGATTTCCGCTGCCCTAACCTGGTCCGGCGTAAGGTTACCCGGAGCCTGGGCGGTCAATACCTTTACTTTCTCCGCCATTTCCGGGCACTTGCGCATGAAAAGCCACGCCGTCTTCGGATTTGCTTTCAACGCGGCTGCCATGGCTCTTTCGGTCTTTTCATCCAGGGATTCAAGCATCAGCCTGATCTGGAAGCGTTCCATACGGAGCATGCAGTCAAAAGAATAGTTTTCCGTGTTGATCCAACCGATATTTCCCATTTGTTCCTCCTTCATTTCGGATCCATTATCGCGCCATGCAGGCATAAAGCGTTACCCATTTGTTCTCTTCACCGACATTTCCTGCCTTGAATGCCGGTACACTTTTGGAGCCGGTCAGAATGTATCTTCCGTTTTCCGTCCGATGCTGATCCAGCACCTTATATCCGGCCTGCATCGCCTCAGAATCCGGCTGGCACCCTAAAATCCTCAGCGCATAAAGAATGTTCTGCGCTCCGACCTTGATCGGGTCGGAAGGATAGAATGTACTCAGCATAACGTCAACCATGGGCGTCTTCATATCGTCCGTCCTGTAAAAGATGTTCCTTTTCGTAAAATACTGAACGAGTTTGCTCTCGCATTCCGTCCTGTATCCCAGCAGGTGCAGTTCAGCGACAAGCAGGAGGTATTCCACCGTCAGCCTTGCGCAGCTTTTGTGCGGTTTTCTGGGATCGTTGGTCTTTTTGTTTGTGCTGATGCATCCGAAGCCTCCGTCTTCCTTGATTCCGCTCAAAACACAGGCGACTTCGTTCTTTACAGTATCCTCCCCGTAGTACCCCAGTTTCACAAGATTCCTGAGCAGGTAAGGTTCTCCGCACAGCATCTTAAACCCGGTG
>Ga0310690_10002831_pt1 | contig 27374 bp, 20 predicted proteins | sample AusTroGonzalo_MG_2_FD_207661 | JGI IMG/M metagenome (GOLD analysis project Ga0310690, IMG submission 207661) | Bovine rumen microbial communities from tropical cattle in Woodstock, Queensland, Australia - Gonzalo_04 (v2) (version 2) | ecosystem: Host-associated > Mammals > Digestive system >...
ATTTAAAATAAACAAACAACAAATGCGCCCAAGCCATTTTGGTAAAAATATGCCACCCCCCTGTTGGTGCAAAAGCATTTGTTGAACCGCCTTATCATCGGTCAATTTATTTAACACATTTTGTTGGACTTGTCTGGTCAGTTCTTGTTGGCGATGTGCGTGTTCAATAGATACATTTGTGCCGTGCCATCTGTATTTTAATAAAATTTCTGGCAAATTATGAATTTCTGTCACAAAGACCATACGCGACCATAGTTCAAAATCTTCACACCAATTATAGGCATTATCATATCGCAAATCGTATTTATCCAGAATCGATTTGCGAATTAAAACCGTAGGGTTGCCAACGTGTTGGCACTTTAATATATTAAATACTTTTATGCGTTCTGGGTGACGAATAATTTTGTCTGAATTACCAAAACATTGAAACCAAGTTCCCAATACGCCGCATTCTGGGTGTGCATCCATATATTGAATTTGCCGTTCAAAACGCGTAGGTAATGAAATATCATCGCTGTCCATACAGGCGATAAATTCGCCAGAGCAAACCTCTAATAATTTATTTCTTGATTCCGTGACACCAAGATTTTTTGGGTTCTTTATATATTTGACGCGCTTGTCTTTGCGCGCATATTTTTTGATGATATTTTCAAGTTCTTTATTGTTCGGACTGTCATTCAAAACAAACAATTCAAAATCAGTAAATGTCTGATTTAATATAGATTCAATCGCTTCGCCTATATACTTTTCAGAATTATATGCAGGCATTACAACAGATATGCGTGGCGTTTTCATTGTTTTTCTCCATTCAGGGGTATTTTACCCGTTCGACCTGAAAAGTGCAATACAAAAAACCGCGGATGAACCGCGGTAAATTTCTGGTGCCAGTTGTCGGACTTGAACCAACGACCCTCTGATTACAAATCAGATGCTCTACCAACTGAGCTAAACTGGCGACGCTCCACAATTATACATATTCGCAAAGTCAAAGCAAGAAAAAAGTTTCAAATTTTAAAATAAATCTTGAATTTATCCGGTTCTGGTTTAGTATTAAGCAGAAATGATGAAATTACCCGAACTTTTGGCACCAGCTGGGACTTTGGACGCGTTTAAAACCGCCATTCTTTATGGTGCAGATGCAATTTATGCTGGGCTGCCTGGGTTTTCTATGCGGGCGCGCGCTAAAATAACGCCAGATGAAGTAAAAACTGGCATAGACTTGGCACATGCCGCAGGCAAAAAAGTTTATCTGGCATTTAATCTGTTTGCGCATGACGGCGAATATGCAAATTTGCCACGCGTGTCAGAAATGATTCGATATTTGAATCCTGATGCGCTGATTGTATCTGACCCAGGCGTTTTGATGTGGGTACGCGAAAATCACCCCAACATACCTGTTCACATATCAACACAGGCAAATATATGTTCGGCGGCATCGGTCAAGTTCTGGCAAAACGCAGGGGCATCACTGTGCGTGTTGGCGCGTGAAGTATCACATAATGAGTTTATTAGCATCCGCAAAAAATGCCCTGATATAAAACTTGAAATTTTTGTTCATGGCGCAATGTGTATGTCGTATTCTGGGCGTTGCTTGCTGTCGAACTTTATAACTGGGCGGCCTGCAAATCGCGGCGCATGTGCACAACTGTGTCGGTGGAAATACGATGTAATTTTGCGCGAATGTGAAACGGGTATCGAAATGCCGATATCCGAAGACAATCGTGGCGCATATATTATGAACAGCAAAGATTTGTGTCTGATGCCCCGGTTGGGCGAAGTTATTGCGGCCGGCCCTGATTCGCTGAAAATCGAGGGTCGCAACCGCAGTGAATATTATGTGGGCAGTGTTGTGCACGCATACAGATGCGCAATGGACGCATATGCGCGCGATCCCAAACGTTTTGACCCCGCGCCTTATATGGAAATGTTGAATGTATTAGAATCGCGCGGGTACACAACGGCGTTTTTTGATGGGCCCCTGCCCCCAGATGCGCACAATTACGATTCGGCGCGGTCAATTTCAGACTACCACGCTGCAGGTGTTATCACAAATGTTGCCGATGATGGTTTTATAATGGAACTGCGCAATGAAATAACACCAAATACGGAAATTGTTTTTGTTTTACCAAATGTAATGAATAGTGCCCCAACAAAACTTGCACAAATTATTGACGCAAAAACACGCGCTGTATTACCTAAAATGTCTGCGGGGCAAAACAATTCAATATTTATTCCACGTGCATGGGTTGCCCAAGAAATTGCGGACAAAATTGTGCCGTTGGTATTGGCATACAAGCATAAATAATGTCGAAAAATTACTGTAATTCTGCGCGGATGTTTGCCAGCGTCGCCGCGCGTGCGCGAATAATATCGTTCAAATCATTTTTCGCCAAATCAGACGCATACTGTATCGCGTTCGCGAATGCCAGCGCATCCGAATTGCCATGCGTTTTTACCGCAAAACCTTTCAGCCCCAAAAATGTTGCGCCCGCATACGAACGCGGATCTATTTTGTGTTTCAGTCTTTTGAAAACATGAACCAAAAAGAACGCACCAATTATCGCCCATACAGATTTCTTCATATTTTCGGTAATAACGCGTTTAATCAACTTTGCAGTGCCTTCGACCGTCTTTAATACAATATTGCCGGTAAAGCCGTCGGTTACAACAACCTGAACGCGACCGGCGCTGATATCATTTGCCTCGACAAAACCAAGATATTCATATGGCAACTGGTCGCGATGTGCGGTTAAAACCTTATTCAATTCTTGCAGAGTTTCATTGCCCTTGGTTTCTTCTTCGCCAATATTCAACACGCCAAGTTTTGGACGCGGCATTTTACCAATTACTTCCGCATAGACGCCGCCCAAAATTGCAAAATCGAACAAATCACCCGCATCACATTTTACATTTGCGCCCAAATCCAGTACCACCACGCGTGAATCACCCGCCCCAGACGGCAACATAGTTGTTATGGCCGGACGCGAGATACCTTCAACCGTTTTTAATGCCAACTTGGACAGCGACATCAGAACACCAGTGTTTCCCGCGCTGACCACCGCAGTAGAATTTCCTTCACGAACATCTTTTATCGCCATATACATCGAAGTATCCGTTGCATGGCGAATAACATCGCGAATCTTGTCTGTGCCACGAATAACATCAGGTGCATGAATCAGCGTGCAATTACGCGCGACACGCGGATAGCGCGCCAACATTTTGCGCAAAACCTTTTCATCGCCAAATATACGGAAAAAAGTATTTGAATCTGCGTGTTGATACAAGAACTGGTTCACACCACCAAGAACCGCGGCCGGCCCTTTGTCGCCACCCATAGCATCTATTGCAATGATTCTTTTATCGTCTGACATTGTGCACTAAAAATGCAGAAAGGCACAAATCAAATTTATTCGTGCCGTATCTGCCATATATCTACCATTTAATTATTTTGCACCGCATGCAGGGCAAATATGATGTGGGCGTTTCTTTTCGCCACATGTTTTGCAAACGCCGCATGGCATAGCAGACAAAGCATCGTGTGAACGACGTTGTGCACTGCGTGCTTTACTTGTTTTACTTCTTGGAACTGCCATTTTTTATCCTTTTTATTTTATGCGTTATATTCTATTACAATCTTGGGCTTTTGCAAGAAAAACTTGCGCCGACCGAAATATGTCGGCGCAAATAAACTTTACAAATCCAGCAACTGTTGATGTTCGCCTCCTTCGCGTGCCAATTTTTCCGCCTTTTCTTCGGCCTTGGCGATTTCGCGAACACGACGGACATATGCACCAGTACCAATTGGAATCAGTCGACCAACAATGACGTTTTCATTGATACCAACCAGTTTATCTGTTGCACCATTGATTGCCGCATCTACCAACACCTTGGTTGTCTGTTGGAACGATGCGTTAGAAATGAACGAACGCGTTGTAAGTGATGCACGTGTAAGCCCAACCAAAACCTGGGAGGCAACCGCCGGACGGCCACCATCGTGCACGACACGCGCATTTTCTTCTTCAAAGTCAACGCGGTCAACAACATGGCCCATAAGGAAGCCTGTATCACCTGGGTCTGTGATTTCAACGCGACGCGTCATTTCACGTATCAAAATCTCGATATGCTTGTCGTTGATGGACACACCCTGCAAGCGATAAACTTGTTGAATCTGTTCCACCATAAAGGTTGCCAACGCTTTTTGACCCAAGATACGCAAGATATCTTGTGGTACTGGGTCACCATCGACCAACTTGTCTGCTTTCTTGACAACATCACCGCTGCGCACCAACAGGTTTGTTCCCTTTGGTACCGCATATTCAACTGGCGCGGTTCCGTCATCAGGTTCAATACGAACAATAATCTTGGTTTTCGCATCTTCCAGTTCAACCGTACCATCGATTTCGGCCAACAATGCAGGGTTCGCAGGACGGCGAACTTCCAACAATTCTTCAACGCGCGGCAAACCACCGGTAATATCGCCTGTACGTTTTGCCTGAACAGGAATACGCGCCAAAACATCGCCTGCTGCAACTGTTGCACCATCGGAAACCATCAACAACGAATGTATCGGCAACAAGTATTCTGCAATCTTTTTGCCACCCAATGATAACACTTCGCCTTTTTCATTGACCAAGCGAATTGCAGGTTGCAAGGCTTTCTTTGTGTTGCTCTTCCAATTTATAACCTTGCGCGAAGCAATACCTGTCATAGAATCAACTTCTTCTTGGAAGGAAACATTTTCAATCAAGTCATTCAGACTGACTATACCGTCTTTTTCTGCAATGATTGTATTGGAATATGGATCCCATTCTGCAACCTTAGCGCCCTTTTCAACTGTATCACCATCGTTGACAATAAGCATAGATGCATATGGCAATCCGCAAGTGAATAATTCATCACCCTTGTCGGAAACCACAGAAATCTTGCCATTGCGCGACAGAACAACAATACGGCCTGCAGAATTCTTAATCGTGTTCACGCCAACAAGTTTAATCTTACCTGCGACAGGAACTTCGATATAATGGCTTTCTGCACCGCCAGACGCAATACCACCAATGTGGAAAGTACGCAATGTCAACTGGGTTCCAGGTTCACCAATGGATTGACCCGCAACCAAACCAACCGCTTCGCCAACATGCACCAGTGCCTGACGCGACAAATCCATACCATAGCACTTTGCGCACAGACCATCGCTGCAGCAAGTCAGCACACTGCGCACATCAACACTTGGCAAACCAGATTCATTGATTTTGCGCGCGGCAACTTTGGTAATCAGTTCGCCCGCTGGCACAATAACTTCTTTGGTAATCGGATGCACAACATCATGCGCCGCAGTACGACCCAAAACAACATCGCCCAGTGGAACAGACAGTGTGCTGCCCTGATATACTGGCTTTGCGGTGATATATTCTGTTGTACCGCAATCATGTTCAGTAATAACCGTATTCAACGCCAAGTCGACCAAACGACGTGTCAAATAACCCGCCTGAGCCGTCTTTAACGCGGTATCGGACAAACCTTTACGCGCACCATGGGTTGATGTAAAGTATTCCGCCATGGTCAGACCTTCTTTAAAGTTCGAAATAATTGGAACTTCGATAATAGAACCGTCTGGCTTCTGCATCATACCACGCATACCCGCCAACTGTTGAATCTGGCCTTTGGAACCACGAGCCTTGGAAACCGCCATCATGTGGATAGAGTTCCAATTATCACCCTTGGTCTTGCCCAAACCGCTAAACGCCAAATCCCCAAGTTTTTCGGTTGTTCTTTGCCACATATCAATCAATTTGTTATAACGTTCACCACCAGACAACAAACCGTTTTGATATTGTTCTTCAATTTCCTTGGCCGCCTTTTCTGCCGCCGCAATCATTTCGGCTTTTTCTTCTGGAATGACAACATCGTCAAACCCAATAGAAATACCACTGCGTGCCGCCTGTTCGAAACCAGTATTCTTTAATGCATCCGCCAACAAAATCATCGCTTTGTCGCCACAACGTTCATAGGTCAAGGACAACAGAGATTCCAAATCGCCACGACCCATAACCTTGTTCACCAAATCAAATGGCATATTGTCAGACTTTGGCAACAACTGACCAATAATCATACGACCGGCCGTTGTCTTATAGTTCTTGCCATTTATGCGCGCGACAATTGGTGTATGCAATGTGATAGTTTTGTTTTCCAACGCCAATTCCACTTCGTCCATATTGGCAAAGCGCGGTGACTTTTCTGTGTGTTCGCCGTTTATCAGGGAAATATAGTAAATACCCAAAACCATGTCTTGTGATGGAACGGTCATAGGCTCACCATTGGCCGGCGACAAAATGTTGTTTGTGGATAACATCAAAGTACGCGCTTCCAATTGCGCTTCCAATGAAATTGGAACGTGTACAGCCATCTGGTCACCGTCAAAGTCAGCGTTAAAGCCCTTGCAAACCAGTGGATGCAGACGAATTGCCTTGCCTTCAATCAAGATTGGTTCAAACGCCAACAAAGATAATCTGTGCAAAGTTGGGGCGCGGTTCAGCAATACAGGATGTTCGTGGATAACCTTTTCCAAGATTTCCCAAACGATATCTTCACCGTTTTCAACCATCTTGCGAGCGGTCTTTAATGTATTAGCATAATCACCCGCCATCAAGCGTGCAAATACAAATGGCTTAAACAATTCCAATGCCATTGCCTTTGGCAACCCAACCTGATGCATTTTCAATGATGGTCCAGACACAATCACGCTGCGGCCAGAATAATCAACACGTTTACCCAACATATACATACGGAAACGACCCGCCTTACCATGCAATGCCCCAGACAAAGACTTAAGTGGTCTGCGATTCTGGGAAACCATTGGGCGCGACTTGTGTTCATTATCGAACAAGGAATCGACCGCTTCTTGCAACATACGCTTTTCATTACGAATAATGATTTCTGGTGCATGCATTTCCATAAAGCGTTTCAGACGATTGTTACGAATAATAACGCGGCGATACAAATCATTCAAATCAGATGCCGCAACATGCCCCGCATCCAATGTCACCAAAGGACGCATATCTGGTGGAATAACCGGAATAATATCAGGCAACATCCACGCTGGTTCTGTTTTAGAATCCAAGAACGCTTCAACCAATTTTAATTGTTTGATGATAGATTTGCGTTTAGCTTCGGATTTTGTTTCCGCCAATTCTGCGCGCAGACGTGTTCTTTCATCGCCCATATCAAGGTTCGCAATAATTTCACGAACACCTTCGGCACCAATGCCAACGCGGAAACTATCTGGACCAAATTCTTCAACCGCCGCACGATATTCATCTTCACTGATAACATCGTACTGTTTCAGATTTGTCAGCCCCGGTTCAATAACGATATAAGCATCATAGGAAACAACCTGTTCTAACTTCTTTTGTGACAGATTGTTCAACAAAGTTGCAATTTTGCCCTCGCGCAGGAACCAAGTGTGCGCCACAGGCATTGCCAATTTAATATGTCCCATACGTTCACGACGAACAGATGCAGAACCAACCTCGACCCCGCAACGTTCGCAGATAACACCGCGGAATTTGATTCTTTTATACTTTCCGCATGCACATTCATAGTCTTTCACAGGACCAAAAATCTTTTGACAGAACAATCCATCCGGTTCTGGTTTCAACGAATGATAGTTGATTGTTTCTGGTTTGGTCACTTCGCCATGGGACCAAGACAGAATTTCTTCTGGCGATGCAATTGTAATGCGCAGCGCATCAAACTGTTCCCTGGTTTCAATTTGTCCAAATATCTTTTGCAACATATTTGCCATTTTTCTAAGCTCCTTACTTAGTGTTAGTGGTTAGTGTTAGTGGTTAGTGCCAGTGGCGCTTTACACCACTGGCGGCTAATACTTTCCACTAGTCAATCTTCTTTGGTGTTAACGCCAACCCAAGCCCGCGCAACTCGCGCACGAATACGTTAAATGCTTCTGGTGTTCCGGTCTGGATATCATCACTGCCAGAAATAATAGATTCGTACATCTTATTTCTGCCGACAATATCGTCAGACTTTACCGTCAACATTTCACGCAGCAAGTGTGCCGCACCATGTGCTTCCAGCGCCCAAACTTCCATTTCACCAAGACGCTGACCACCCATGTGTGCCTTACCAGACAATGGTTGCTGGGTTACCAATGAATAACTTGCAGTTGAACGTGCGTGTATCTTTTCATCAACAAAGTGATGCAGTTTCAACATATACATAACGCCAACTGTGACTGGACGTGCAAATTTTTCACCCGTCACACCGTCGTACAATGTGAACTGACCTGTTTCAGGCAAATTCGCCAGTTTCAACATCTTGCGAATGTCTTCTGGGGTTGCACCGTCAAATGTCGGGGTTGCCATTGGAACACCGTCACGCAGCAATGCCGCATGGGCGCGAACATCGGTATCTGTCATTTTGGCCAGTTTTTCGGTCATATCTTTGCCGTAAATCTTGCCCATAATTGCGCGCAAATCATCCGTCACAGCACGTTTCTGTTTAACTTCGTCCAACACCGCGCCAATCTGTTCGCCCAATGTACGCGCCGCCATCCCAAGGTGAGTTTCCAAAATCTGACCAAAGTTCATACGACTTGGCACACCAAGTGGATTCAGAACAATATCAACTGGGGTTCCATCTTCCATATGTGGCATATCTTCGATTGGAACAACACGTGAAACGATACCCTTGTTTCCATGACGACCCGCCATTTTATCACCAGGCTGCAATTTCATCTTGTGTGCGATATAGACCTTGACTTCCTTCAAAACGCCCGCATTCAAAGAATTGCTTTCTGTGGCCTTTTCGATTTCACGATCTGCGTTTTCATTCAACTGTTTCAATTTTATAACATGTTGTTCATACAGTTCTTCAATCTTCGCCTGCGCTTCTTTGTTATTGACGACCATTTTCTTGATGTCAGATGGTCTGATACCTTCAAAGACTTCTTGGCTTAATTTCTTGCCAATAAATGGTTTCAAACTGCCTGTACCGGCCGAAATCGTTTGACCTTCGGCGATTTGGAACACTTGGTCTGCAAAACCCTTTTCGATAATCTGGATTTCTTCATCACGGTCTTTGTTTATCTTGGCGATTTTTTCCAGTTCAATCATCTGGGTGCGTTCGTCTTTCTTGACACCATGACGCGTCAAAATGTTCACACCGATAACTGTACCTTCTTCGTTCGGGCCAACACGCAAAGATGTATCTTTGACGTTCAGCGCCTTTTCACCAAAGATGTTACGCAACAGTGCCTCTTCTGGTGTCAACAATGTTTCAGACTTTGGCGAAACATGTCCAACCAAAATATCGCCCTGCTTTACGCGCGCACCGATATAGATAATACCAGATTCATCCAAATTCTTTAATGCTTCTTCACTGACATTTGGAATATCGCGAGTTAAACTTTCAGGTCCCAATTGTGTATCGCGAACCTTGATTTCCTTTTCAACGATTTTTACAGAAGTATAAACATCGTCGCGGGAAATACGTTCGGAAATAACGATAGAGTCTTCATAGTTATAACCACGCCATGGCACAAATGCGACCAAGACATTGCGACCCAGTGCCAATTCACCATAGTTCATCGAAGAACCATCGGCAATGATATCGCCCGCAGAAATACGGTCGCCTGCCTTGACCAACGGTTTCTGATGCAAAATAGTATCATTGTTGGAACGTTCATATTTTTCCAAATTGTAAATATCAACGCCGGTTACAACATTGCGGCTGTTCATACATTTAACCACGATACGATTTGCGTCTGCAGATTCAACGATACCACTGTGTTTTGCAACCTTGCCAGTACGGGAATCGCGTGCAACTTCGCGTTCGATACCTGTTCCAACCAAAGGCGTTTGGACACGCATAAGTGGAACAGCCTGACGTTGCATGTTCGAACCCATCAAAGCACGGTTCGCGTCGTCGTTTTCAACAAACGGAATAAGTCCGGTCGAAATGGACACAACCTGACGCGGTTCAACGTCGATAAGGTCAATTTCATCGCGTGGAACACGTGTAAATTCGCCGTCAACACGCGCGGTAACCATATCTTCAGCCAATACACCTTTATCTGTGGTCGGGGTGTTTCCTTGGGCAATTTTGTGACCCAATTCTTCATCCGCCGTCAGATAAACCATCTTATCTGTAATCTTGCTGTTTTCGACAACATAGTATGGCGTTTCGATAAACCCATAAGGATTCACACGCGCATAAGATGCAAGGTGGTTAATCAAACCAATATTTGCACCTTCAGGTGTGTTAATTGGGCACAAACGACCATAGTGCGTTGGGTGAACGTCGCGGACATCAATGCCGGCACGTTCACGATTAAGTCCCCCAGGACCAAGTGCAGAAATACGGCGCTTGTGTTCCAATTCGGACAACGGGTTATACGCATCCATAAACTGGGACAACTGGCTGGTTCCCAAGAATTCCGCAACAACAGACATCAAAGGATTGACGTTGACAACATCTTGTGGTTGCATTGTTGCGATGTTCGGCGAAGACAAACTTTCGCGAACCAATCTTTCGATGCGAACCATACCTGTACGGAAATTCTGTTCCAACAATTCACCAACCGTACGAACACGACGATTAGACAGATTATCAATATCATCTATTGTGTCTTTGTGGTCGATAATGTTGGTAAGTGTTTTCAAAACCGCCAAGAAATCTGCCTTGGTCAACAAGCGTTCATCTTCTGGCTTTTTACCAGAATCGATTTTCAAACGCTTGTTCATTTTGAAACGACCAACCGCAGACAAATCATAGTACGCAGCATCAAAACCTTGACGCATAAACAGGTTAATTGCCGCCTCGAGTGTTGGACGTTCGCCCGGTCTGATAATATTATAAATTTCAATCAGCGCTTCTTCACGATTTGTTGTTTTATCTGCAACCAATGTGTTGCGCATATGCGCCGTCATGGTTGTATTATCGATAGAAATCAGAGAAATTTCTTTAACACCCAATTTTTCGATATCCGCCAAAACTTCTTCGGTGATTTCAGTGCCAGATGGATATACAACTTCGCCCGCAGATGTAATTGGGTCGAACAAGTATTCACCAATCAGGCTGTCTGGCAAAAGACCGAATTCCTTGGAAGTTGCCATAAGCTTGGTCAAACGCTTTGCATTCAAACGATCACCCTTGGACGCCAATGCCTTGGAATCTTTCGGATTCAAAATATCATAGTTCAAACGATATTTATCCAAACCTTCGAAAACAGATGTTTCACCAACCCACATCTTGCCATTGTTTTTAAGTGCAATGCGTTTATAGAACACAGACAAAATTTCTGTGTCTGACATACCGCGAATTGTGGTTTTGCGTGGTTCCGCAAGCCATTTCTTTTCGTCTTCGGCGCAAGGCAAACAACGCAACAAAACCGTTGCAGGAATCTTGCGGCGGCGGTCAATACGCACATAAATAACACCCTTGGATTCTTCAAAATCAATCCAAGAACCATGTTCTGGAATAATACGCGCGGTATATGTGATTGGGTTGCCGGCAACTTTGGCCTCTTTGGTTGTTGCAAAAACGACACCTTGGGTTCTGTGCATCTGGGAAACGATAACGCGTTCCACGCCGGATGCAATGAAACTGCCACGTTCAGTCATAAGTGGCACTTCGCCCATAAATATTTCTTGTTCTTTGATATCGCGCAGAGTTTTTTTACCATCTTCCGCAACATCCCACAAAATCAATCTAAGTTTTAATTTTAATTTGCTGGAATATGTCATTTTGCGCGCAAGGCATTCTTTCACATTGTACGCAGGCTTTTCCAAAGTATATTCGACAAATTCCAATTCTGCGGCACCCGCATAGTCCTTGATTGGGAACATAGAAACAAATACGTTTTGCAACCCTTTGTTCTTGCGATTTTGGGGTGCAACATCAGCCTGCAAGAAATCCTTGTAGGAATCGTATTGAATTTCAATCAAATCAGGAAGCGGAGTTTGCAAAAAACTTTTACCAAAAGATTTTCTAAGTTTTTGGATAACTGCCATGGGTTTCAATCCTTTTTTTATGTGCGTTTTGCAAACGAAACTGTTTTTATCTCTTTTCCGCCCGCGACCCGCCACAGAAATTTATCCTATGACGGGCGTCGGACGCATCACGAAAGTCGTGACAACTATTTTTTTGAACCACTTGGGTTCGGGATAGAACTGATTATTTCAATTCTACTTTTGCGCCAGCGGCTTCGATAGAAGCTTTCATTTTTTCTGCTTCATCTTTCGCAACGGCTTCTTTCACTGTCTTTGGTGCAGATTCAACCAATGCTTTGGCTTCACTCAGACCCAAACCTGTGATTTCTTTCACAGCTTTGATAACGGCCAATTTGTTTGCACCAACATCTGTCAGAACAACATCAAATTCTGACTTTTCTTCAGCAGCGGCACCCGCAGCTGGACCAGCAGCAACAGCCACTGCCGCAGCGGCGCTAACGCCCCATGTTTCTTCCAACGCTTTGGACAGTTCAACTGCTTCCAAAACGGTCAATTTAGACAATTCTTCAACCAATTTTTGAATGTCTGCCATTTTTTGCTCCTATTTGTGATTATTGGAAAACATTTCCCAATAATTTTATTGATTCTTTTTTCCATACTCTGCGGTAACACGTGCGATACGGGATCCTGGTTCGACCAAGATACGCGCGATTTTGCCACGAATTTCCAACAGTGAAGGAAGCTTGGATAATTGCACAATGTCATCCACACCCAAGACACCCGCGTCCATTTTACCACCAACGATGGTTAAATTTGGATGTTCTTCGGCGAATTTGACCAAGACCTTGGTGACGGCCAGACCGTCAGTTGCAACCGCAACCGCAGTTGGGCGTTTCATAAGGTCAGATACGGCCACGAAATCGGTATCTTGCAACGCCAATTTCATCAAACGGTTTTTGACAACTTTGAAAACAGAAACCAATGGGCGCAATTCATTGCGCAGGCCTTCCATTTCTTTAACTGTCAAACCATGGTTTTCAACAACGAAAACACCGTTTGCTTCTTTCAAGGATGACTGCAACGCTGAAATCAAGTTTGATTTTTCTTCGCGTTTCATCTTTTTACCCTTACTTCTGGTTCGGGTGGCGAACCACACAAACCAACTTTTGTTAAACTTTCCATCCGATTTTCATCGGGATGGGACCTTTTCCTGTCCCAAAGAATTGTCTTTGTCTATGATGGAAATTAAGCGTTTCCGCACCATCAGTCACGGACAGAAATCTTGTTTGTGGCTTGGGGCACACCCCAAACCACATTTTATTATTTTACATCGATATGCAGGCCTGGACCTTGGGTTGTTGCAATTGCTGCACCCACGATATATTGACCTTTGACCGACGCAGGTTTAACCTTTTTCAATTGTTCGATTAACGCATTTGCATTTTCGACCAATTTATCGGTTGCGAAAGACATTTTGCCAATGCCCGCGTGAATGATACCGTTCTTTTCTGCACGATATTCAATTTGACCCGCCTTGGCACTTGCCACCGCCGCCGCGACATCATTTGTAACCGTACCCAATTTCGGATTCGGCATCAGGCCCTTTGGACCCAAGACGCGTGCAACTTTGGACATCTTTGGCATCATTTCAGGTGTTGCAATAACACGATCAAAGTCAATCTGACCCGCCGCAACTTTTTCGATTAAATCTTCGCCGCCAACAACATCAGCGCCCGCCTTTTTGGCATCTTCTTGTTTGTCATTGGTAAATACAGCGACACGAACTTTTTTGCCTGTGCCATTTGGCAAAGACAACATTCCGCGAATATTTTGATCCGCCTTGGTCACATCGATATCCAAGCGAACTGCTATTTCCAAACTTTCATCGAACTTTTTGGACGCAAATGGGCGCAACGCTTCAATCGCATCTGCAACCGCATAGACTTTGCTTTTGTCCAATTCAGCCCATGTTTTTTGTCTTTTTGTCAGTTTCATAGCTTATTCCTCCACCTTTACGCCCATTGAACGGCATTGACCTGCAACGATATTCATCGCAGATTCAACGGTAGAGCAATTCAAGTCCGGCATTTTGTTTTCTGCAATTTCTTTGATTTGCGCTTTGGTAATAGTGCCAACGAAATCACGACCTGGCTTATGAGAACCAATCTTTAATTTCAACGCCTTTTTGATATAGTAAGAAACCGGCGGCAATTTCATAATAAATTCGAAACTGCGATCCGTATAGACGGTGATAATGCAAGGAATTGGCATTCCCGGTTCTTTATCTGCGGTCTTATCGTTAAATTGTTTGCAGAATTCGGCGATATTCACACCCGCCGCACCCAGCGCTGGTCCAATTGGAGGCGCAGGATTTGCCTGTTTTGCGGGGACAACAAGTTTCACAATCCCCTTCAGTTCTTTTTTTGCCATTTTTTCACTCCATTGTTTATTTTGTGATTGTGGTTCGATGTGGCGCATCTACCACAGTTGTTTTTGCGTGCCTTGCACACGCCCGCCAGTTTTAGAAAAACTGGTTAAACTCTTTCGACCTGTTCAAAATCCAGCGCAACACTGGTTTCGCGGCCAAATACCAATATATTCACAGTCATCTTTTGTTTAACATTGTCAACTTCGGATATAACGCCATTAAAGTTCGCAAAAGGTCCATCGATAACATGAACTTCTTGACCGACTTCGTATGTAATATCATCTGGGACTGTGCTGCCCTCTTCTACCTGTTTCAGCAAGCGGCGTGCTTCTTCCTCGCTGACCGCGATGGGTTTCAGGCGCGCGCCCAAGAACATTACAACCTGGGGCATCAGTTTGACCAAAGAAAATGTTTCGTTGTTCATAACCATTTGCACAACGATATAGCCTGGGAAGAACTTCTTTTCTGTTTTTACACGCTTACCGCCCTTGATTTCAGTGACTTCACGCGTTGGGACCAAAATTTCACCGAAATAGGCGTTCAAGCGCCGCTTGTCAATCTGTTCGCGCAGGTTTCGTGCGACCTTGTCTTCACAGCCTGTATGAACATTTACAACAAACCATTGCATTTTATCTTCCATGACACATTCCCTTGGCATTTATTGTTAGAATATCCACCCAACCAGAGCATTTAAAATACTGTCCACCACAAAGAAAAACAACGCGGCAAGCCCAGAAAACACTAAAATCATAATAGTTGCACGCACAACTTCGGACCGATTTGGCCAAACAATTTTGAACCATTCCGCGCGCACTCCACGAACAAAATCCAGTATTTTTTTCATAAAACGCCCAGTTTTTTTAATTTAACCTGTCGATAATTGCGCGCGACCCGACACCCAAAAACCATGGCAGGGGCAGAAGGAATCGAACCCTCATCTGCGGTTTTGGAGACCGATGTTCTACCATTGAACCATGCCCCTGAAGACGAGAAAAATCCCCAGAAATTGGTGCACTTGGCCCGAACGCACTTACCGTATTCTGCGCAAGAATAGCACACTTTCGCAGAAAATCAAGCGCAAATATTATAAATATTTCAAAAAATGAAAGCAAGCGTTTTTTTGGTTTCCCAAAACACCAATTATTACCGCTTAGCAATAATTTGATTTTTATACAACAGATGTGCTTTTTTTACTTGCATTGGGGCCCGCATTTTTTCTACAATCACTAAAAGCAAAAGGAGAGGACAATCGTGCAAAACCGCATAGAACCGCCTGTTTTACTGTCAAGGCTGCTGCTGTTCGTGTTCGCAGGAACGGTCGTTGCGCTGTTCGTGTTGGCGATGACGATTGAAAAAATGTTTCCGCTGGATCGGCCTGAAATATTTTTCCTGACATCGCGCGCCGAACAGAACGCACTAATTCAAATTGCAGAAATGCCCCCAACCGATGCAAATACCGACATCTATCTGCGCGCGTTCATTACTGAATACCTGCGCGTACGCAATGATGTTGTTGCAAATACTGCCTATATGCGGCAAAAATGGGGTTCTGATGGGCTGGTTGCTATGTGGTCCAGTGGCACCGTTTATAAAGAATTCAAAAAGACAGACCTGTACAACGCAATTATGAATGATATTCCAGACTTTGAATTTGAATGTCCGATGACGGTGCAATCTGCGGGTTCTTTCCGCAAATTCAAAGAAAATGAATACACAGTATCTGTGTCTTATTATTGTAAATATAGTGATGGACAAACTGACAAAAAAAATTATACAATTCGTATAGGATTGGATGTAAATAAAAATCCAACTGTGCCTTGGCAAGAAAAGTTGGACAACCCATTGGGAATCAAGGTGTCGCAATATGTTATCGAAAGTAATAACGGCGATCCACTGGATACGGGCTATCGGTCATAGCCAAACAAGAAAGGAAAGAAGAAATGACATTAGTAAAAAATCTTGGAATTCAATTGTCTTTGGTTTGCGCCCTGTGTGTTAGCATGGCGAACGCACGCGACTATGGTGTGCAAGACGCATGGAACAATCCAAACGCAAATATGACCGCGGGCAGTGTGAAACCGGGTTATGCACAGTTGTCTTGGGCATCAGGTACAGTTTTACCGGTTAAATTGCGCAACGGTATGGTTACCATGGTAAATTTGCCAAACGGCGAACAGATAGAAGATGCGGTTGTTGGAAACGATGGTTTATTTTCTATCGATGGCGCCCAAGGAGGTCGTACACTGTACATAACCCCAAACAGCGATAATATGGGGTCTGATACAAATATGATTGTGACCGGAAAATCTGGAAATATTTATACTTTCTATCTGCGCAGCGAACCCGCAAACGCATCTGAAATAACATATTCCCAGGTTGATGTCGTATTGGACGGAAATGCACGTCTTGGCGGCACAACCACGGCGGCACCTGCAACAGGCGCAATGAATTCTATATTTAAAAAAGTCGCTGGCAAAAGTAATACAATTGGGGTTGACGGTGAAGACTATGATTGGATTAAAACAATGAAAATCGATCCTTCGGAATTTCGTTTTGACCTTGATATATTCGTTCCAAATCCTGATGACTATGTTATTGCGCCTGAACGCGTATGGCGCGACCGCGTATTCACGTACATAGACTTTGGCGACAAAGTTATTTCTATGACCCAACGCCCTGTGGTATCACTGTTGGTCGAAGGCGGGGAATCGCCGGTCGGTTTCCGCACAGATGGCGAAGACGGCCGCTTGCTGATTGTCGAAGCGGTTGGTGATATGGTATTGCGCAGCGGTCAACGCATCGTTTGTATTAAAAAGCGTTCTAAACCTTTCTTGATTGCAGATACTGCAAGTGTTATGGCCTTGGCTGAAGCAAATGTTGCGCAGAGTATGATGTCTGGGCAATCACTGAATAATATTGTTTATTCTGCCGACCAGACGGCAATAAATGCAGGCTATGGAAACTATACAACAACGCCTATGTTTATTGGAAATCAGCCAATACAACAGGCGATGCCAACCGTTGGACAGCCTGGCGCAATGATGTTGAATATGTATGGCACCCCAAGTGGTTCAAATCGCGGGGTGAATATGGTGCCGACCGAAAGATTGACTGCGGGTTCTTATCTGCCCCAGACAAATATACCGATGATTGCCAGTTCACAAAATGGTGTTGCAGTAGAACTCCGTTCTGACACAAACGTCAAAGCATTGGATGATTACTGGGCGGATTTGCTTGCGCGGTTCAGTGGCAACGAAGGCAAAGGTTTGCTGACCAAATATAAAGACAATGTATTCTATGCGGTTGACGAACAAGGTGTTGGCGAACTTGGCGCGACATCTTCTGCGGCGCGGCTTTATCGTTTGCGCATTGGTCCAATGCCAGATATTGATACCGCCCAACAACTGTGCGATCAACTGTTGAAGTTCAGTGGTGCAACGTGTCAGGTCGTTAGAATACAGTAAAAACGGGATCGAGAGAAATAATGAGCAAACTTTCCGTACATTTTGCGAATTTCCGTAAATCTACACCAAAATATGTCCAGTGGATATTGCTATTTGTGGCGTTGATTTTGGTTGTGGTGCTGTTTGTCTTGCTTGGCACACAAAAGCAAGAACCTAAAATTATCGTTGATGAAGATACAATTCCGGTTGACCCAGAACTGATTATACAGCCAGACGAGCCAATAGATTGGTCAAATATGATGGTTGGAGAAAGTGCAACCGCAACGGTCAGCCTGCGTGCGAATACAGAAATACGCATTCGCGATATAAATGTAGATAAAGCTGCAACAGGAATTAGTCTTGATGATACCTGCGTGAATAAAATTATATCTCAAACAGAATCTTGCAAAATAAATATTGGCTATAATCCTTTGTCACCCATGGAAAGAACCGCCACAGGGGTATCTATTGCATGGTTTGCCATAGAATCTGATATTATTCAAGATACACCAAATGCAATAAAAATCATTATCGGTGCTAAAGCAAAGCCAAAACCAATCGTTGTCGAACCTGAACCTGAACCTGAGCAGGAACCGGATGCGAAATTGTTTGCCTATGATGATTTTGAAGAAGATTTAGATGACTTTGCGCCAAGTTTTAAGTTTGATGAAGAACCTAAAAAAACAAAGTCAGCATTTGGAATGGCTTGTTCTGATTTCGCATTTCCAGGCTATAATACTGCAGGTGTACAAAGCGGTTGGATAAAACCTGTGGGGGGCGCATATTATTATTACCCATTTTCAGATATTGAATGCACTGGTGCGCCTGCAGGGATTTATAACGCCGATACAGGTTATATTATGGACGCAAATGAACCAACAAAAAAGATTGGTTCGGATGCAGAACATATTCGTTATGTTATGCAAAACCGCTTGCCGAACTTGGGTGGTGGACGGTCACGTAAAACTGGTGGGCGCGCGCGCCAGAAAACTGATGATGAATTGTTTGCCGAAGATTACAGTAATGGCGCATCACAATTAAGTTCTTTTGATAATGATGGTTATGGTGTCACAAAAAAATCTCATCGTATTGCGCTAACACCACGTTCAAACGACAATGTGTTTAAGGGATATGGGAAAGAAAATAGTGGTAATACAGAATATGTCGTTTCTTCGCGACCATATGACAGAAGTTTTGTGTTGCGCCAATACAAGCCAATTCCGGCAACAATAGTATCTGATATTCAGGCAGATCCAAAATTATTAGGCACAGGTATTCCTGTGCGCGCGACGGTTGACCGTAATGTGTATTCTGACAATGGTCGAACTGTTATTATTCCAACTGGAACACTTATGCTGGGGCGCGTGGTTGGTGACTTGCCGGGCCCGTACAAGGCGGTTGGTCGTATGGAAATCGAATGGTATCAGTTTATTCGACCAGATGGTGTAGAATTTAGTTTCAAAAAAGACAAACTGCCGTTTTCAGCAGACTCCCAAGGACGTAAAGGCGTTCCAGGACATGGTAGTACCGATTATCTGCAACAATTTGTTATGCCTATGTTGACGGCGATTGTACCTGCGGCGGTGAATTTAATCGCGCCAATATCTGATGCGTTTGTGAACCAAATAGATTTGGATAATAATACTGTTGTACAAAGTGGAACTGTGCGTTCTTCGGAACTTGCAAAGAATGAAATTATTACTGCATGGAATAATGTGGCCACAAAGTTATTGGTTGATATGATGGATAATACTACACCACCGTTTTCAATTGCGGCGGGTACACGTATTACCGTCTTTTCGCCAGTTGATTTATTGGTCACTTGTGGAAATCCCGGAAGTGATACGCGCAAGTGTGCAATACAAGAATATGCAACCGCCAGTCGTGGTGCCGATCCTAATTATGGTGAAAACTATTATGCACAACAACAAAGCAAACAAACTATCGACGAAGCAATTGGTCAGGTTCGTTCTATGATGGAAAGTTCTTTGCGCGAAGAATGTTGCACGGCAAGTGATGATGGTATTTCATATCGTGCGGACTATAACAAACAAAACATTGGGGTATGCAAGAATTACAGTTTTACAACTCTGGATTTCTATTGTCGGTCATTTGGAACATACAACGCGATAAACAATGCAAAACAGCAAGCGGTGTTTGAAAACCAAAAGGCAACCAGCACCCAGACAAACCTTGACGAGCAAGGTAATCTGAAAACTTTAAATCTGAAATATAATGAAGACGGAACTATACAAAATCCATTTAAAAAACAAAAAACAGAAAGTACATCTGCCGCACAACAGGAAACTATAACAGATATGTGCGGTAATGGTGGCACCCCAGATGCAAATGGATGCTGTCCAGGGGAAACATTTACGGATATGGGCGAACAAGGATTTAACTGTTGTCCAGACGCAGGTGGTGATTGTTTTCCACCAATAGAAATGTAAGGGTGCTAAGATTTTAACCAAACCGCCGATTGGCGGTTTTTTATTTGTAAAGAAAAAAGGATATAAAATGACATAAAACAAGAACTTTATTTGGCCAAGGGGGAATAACCAAGAGAGGCACGCATTTAGTTGCGCGCTTTTTTTATAAAAAACACAAATGATGCGATTCGCCTTAAAAAATTCGAATAACAAAAACGAATCGAAAAACAAGGTTGTAATTCAATCATTGGTTGTAATATTTTACTTGGTCAACTTTATTATTTTATAAATAAATTAAACAAAGTCATAAACAATATAGGAGAAAAAAATGAACAACACACAATCTAATTTTGCACCAGAAAAATTTCAAAACGCAGAACAAATTTGGTTTTGGTTTATATATTCAAAATCTGTTCATAACGATTTTGCAAGACAAAACAGATACGGTTCCACGCGCAGAATTTGTGAACTGGTTGATGTTGAAACGCTTGTGACCAAACTTCATTTATGCGGGAAACTTTCAATAGAACACTTAACAGTTATGAAAACATACGGCGACAAGCGCCGCGCACCACACCAATATATCTGGCGCGAAAATCATGATGCCGCTGTTTGGGATTCTGCTATGCGTATTTTGAACAAAGCTGCGCGTGACAAGGGTTGGATAGAATAACAAAAAGGATTAATGATGGTTATTATTGCTTTTGCACCAAAATCTTCCAAGATTTTACCTAATATTTTCTGCAAAAATTTTAAACACTGTGCCGTAATTGTACCAGACGAAAACGGTTTTGTAATGCACCAATTTGTTGCGCATAAAAATATTGTACAAATTCCTGTGACTGCGCGCGACATTAAAATCCTTGGGGCTCATGGTTGGCGATTTGTATATGTGCCATGCGAATTGCATCAACCATTTCCACCAAATGTTTTTACATGTGTTGGATTGGCGAAGTACGCAGTTAGATTTCGATCGCCGTTTATATTTACACCCGACGCCCTGTACAAAGCGATAAAAGACTGAATAAAAATGCCCGATTTATTTCGGGCATTTTTATTATTTATTATTCAACTGTTTCTTGATGATATATGTCTGAATAATTCCGAACACATTTGAAACCGTCCAATACAATACTAAACCCGCCGGCATCCATGCAAACATAATTGTGAACAAAACAGGCAACCATTTCATTGCGCGACCAGTACTTGCCGCAATATCATTCGCATTTGAAGACTTAGTTTTGCCAGATTGAAAATACTGTTGCAACCACATAGTCGCGCCCATCAGTATCGGCAAAACAAAGTATGGGTCCATTGCCGCCAAATCAGAAATCCACAAAAAGTGTGCATTCCGCATATTCACCGAAACCAATAACGCCTTGTACAGCGCAAAGAATATTGGTATCTGGATCAACATTGGCAGGCAGCCCGACATAGGTGAAGTCTTGTGCGTGCGATACAGATTCATCATTTCCATTTGCATACGCGCTTTGTCATTCCCGTACAGTTTTTGTATGCGTTGCATTTCAGGCTGCATCCGTTGCATCGCAATAGAAGACGCATAAGATTTGCGCGTAAGTGGCCACATCAAAATGCGTAACAGTATTGTCAGCAAAATTATAGCAACACCATAGTTCATCACGAAACCATTCAAAATATTCAGCATCCACAACATTGGTCGCGCAAAGAACCAGAACCAACCGTAATCTATAGTTTCATCTATCCCAGGGATACTTGTTTCTGCGGCATCCAAAATCTTTTGCTCACGCGGACCCGCATAAATGGTTGTTGTAAAAACTTCTGTTGTTTTTGGCGCAACCTTGATCGGCGCAGCAATGCTGTCTGCCAAATACTTACTGCTAACCGATTTCGCACGCATTGTTTGATCTGACGATTTTATATTTGCAATCGTTTGCCAATATTGGTCACTAAACCCAACAAAGCCGTTCGTTGTAGAATACGCATACGCTTTTTTATCCAGTTTGTGCCAATCCAGATAACGAATATGCGAATTTACATTTGCAACCATACCTGTGGCAACGCCCGCCGCATTCGTTTTGTTCGCGCGAACTATACGCACATATGGTGCAAAAGTTAAATCACGCGAAGTTTTGTTTTCAATGCTGTCTGTCACAGTAATCAAATAACCATCTGTATCAACAGTGCGGGTAAAAACGACACCATCGGAATTGCGCCATACCATTTTACCATCACTGTCTTTCCATACTGTTGATGAATCTGGTGCAGTTGTACCAGTGGCATTAAATCCAACCTGAATAAAATCACCGTTTTCGCCCAACAGTTTTACGCGCGCATCATCATCCGAATTTGATGACGCCGCATAGTCACGCAAAATAATATCAGAAAACTGAATTCCACGGACAGTTGCCGCAATTTTATCTGAACCGATTTCATGTGCCGCCACACTATCCGCCACAGGCGCAATGATTGCAACATCTGCATCAGATACAACAGGCGCAGACTTTGGTGCGGTCCACATATTTATCAACCACCATGAACCAAAGAACAATATCATCCACCACAGAAAACCACCAATTCGCGATTTTGATTTTACATTTGCACTTCTGTTTGCGTTCCACGCATTGAACCCAGAATTATTATCAAGATATTGTACCATTACTTTTCCTTTATGTTTTTAAGACAGTTTCTGCGCGCCAAATACCAATTCAATACGTACCACAGCACACCAATCGTAATAAATATATCTGCAACATTAAATGACGGCCAATGAAGCGCGCCAATATGCAAATCCAAAAAATCTATTACCGCACCAAAACGAATCCGGTCAACCAGATTTCCCAGTGCACCACCCAATATGCAAATCATAGGTGCACGTTCATATGACCGCGCGCGTGCGAATAAATAATAGGCCAGCCACGCGATAACTATCCCTGTAAGCAATATCATAATAATCGGTGCACTATCACCCAGTCCACGAAACATAGAAAACGCGGTTCCTGGGTTCCAAGTGAAAACTATATTGAAAAAGTTTGTCACATGTCGCATCAAATACGGCACAGGCACAACCGTCCACGCAGGGCCAAAAACAAACGCCGACCCGGTTATTAAAAACAACAGAACACCTTTGACAATTTGATCTAGCAGTACTATGCCAAAAATCGCCCCTATCGCCATCACAGTTTTTTTCATTTTGCTTTCCTTTTTAACCCAGAACAATATAGCAGTATATATGTGTAAACGCAAACATAAAAAACACTTATCAACAAAGCCCCCATGCGGGGGGGCTTGTTTTAATTATATCTGTCGGTAATAGCGTTATCTAATTCAGAATAATTATCCATTCGCATTTCGGACACTAAATCAGATATCACAGATTCCGAAACACCCAGTTGCCCCAAAACACCACGCGCCAACATCAAAGAAGATTCTATGGTTTCAGGCCATACTTCTTGTGCACCTTCTTTTAACAATGTTCTGGATTCTGGCAAATTGCGCGCGCGTGCAAATATTTTAACTTTTGGCGCAATACTTTTGACAGACAACACTGAATTACGCGCTGTCGCCGCATTATCCAGTGCAATAACAACTGCACGCGTGCGCCGCGGCGAAAGTCCAAACTCACGCAAAACGGACGGATTTGTACTGTCGCCATAAAACACATTATAACCACTTTCGCGTCCAAGCATTACCGCATTCACATTCAAATCCAGTGCAACATACGGTATCTTTTTTGTTCCTAAAACATAGGCGATAATTTGCCCTACTCGCCCAAAACCACAGATTATAACCTCTGGTTGAATCATATTACCTGCGCCATTTATTTTGCGGCCACGTGCCCGCGCAAACAATTTTGTTGAACGCATTATTTTATCATGCAATGCCAACAAGAACGGCGTCGTCACCATAGACAGAATAATTATTGCCGTCAAAATTTCTTGATTTTCTGCGGGAACCGCCTGAATACCACTGGTCTTCATCGTTTGAAACATCAGCAATGCAAATTCGCCACCTTGACTCAGCATCAGTGCAATTAAACGCGCATCGTGCAGCGGGACATGGCGCACGCGCGCAACAATAAACAATGCAAAGAATTTTATACAAACTAATCCAATCATCCCAAGCACAACAATATACCAATTCAATGCAAGTATGTTCAGATTTAAACCCATCCCCAGCGATATGAAAAACAAAGACAAGAACAACATCGCATATGGGGATATTTCTGCCCTAACCTGATGGCTAAATACAGTTTCAGACATCAACATACCCGCCAAAAACGCACCCAATCCCGCCGGCAAGCCCAACAAATCCATTATTACTGCCCACAGGACTATATTCAACATTACAACCAACAAAAACGCTTCACGTGAACGCAATTTCGATACGCGCCGCAATAATGGATTCAATATAAACCGACCAACAATTACAACGCCACAAATCAAAGTCACAGAAGTCACAACAACATCTATCAATGTGGCGCCCAAATTAAAAGACCGCCCCGCCAAAACAGGCAACATTGCAAGCAACGGAATCGACAATAAATCTTGGAACAACAAAATAGAAAATGTTTGATTGCCCATCGTTGTATTCAACTGATTTCTATCTGTCAACAGTTGAATATCTTCGGAGGTACTGGACATTGCAAACAGCAAAGAAATAGTTATAACACCTAAAATTGACCAATTAGTAAGTCCAACCAGAATTGGGAACAACATAACCGCAACCATCAAAACCTGGGCTGCACCAAAACCAAAAATCGTGCGCCGCATTTGCCACAGGCGCTTCATATTTATTTCCAGTCCGATTGTGAACCACAAAAATAAAATACCTAAATCACCAAGGAAAGTCCAAGTTTCATTTACCTGAAACAAATCAAGCACAAACGGTCCAGAAATAATACCCGCCATCAAGAACGCAACCAATGTACCAATGCGCGCAGTGCGTAAAATAAACACTAACACAAACACCATCGCAAAAAATGCAAGAACCGATAATGACATAAACTCTCTCCTGTTTATACTAACTTATTATAACAAAAAAACGCACAAATTATGCAAACAATTTTTTGGCCATTTCAAGAAATTTTTCTGGTGCAATTTCTTCGGCACGTTCTGTTCCTGTCAATCCAAATTCAGCCCACTCAACATCGCGCATAATGCCGCGTATCATCTTGCGCCGCATACCAAACAATCGCGCAGTCAGGCTTTCCAAATGTGTAATATCACCCACATGTTTTATTTTTTCCAGATTTGGGATAATTTGCACAACCGCACTTTCCACACGCGGTCGCGGAATAAAAGCGGTTGATGGAACATCAAACAAAATTTTTGCATCGGCAACCGCAGATGTCAGAACCGCCAAACGCCCATACTGTTCAGTATTCGGGCGTGCAACGATGCGCCATGCAACCTCGCGCTGAAACATCAGTGTCATAGATTTTATTGGCGCACCTCGCGCTATATCCTGCAACCAATGCACTAACAATTCTGTACCGACATTATAGGGCAAATTCGCACATATTGCAAAAGGCACCCCTGCAAGTTTTTGCATATCTGTACGCAAAGCATCATCAAACACAACCTGCAACCGTCCATCAGATGCCGCAACAACTTGCGACAATATTGGTTCTGTGGTTTTATCTTTTTCAATTGCAATAACGCGCTTTGCACCGGCAAGAAGCAACGCACGCGTCAAACCGGCGGGACCTGGTCCAACCTCTATCACTGTTGAATTTTCTATATCAGGAACACTGCGCGCAATGCGGCCAGTTAAATTCAAGTCAAACAAAAAATTCTGCCCGAATTGCTTTTTAGGTTCCAATCCCGATGCGCGCATCATTGCAGACACGGGTGGCAAAGATGCAATCATATCCGTCATATTGTGCGTCGCCCCCCAAATGCCAAAGACAATGTACCATCGTCTAAATAATCTAAATCACCGCCCAGTGGCACGCCAGATGCTAACTCTGTAAAACGCACATCGGGCGCCGCGGCATCAACCACAGACATAATATATTGCTGGGTCGTTTTACCTTCCACTGTATTTGGCAAGGCAAAAATAATTTCATTTATTTTTTCATCCCTAATTCTTGCAGGCAAATTTTGCAGATTCAAATCTTCGGGTGTTACGCCAGATACACCAGACAGCAAGCCCCCCAAAATATGATACCGCCCATTAAAGATTCCGGACTTTTCCAATATCCATACATCCGCCAAATCACGCACCACACACAGCATACCATTACCCCGCGCACTATCACGACAATATTCACAAACGCCCATCGCACGATCTGTCAAAACGCCGCAATTTGGACAGGCGCAAATATTATCGCGCGCATCAACCAGTGCATCGACCAATTTATCTATGCGACCAGTTTTATCCTGCAACAGCCCAATAACTATACGTTGCGCCGCGCGATTTCCAACGCGTGGCAACTTTGCAAATTGTTTAACAAGTTTTTCTATTTTCGGATTCATATTTTAATCTTGCGTCAAATCAGTGAAAGACAAAACTGTCAATGCCTGCGGCAGTTGCACGATTTTTTAATTCTGTGGCGGCATCGTCCGACAAACCACTAACACGCACCCGATACAGACCGCCAGATGTCATTTCTGTGTGCGCATTTGCGCCCAATGTGTTTTTAATACGCGCAATCATTGCCTGCGCCGACGCATCAGATGAAAACGCACCAAACTGAACGCCTGCGCCACCAACCACCGGCGCATCAACCGCATATTTTTGCACAATTGGCGAAGAAACCGGTGCCGGCCGACGCACAGATTCAACAACAGTTTCTTTGACCACCATAGGACTTGCCGCATTCAACATTTCAAAACCGCGATTCAACAAACGCGCAGAAACATCCGCACGCACATCTTTGTTCTCTGCGCCCAGCACAACGGAAATTAAACGCCGCCCATCGCGCGCCGCCGTCGCAACCAATGAATATTTCGACCTGTTTGTAAAACCGGTTTTCATACCATCACAGCCCTGATATGTACCCAGCAACCTGTTTCCATTCGTATAAGTTTTTCCATTATATGTCCAATTCTTGATACCAAAATACTTCCAATATTGCGGGAAATGCTTATAAACCGCCATAGACAGCAACGCAATATCACGCGCG
>Ga0310690_10002832_pt1 | contig 27373 bp, 18 predicted proteins | sample AusTroGonzalo_MG_2_FD_207661 | JGI IMG/M metagenome (GOLD analysis project Ga0310690, IMG submission 207661) | Bovine rumen microbial communities from tropical cattle in Woodstock, Queensland, Australia - Gonzalo_04 (v2) (version 2) | ecosystem: Host-associated > Mammals > Digestive system >...
ATTACATACCGTCCGGACGTTCCATTCAAGCAAAAGGCATTGAGCCTGACATTGAAGTTATTCCAGCTCAACTCAAACCTTTGGAAAATTACGCCTTAACATTAAAAGAGTCCGAGCTCAGCGGCGCTTTAAAAAATGAAGAAGACGACAAACAAAACACAAACAAAAAAACAAACGGCAAAGCCGAATCCATAGATGATTACCAGCTTTCCCGAGCCATTGATTTGGTTCACGCCTTAAGCATTTATCGTGCAAACTTATCCGGCAATGACCAAGCTGAAAAGCAAGGCCAACAATGACCGGCACATATCGCAACTGCGCCGGCATCGTAGTCTTTAATGATGAGGGAAAGGTTTTGATGTGCACACGGCGCGACAAAAGTGGTAACCAATGGCAGTTTCCGCAGGGCGGCATCGAAAAGGGCGAACGGCCTCATCAGGCGGCCTTGCGTGAGCTTAAAGAAGAAACATCAATCACATCGGCGAAAATCATCTTTTCCATGCCCCATCCGCTCATATACAACTTTCCGCCCTACATCAGAGAAAGTTTGCTTGCCAAAGGACGCACAAACATCGGCCAGAAAATGTATTGGTTTTTGCTTCATTTTGAGGGGGACAATTCCGAAATCAACCTTGAAACGACCGAACCGGAATTTCGCAATTTTGAATGGGCAAACATATCAGATGCCCCTAAGCGCATCATTTATTTTAAGCGCGCCGTTTATACGAAGGCTTGTAAAACCTTCGAACCGCACATCAAATTATTCTTGGAAAAACACAAACCACACTCAAACTAAAAGCTTTTCACATTTTTGTTTTGAGTAGCCAATGTAAGGGCTTTTTCGGTTTTATCAATTTCTTCAAACATCTTTTTTGCAAGTTTCGGACTAATTTTAGAAACGTCATCAACCGCCTTGTGCAAGCAGTCCATTACAAATCCCTGCTTTTTGTGCCGATTGATTGCTTCTTTGAAAACACCTAAAATCTTTTTTTCAAGCTTGGGCTTTGCTTTGGCGCAATAACCCATTGTTTTGCACGAAGCATTCACAAAAAGGCTGCCGCGCGGCCACATTGTTGTCGCATGTTGCAATGTGTCAACAGCTTCTTCCGTCAGTTCGGGCCTTATTTCAACCACGCCATCTAAAACACGGCAGGCAAAATACGATGAGTTCATATCATTTTTTTTCAAATCAAGCGTTTCGTTCAAGGCTTGAAACACGGGTTTTGCCAAATCGGGCCTAACTTTCACAATTTCGCCCATTGCCCGATATGCCGCCTCATAAGTCAAACTGTTGTTTTTCCGGTTTTGCAAAGCAACTCCCAACACACCGAACACATCTTCTCCAAGCTCGGGCTTTTCTTTAATAATCTGCGACAAAACCTCATAAGCCGAGCGCATTGACACCGCATCATTTTTAGAAGAACCGACCGCTTGCACATATATCTTAAAAACCTCATCTTTGTTATAAGGGTGTGCATGCACTTCATTGCCGAGCATTTTGTATACGTCTGTCGGAATAACCTTAAAACTTTTTAAAAAACCTTTATCACTCATCTTTCAACCTTTATGAAATCTTCATTTTCGAAAGTCATTTTAACCGAACAGCGCAAACCTGTCAATCTCTTTTTGACAAAAGATATAAACTTTTTTTACGTCACTTCCGTGATGGCGCGTAAATTCCCCTCACGGTTAATTTGCACAACTTTGAGTTTTTTGCGCATCTCATTCATTGTCTTAACTTGATCAATATGCGGGTTTGTGGCCATAATTCTGTCGATAAATGCTTTAAATGCGGCTTCAGAACTTTCCGCGTGAATCGTTGCAAAAAAGTTGTCATGGCCCGTGCCCATCAGCTGCCAGATAGCATCTGCATTTTTTGTTGAAAGCTCACCACCGATAATCGCATCTGGCGTAAAACGCACAACAAGATCGATGATGTCGGAATAGTTCATCTCATTTGTCTGTCCCGTTCGCGACATCACAAGGTGAACACGGTTTTTATGCGGCACAATCAGCTCGCGCGTATCTTCAATGGTAATAACGCGTTTATGAGGGTCTAAAATTTTAAGTAAGTTGTTCAAAAAAGTCGTTTTACCGGTTGCTGTTGCGCCGCTGATTAAAACGTGGTCGCCGCGCTTGATGTATAAGAGCAGCCTTTCATAAGGGTCATTCGGATCCTTAATGTCTTTTAACGGGTTGATTTTCAAAAGCGACTTTCCTTGCTCTAAACCATAATCTGCCAGCCCGAAAGCAACTTCTTCGCTGTGCACGCGAATTGTGAGTGCCACCCCGCCGGTTAAGTCATTTTCATCATACATCACATTTTGCCCCGCAATCGCCGAAAAACGGTGCCCACCGGGCAAATCCGTAAAGACCAAAGGCGTTCCCTGCATCGGATCAAACGGTTTTTCATAGGTGTTGGCAATAATATAAAGCAAATCGGTTAAATATTCTTTTGAAAGTTTTTCGTCTTCATACATAACCCACGGATAAGCTCTTTTGCCACGAAGACGAAGCCAAACCTGCTTTTCACGATCAATAGCAACTTCTTCAATATTGTCTTGATTATACCAATATGAGAGCGGCCTTAAAACAGATTCCAAAACACGAAAAGAGCTCATTTTATCTCCCCTAAAAAAGTTGCCCTGTTGACGGATCAGCCGAAGAAGATGTTGAAGAAGAAGAAGCAGAAGAAGAAGCGCCCGAACTTGTTGATGAAGGCGGCGGCGGAACAGCCCCCGGCGCCCTTGCCCGTCTTTGTTTTGTATAAGCTCTGTCATCAATCAAAGGCTGCGAAGGTTCAATTCTGTCATCTTTGCCGCTGTAAACAACCTGCGAGCCGCCGCTAACCGAATCTGAAGCATTGGACGTTCTACCGCGTTGGAGACTGCCAATCGGATCGGTATCATCTATCAGCACTTCCGGCTTTTTGATGCTTTCTTTCAGATGTGCTTTTTCTCTTTGAGCCGTGCGCAGCCATAAATCCACTTTCGGGAAAATAATCAACCGCGTTCCGGCCGGCACGTATGTAACCGAGTTAATCGCCATTTTTCGCTGAATCAAATCATTGAAGATATAATCCATCTGGTCTAAAAAGTTTTGACGTGCCTGATTTGAAGCTGCTGCTTTTGAATCTTGAACCGTATTGCCGTCCGAGCTGGTTGTGGTCTGCCCGCTTGCGGTCATATAAACCAAAGCGCTCGACATCAAAGACGTTGCAATCGGCGCCGTGTAACGCTGCAGCAGTTGCTCATCCAAATAACCCAAAGCACCACCTCTGCCCTGCGCATCACCCGTTTGCGCTGATGAAAACTCAAACGCCACACCATCAGGCCTGATAAGCCTTGTCCACGTAATATCAACTCGAACCGCACTTCCCGACGAACTTGAGCCACCGCCCGAAGAATAACCCATCACGCGGCTTCCTGCAGGAATAACCACATTGCGTCCGTCTTCAGCATAAACATTTCTTTCCACAATTGCGGTTACCGGCACATTCGATGCACCACCGCTATCCATAATCGTTCTGGCTAAAACTGCAGGAATCGGCTTATCCGCCAAAATCATTTCGCTCATATCAACCCGCCACGACGACAATTTGTAATCCGCATTGTCCCAATTGTCCTGCCAACCCGTAATACTTGAGGGATTCACAGAAGAACTTATTCTTCCGACTTTAACTTCTTGCTGGCGCACATTTTGCGCTTCCGAAAGCAATCTTGCCCTCACGGGATCATACCGCTCACCCGGACCGAAACCACCTCCGGGGCCCAAATTTGACGGAACTTTTGACGTGCCGTATGCATCGGGCGGCAAAAAGATGGGCGAAGGTGCCACAGCCGATTTTCTGCGCCCCTCAATAACACCAACTCTTGTTCCATCTTGCTCATCAATCGGTTCAATCGTTCCCAAAACATCACCGTTTTCATCTATGGCCAAACCATCTTCGCTTCGGCCGATAATGCGGCCTGTTTTCGGATCAACCACATCTCCCGTTTCAAGCAAATCGCCCAAATAATCGCCGTTCGGAGAAACAACAACACCAATCACCTTTTCGGAATATGAAGGCAGTTTTTCTTTTGCTTCCGGAACAACGACCGGTTCAACTTGAATGCCCAGTCTTTCATCTTCCGGAACACCTGCCCAACCGGCCGATTTTCGAGATGAGCGAACATAATATTGCAACGGCTTTGCCTGTCCTAAAAGCTTTCCGCTTTCATCTCGAAGTTCACCGCTGTTTGAAATTGTTCCCAAAACCTCACCGCCCAAGCCGACAACCTCGCCGGAAAGCATCAGCTCACCGACAGCGTTGTTTTGTTTGTCGCGCACAAAATAATCGCGGTAACCTCTGCCGATAAGCTGCCCGTCTTTTGAAAGCAAGAAACCTCTGTCAGCTTTTCCCAGCTTTGAACCCGAAAAACTCATCACCGTGCCGTTTTTCGTTAAATAACCGATAGCCTTGCCGTTTTCATCATAAACATACAAATCATAAAGCGCATAGCCGATTATCTTGTTTTTGAAAAACAGCGTGCCGTCGTTTGAAACGTTGCCGACAACCGTGTTTTTGTCGTCCAAAACCTCACCGCTTGCCATCACATAACCCAAGAAATTATTATCTCTATCAAAAGCAAACTTATATTTGAAAGCCAAACCGAGGACTTTTTCGTCATCACTCATCACTGTTCCATCGGGCAAGGCATATCCTGCATCTTTGTTTTGCGGCGAAATCAGCCGATTTTTCAAATTTACACGCCCTAAAATTTTGTTTTCAAAGCTCATCACAGGATAAAGCTGAACCAAACCCGCTTTCAAAGCACCGTTTTCATCATAAACCCTGCCGTTTTGGTTTAAACACCCCTCAATGCCTTTTTGCGCATTTAAAACCTGTCCGATTTCATTGGCCGTGCCTATAAAACGCCCGTTTGTATCATAAACCGGCCCAAGCCACGCAATATGGCCGATATTCTGCCCAACCTCAGATATTGCCTGCCTGTTAAGCAAAACTTTGCCCAAAACGTTGTCGCGTCCGTTTCTAACTTCGCCTTTTAAGCCCACCACACCGAGCGGTTCGCAGTTTGCATTCACGACAGCTCCAAAACCGACATTTTGGCCCAAAAATGCTCGGTTTGCGTTCAAAATAAGCTGACCTTTGCCCATTTTACCGATATAAGCACCGACACTTAAAACATCGCCCGAAGAATTGACATATCCCAACATTTCGCCCTTAACGCTTAAGGCCACACCACGCTCATTTGAGGCCGTTCCGATAACATCATTTTTTTTGTCTTCAAAAGCAACAACATCATATTCCGGAACAATTTTCGCAATCGGATTTTCTTTTCCGTCATAAAAAATGTTGGTTTGCGAAAGCACATCACCTTCGCCGCCGTCAAACAAAAATGCAAATGCCGGATTAATCTGACGCGCCTTAATTTCGTTTTGCTCATCAATCACCAATCCGCTGTTTTCAATTTTCAGCGTCTGATTGTTTTGTATATTAAGCTCTGTATAAGCATACAATTCGCCGTTTTCACTATATGACGGAGCCAACGATATGGTCTGTCCCGAAACCACACCGTCAACATTATAAACATATCCCATCGGCGAAACTTTATACGTTTGAGCACCATGCACAAAATCCGAACCGATTCCCGTCAGGCCCAAATTTTCCTGTTTTGTGTTCAACACAAATGCCGGTTTTAAAACACCGCCCATCATCACGCCGGCCTCATTAAAGGCCACATCATTTTTCATAAAACCGAGTTTGGCGCCTTCAAACGAAACAACATATCCGCTCGTTACGGCCTCAGCTTTAAGCCTTCCCAAATGGTCAAAAACAGGCCCCGCCGCCGCAATGAAGCCTATTGTTTTACCCTTCTTATCAACCACAATACCCCTCGGTCCGACAACACCGAGCTCACTTGTGCCCCTGACAACTTTGCCTTCGGGAACCAAATAACCGAGATACTGCCCCTTGTCATCAAGTGCAACACTTGAAAGTGGCAACGAAAAACCGATAACTTCTCCTTTTAAGTTTGAAACAAGGCCGTCAGCTCTTAATTTTCCCACAATTTTTGACTTGCTGACAATCTCTCCGTTATAGCTCACAAGTCCCAAATAAGCGCCCTGATTGTCAAACGCATACCCGCCTTTAACCACACGACCGATAATTTTCGAGCCGTTGTCATAAACATATCCGTTTGCATGAACTCTGCCGATGATTTCGCCTTCAAAATTCGAAACCTGCCCGCCGGGTGCAACGCTTCCGATAAACTGACCTGCAAGATCCACAACCATTTTTGCGGCAAGCAACCTGCCCTCAAGAACAACAGAACCCTCTGCACGCCGATAAGCATAGCCAGACGGCGAAACAAACCCGATGTTGTTTCCGGCCAAATCGACATACGAACCGTTGCCTGCAACGCGGCCGACAGCTTTGCCCGAATCGTTATACACAATGCCCGATGATAAAACGCTTCCGACAACTTCAAACGTGTCGTCAACCACCAAACCGCTGGGCAAAATCTTTCCCGCAATGTTTCCCGAAGGCAAACGAACCGTGCCGTCGCCCAAAACTTTTCCCAAATATTTATGATCGTTTCCGACAGCAAAACCCTGAGCAACAACGCCGCCTATGATGTCGCCTTTTGAATTTAAAACAAAACTGTCCGCCGTAAGTTGCCCGATAATCTCATTTTTGAAATTGATAACCGTTCCGTCCGGAATCACTTTTCCGATGGGCTCGGCATTAAAATTTATCGCCGTAATATCTTGTGCGACGGCCATACTGACATTTAAAACAACAAGTCCCAAACATATTGCGATATATTTCATCATTTTTTGACACATCGTTTTAGTTCCTCCGATTCTGCGCGACTTCTTGCAGAGCATAACCCGCAACATTTTTATCATTATCTACAAACGAGCCGTTGCTTTTCAAATGGCCGATATAGTCTCCTTTGGCATTTTTCACGCGGCCGTCGTGGGTTAAATAGCCCAGATATTTTCCTTTAACGGAAAGAACGGCTGTTCCGAGCTTAAATGTTTTGCCCAAAACATCATTTTGGTTGTCGATCGCCAAACCGCCCGAAAGCACCCGACCGATTTTTTTGTTGTCGTTTGAGCGCAACGTACCGTCAAAGGCCACAAAACCCACAACCTTATCATCTGCCCCAATCACAATGTCGCCGCTGACAACCTCACCGACCAAACGCCCCTGATTGCTTAAAACTTTGCCGTCCTGATAAACGCGCCCGACAAGTGCATTTTTCTTGCCCATAACCGTCCCGTCGGGCAAAACAAAACCGATAGGTTCACCGTTAAAATTCACAACAACGCCCTTTTTCAAAACACCCAAATTACGGTCTGTCATACCCCCCGGTAAAACGGCCGAAACAATTTTGCCCGAAACATCTGCAACTTCGCCTTTGGCGTTCACAAAACCGCTGTATGCCCCAAACAAATCAATCATAACTTCTTCCGGCACAACCTCGCCTTTTACAACACCGTCAAGGTCTTTAATCAGCCCCTCGCCTGTTTCATAGCCCACGGCGTTGCCTCTTAAATCCAAAACCCGACCTTCGGCATTAACATATCCCAAATACGAACCGTCATATCCTATGGCCGGCCCCTGTTTCACAACACCACCGGCGTATTTATTGTCCAAATCAAACCAACGCCCCGCACTGTCCGTTTTGCCCAAAATTTCGCCAAACTTATTCACGACACGGCCGTCAAAATTTACAAAACCTTTTGCCTCGCCCTGTTCATCAACAACCACAGCCAAAGGCAAAAAGCGTCCGAGCGTTTCGTTGTAAAAACTCAAGCCCTCACCGCGTATTTTATCAACAGCCACCCCGTTTTCGCTATAAATATAGCCATCAGCAAACAGATGTCCCAAAACATTCCCTTCCGATGTCATCACAACATTTCTTTGCGGCAACATGACACCGATAATTTTGTTTTGCCTGTCCGCCAAATAGTGATGAAGCAAAATTTTCGCACCCGCATATTTTTCCAAACTCAAAGTGCCATCCGGCAAAACATTGCCGAGCAGATTTCCGTTTAAATCGAAAGCATAATAAAGCTCGTTAATTCTGCCGATGTAATTTCCTCTCAAGCCGTAAACATCACCGTAAAAATCGGCACAGCCAGCTTTTGAAAGTGCATTTGAAGCAACATCACCACTTTCAACGAGCATACCGATTGTCTGGCCTGAAGCGTCTATTGCAACCTTATAGCGCGCAACGCGGCCAACCACATTACCACTGTCGTTTAACACGCGTCCGTCCGGATTAACGCAGCCCACATATTTTTGCCGCTCATTATACACCAGGCCCGCATCATCAACAAAGCCGATTTCCTGACACGCATCGTTGAGCACCTTGCCTTTTTGCACAACCGCACCTAAAAACAAACCTTTGTCGTCATACACACTGCCATCGGGATAAACCCGATATTTTCTGTCTTGATGTATGCTCGAAACAATACCTTTTTTATCTAAAATTCCGACATTTGCACATCCCCAGCCAACAACCGTTCCGCCTTCAACGCCCTGACCGATAATTTTTGAACCGCCGGCCTGCTTAATCAATCGATTTGGTAAAATGCGCCCTAAAACCTGTCCCTTATTGTCAACAACATCACCCGTTGGTGCAACTTCACCCAAAATCACACCGGTCGGCGAAACAGCAATCAAATCCGTATTCACAACCGATCCGAGCTTAACCCACGCCTCAACATAGAGTTGGCCGTCTTCGCCTAAATGTCCGATAATTTTGCCGCTTGCGTCAACAATTTCGTTTTTACCGTTCAAATAACCGATCACACGCCCGTCATCGCCAAAAATCACGTTTGCTTCATCACCGGCACGACCGATAACGTTTCCATTATCGTCAATAAGCGTTCCATCTTCAAGCATTTTACCGATTTGATTGCCATCAAAATCAACCACATTGCCGTTTTCATCAACATAACCCAAAAGATGTCCGCTCTCATCATAGGCCATTTTCAACTTTTTAACATTAGAACTCGTGGCTCTGCCAATGACCTTTCCTTTGCTGTCAACAACCGTTCCGTCGGCAAGAACCCTGCCGATAACCTTACCGTTTGCGTCAACCACATTACCGTTTGCGTCAACCATACCGATGATGTTGCCATCTTTGTCATAGGCAATCCCTTGCTCGCCGACAAGTGCGCCGACAACTTTTTGCTTTAAGGCAAACAAATCGCCGTTTGCATCAAGTTTTCCGATGATGTTTCCGTTTTCATCAATCACCGAGCTGTCCGGCAAAACAACACCGAGCGCTCGTCCGTTTTCATCAATCACCGTTTTGCCTGTTTGGCTCACATGGCCAATCACTTTTCCTTCCAAATCGACAACTTCGCCGTTTTGATTAAGCCGACCGATAACATTTCCGTCATCATCAACAACTGTTCCGTCGTCGAGGACTTTTCCGATAATCTCACCTTTATCATTAAAAACATATCCCGCTTGAACCGCCCTGCCAACAATTTCGCCGCGTTCGTTGATGATCGTGCCGTCGGCAAGTTGCTTACCGATAACATTTCCATCCAAATCAAATGCCACCCCGTTTGCCGCAACATAACCCACAACCTTGCCATTTTCATCAAACACAAGCTTTTTATTGCCTGCCACACCGATGATGTTGCCATCATTATCAATCACCAAACCGTCGCCATTGATGCGACCGATCACACGACCGGCTTCATTATAAACCAACCCGTCTTCGCCCACATAACCTATCGGATTTCCCGTCGGACCGTATGCAATCTGGCGCTTTGCGGCATCTTGCTCGTCAAAATCAAGTGCATTGGCACTCAAACCCGCTTCGCAAAAATTACATTCTTCTTTTGTAATGGCATTGCCGTCAACCGGAACTTTTTCCGCTTTGGCGTTCTGCGCGCTTAAATTTGTTTCGTGCCATGAAACAATAAAATTATTTTGCACATTTCCGGCAACAACCGGCGCCCAGCTCATCACAACATTACACGTCTGGTTACCGCGCAGTTCGGCACTCGTGCAGTTGTCCTGATAAACAAACCCGTCAAACGGCGGTTCCGCAAGCTTAACCGAAACAACCCGAATGGCCGATTTTCCGTTTGTGCCGATGGTCAAAACATTTTTGGCTTCCGTGCCCAAAACGACTTGCCCCATATTCACCGGATTCGGCGTTGTCGTAATCGGTTTTTCTTGGGGCTCAATTTCGTCAAACTCAATGTCGTTCATCAGCGGATTTGTGTTGCCTTGCGCTCCGAAAACGTCATCATCTGCCGTAAACACGGGTTCTTGATATTCATCATTTGGCACCTTGCTTGAAAACAAAAGCAAAAGCCCGAACAAAAAAGCCACAAAGGAAACCAAGCCGATTACCAAAATAATGCGGTTTGTTTTTCGAACATATCGTTCCGAGTGTGTTAACTGTTGTTTTGCCATAAATATCCTTCTTATTGTATTCTAATCACACTGCAAAATACACCGTTTCTGCCGAGCTCTCCGCAAATTTCATCACCGACATCAATCGAATCAACCGGACCTATTCTCAAATGAAACAGCTCTTTGCCCTGCCCGTCTGCCGGTGCATCGACAGAATAAAACGGCTGGTAGCCCTTAAGTATAGAACCGTAATTCTTTGCTAAATCACTCCACAAAGTTTCAAGGTTCGCCACATTCGAATCTGTCCCAAGCTCAACGGAAATGCTGGCTGCATCATCACTTTCAAAGCCAACGCCATAGCGATAGCCTTCAAGCGAATTTGCAAACGTCATTTTGTTTTCACCCGGCTGCAGCTTATACATTTTGCGATATCCCGAATTTTGTGCACCTGCCTGCCGGCCGTTTTGAAAAGCATATTCCGGCACCAAAAGTTCGCCCGAGGGACCCATATTGATTTCATATTCGCCTGTAAGCTTTGCCTGCCCGTCGGGGGTTTGCCACATTGACTTCGTTGTGCTGTCAACAGTGCCGCCCGTCAATTCAAAGCCCTGAACCTGAGAATTTTTGGTTTGCCCGTTGTTGCCCGAAGGAAGCGGAGGTGGAACATCCCAATCATTTGTTTTGGCTCTGATATCATACATACCCGCATCATCCGAGCGTCTTAATTTCAAACAAACAATACGCTTGCCGTTTCGAAGCACCATATCACCCACGCCCTCAACAACAATCAGCCTGTTGTTCGGCCCTTTTGCGCGAAAGCCGACCGGCGTTTCCACACGTTCGACAATCAGCGTTACAATCGGGCGCTGTGTCATATTCAAAGCCTTTTCACCCAAATCGATATATGTGAAAATATCATCGCGCCAAACACGTTCAGGCGCAATCACCACATCATCAGGGTTCGGAACATAAACTTCAATATCAAACTTAAATTGCGAAGGATCAAGCGGAATGCTTTGAATCCAATCTTCTTTTTGATAGCGACGCGTAAACGTTGCATCAACCGATTTATTGTCGCCCGCACCGTATGCGTTTGCGTTTAATCGCCCACCAAGAGAGCCACCCGAGCCGCTACCTCCCGCGCTTTTTTTTTGCCCGCCGACAACCTCAATATCAATCACCGAGTTTGTCAAACGCTCCGTGTTCACACCCTCACTTCGAACATAAAACACATATTTGTTGCCCGAACGCCCAAACACCATCACATTTGTGTCAACGCCAACGGTTGATGTGCCCTGCGCCGGATAAAGCAAAAGCGTATTCGGCCCCGTAATTTCACCGTTAAACGTGCTTTCGTCGCCAATATAAACGTTTTCCAAAAGTTCCCATTCAGGAAAGTTGATTAAGGTGAGCATACCCGTTCTCACCCTGACGGGCAAAACCAAATCGGGCGACCAGTAATATTTTGAATAAGCTGGTTTTGTTTGCCCCTCGCCCAAATTTTGAAGCGGATCAAGCCACGCGCTTTGCATCATTCCGAGCGAACCCATACCGGCATAATCTAAATTCATCACCGGATAGTTGCCCTGCGACTGGTCGGCGTTTTGGTTTAAACTGTCTATTGTCGCTTGCGACAAAGCGTTGCCCGAAAAAAACACAACGCTCAAAAACACCGCTATTTTCTTTAATTCAACTTTCATTTCAATTTCCTTTTTTATTCGACCTTATTGTGCGAAAGCGAATATCCCGTAACCGTAAAGCCAATCGGATTATTCAGCCTTTCGCCGTATTTAACCGTTTTTTTGCGATACACAATCCTTAAAGACGCCGTCCAATAATCAACCTGCGGCGCGCTTGAATCGGGATACATATCCCGCGTTTCATATTCAACCTGCCACAAACCGCGGCTAAGCTCATTAACCGTCATAATTCGCACAACCCTGATGAGCCCTTTGTTTTTAATAATGTCAAGTGCTCTTTTTGCTGTCTTGTCGATAAACGCTTGATAAACCGCCGATGATGACATTTCCTGCAATTGGCTGCCCGGCATCCAGCGTGATTCCATTTCCTGAACATCGCCAACAAAAGCACTTCGAAGCAAAACGTATTCGCGCACAAAAACTTCAGTGATGGCCTTCTGATTTTCCATGTTGCTTAAAGGCACAATGTCATAAACCTGTTCCTGCTTGTTTTCAAAAGTCAGCAAAAAGGGTTCCACACGGTATAGCGGAATAAGTTGAGCAATAGTCAAAATCAAAACCAAATTGCAACAAAGGCTGATGGCAACAATAACGGCAAACGCACGCGCCGTCCACAAATACCTTTTTTCGGACGCATTCACAACCACATCACTGCTTTGCCCGCGCGCAGGCATGTGCCCGTTCGTCCTTTTCGGATATGCCCTTGAGCCAATCAGCTTTTGCTCAACGTTATCAACGCCTAATTTTTCCGCCATCAAATTTTCCTTATATCAAAACGGCAAACCACTGGGGCAACCCTTTTTCGAGCTCAACTTCCATACACGCGCACGGCGATAATTTAAGCTCGTTCACATTTTTACCGATACCGACCGGCTCGGGCTCATAATACGAACCGCAAGCGCCGAGCACCAGAAGCATAAAAAGCACGACCACCTGTTTGAACATCTTTTTGTTTCCTTTTTTAAATATACCAAACACTTTCATGCTATTCTTTTTTTTTGAAAAAGTCTAACACGAACATGCGCCAATCCCCAACTTATCTAAAGTTTAGAGAACTCGCTTTATGGTAGCATACATTTAAAAGATTAACATATATTAAAGAATTTCAACTTGTGTTTGAGAATATCTTGTAACGGTAAACCCGAGCGGATTCATCAGGCGTTTTGCCATAAAAAGACGTTCCTTAATGAAAAATGCCGTAACCGATGCCGTCCAATAATTTGTTTTCAAAACAAGCCTGTTTCCACCTGTGCCCAGAGCTGAAGGCGACAAATCATATGTTCTGAAATCAACTTTCCAAACAGGGCTTTTTTCACCGCCGACTTTACCGATTGAAATAATCTCCACATCGCGCACAACACCTTTTTGCAGCAAATTTGAAAGCTCTGAAACCTGCGTGCGCTTGAAATCAATATAAACAGAAGGCGACGACAGATAATTGACCACCCCGCCGGCAAACCATCTTGATTGCATTTCTCTTTCGTCATTTAAAACCGTGTTACGCACAATCACATATTGCCGAATAAAATTTTCCATCATCTGCCTTTTTGAGGCCATGTCCGGCGCAATAGCCTCATAACGAACCATCGAATCCGAATTGTCTTGGCTGATAATCAAAAAAGGTTCAACACGCACGAGTGGTGCCATCTTAAACAAAACAAGCGATGCACAAGTAAAAAATGCAAGCGACAAAACGCAAAAAAGCATCACAAGCCTTGAAACCCACTGATAATATGTTTCCTTAAAGGTTTTAAGCTGACTTTCCTCGTCGGTAATATAATTTTGAGCCATTTGGCGCGTGCCCTCAAGCGCCAAAACATCATCTTTTGCTGTCAAACGCTTTGCCATTTCAACCCCTTAAAAATATTTTGCACGATACGGTGTTTCAAACCGCTCCATATTCTTTTCAAATTCTTCTTCTGCCTCTTTGTCATATTTTTCCAAAACGACCGCGTCCGTTTTCTTTTGCTTAATGTTTTCCTCAAGCGTTGCGTCTGGCTCTGTTAAATCCGAAAGCGACACAAGTTCTTCTTTATCCATCTGCATCGATTTAAGCATCTTGTCAAGTTTTACTTTTCTTTCAAGCAAATAGTCGTTCATCTCGGGCAGCGTGCCCATCATCTCAAGCGCCTCGCTTAAAAACATATTTTTGCCCTCGTCCAAACATTTCAAAACACTTTGATAAGTTTCTTCGTCTGCAATAAATTCCGAGGAAATCACCGTTTTTGTTTTTTGCGTTTTCAAATATTCGCCCGACACTTTTTGGGCAAATGTGCAACTTGCTTTTGACAGCGCTTCGTCTATTGTCGCGCGCGCGTCGTCAACCTTCACGCGAAGTTTTGCAAGCGCCTTTTGATATTCTCGCTCTTGGTCAACAAACTGCAGGTAATCGGCAATTTGGTTGCGTGAGAGCATTCTGTTGCTGTTTTCTCTGATTTCGTCCTCGTCGCCGTCATCATCTCTTGAAGCCGTATCGTCGAAAAACTTACCCAAATCATACATCGGCGTCGTAAATGTCAACCCTTGTTGATATTTCACAAAAACCGAAAGTTCACTTTCCGGTCCGGCCGGTTTTTCGCCTTTTGCCTTCAAAAAGTTGTTGCTCTTTGCGTCGCTTCCGACTTTTAAGATGTCTTCAATATCCACATCTCTCTCGCCGAGCCCGTTTTTAAGCAAAATTCTCGTCCAAACCGACGGCACTTCCTGTTTCATCTTCCAAAACTCATAGCGCGTTGTTTTCGGATCTGTGTTTCTGGACGTTTTTGTTTTAACAACTTCGTCATAATCTACCGAATCAAAGTGAATGGATTCTCTTAAAGGCGGCCAATATGAAACCGTAATTCTTTTCGGCGTCCACAAATCTCTTTTTCCGGCATCAATACAAACATAATACTGGCTGTCTTCCTGCCGATAATTGCCCGAATTTCCTGCCGAACATTCCTCTTTTGTGTTATTAAACACCGCTTTTTTAACATAATTTGCCGAAGAGGCTGCAAAATTTGCCGTGCTCATAATAAAGTCCGGGTATCCCGCGCTTCGCACAACTCTTGATGCAAAAGCATGATTTTCGATATAATCCAATATTTGCTGATGAAGTTTGTTGACGGTGCCGTAATTTTTCGGATCGTAGAGCTTATCTCCCAAAGCAAACATTTGTTTCACACGGCTTTGAATAAAGCTGATCACATCATTATGCCAAGCATTAAACGTTGCCTCTGCTAAGCTTAAAACCGTCATTGAGCCTGCGCCGAAATAACCGGCACTGAAACCAATAACCGATGTTCGCGCTTCAAGCTCTTTAATTTTTTCGGCCATCTGAGCAATAAACTCTGCTTCCATCGCAACAGCTTGTGCAATATAGGTTTCATTTTCACTTTCAATCTGCGCATCAATTTGTTCAATTTGCTCTTTTAAAACATCGATTTGTGTTTCGTAAATTCCAACCTGCCGCAAAGCCTCATCTGCTTTCGGACTCACTTCTTCAGATTTTTTCTGCTGCTGGGTTTTGCGCTCATCAGCATCAACATTCAGCGCGCTTGTATAGGTGGAATCTTGCTGCTTTTTTTGCTCTTCAAGCTTGATGAGTTCTTCCTGGGCCAAAACATTTTCATCGGCCTCGTTTCTTTGCCGTGCATTATCGGCATGAACCATCTTTTGGGCGTTCATTTTCGGCGCAATCTCGTCCATTCTTTCATAAATGGCCTGTTTTCGCGCAACAAGCGAAGCAATTTTCTGTTCGTGCGCTTTCACAAACGCGTCCATTCTCGCATCACCTTGCTTTTTAAATTCGACGACAGGCTTTCCTCTCAACTGCTGAGCAAAAACAGATTCGAAGTTTGCCTTATCTGCTGCCAAAATCGCCGCATTTGAAGCCTTCATTTCAGCCACTTCTTCTTCAAGCTCATGCTGCCTTTTTTCGCAGGCCTCTAAACGCTCTTCATAAGCCTTTTGAGCCGCATCTTCACAATATATGAGCGAACTCCGACACGCCTTGCCGCACTCTGATTTACGCGCAGAAGCCTCTGCGGCTGTTTCTCCCTCAGGTCCGCTTGCCCCAGCGCAATTTGACGAGCAAGTTTCATAACTTTTATTGCAGGTTTTAACGTCTTTTTGTCTTGCTTCCTCGGCGTCATTTGTGCATCTAACCATAAACATCGGATCAACATCAAAGCTCTCGTTAACGGACGCCACCAAATCATAGATGATTTGCTTAACATAATCTGAGTTCAAATAAAGCAAGATATTGCCGTATTTCAAATTGAGATATTGGTCGTAAAACCGCTTTTCATCTCCCCAAACAGGATATCTTTTTGCACTCGGCCCGAAAACGCCGCCGCCTTGGCTCATATCCAAACCCACTTTTTTGGAAAGTGCCGAACCAACCTGAAAACGATTTAACTTCCCTTCGCGAACGGCATCTTCGGCATACGCCTCATTTGAAGGCAAACTCAACTCATCGGCATCTTTCATCACACTTTTTGCTTTTGTTTTTTTATCATATTTCTTAAGTTCTCTGGGCGTTTTTTCATCAATTGTTGCCGTGCCGACTTCCACATCTTCATCGTTCATCAACACGTCTGTCCTTGAGCGCACATAAGCCGAAATTGCGGCGCCGGAAAGCCCGCGCCTTTGAGCATATTGAGTGATGGCAAAATTGATACGCTCATCAAAAGTCCGTCCGTCAATCGGCTCATCTTCCGTGCCGGAAACGCCGCCTCTAACATCATATGTCGTCATTTCAAAAACTTTGTTCGGACAAATAACGTCGGCAAAGCTCACATAATCATATTCATTTTCGCTTTTACAGCCTTTCAAATTCGGACAATATTTCATTGCGCGGTCTTTCAAGTGGCAACCGTCACCAAACCACACATCATCGGCATTAGAGCCGTAATAATCCGCAAAATACGCTTTTGATTTGCGCTCCGAATCAGCCAGCCTTTTCACGGCTTCGCGATGTAGCTGAACAACTTTTTCATATTCAATAAACGGTTTTCTTAAATCGGGCATCTGCTGCTTTGTATTATGCATCACCTGTGCTTCGCGAAGCAAGTTATATACGCCGTCCAAAATAGCCAATCCCTTAGCCTTTTCTATCGCATCGCCCTCAAAGGGAACATGTCCTTCAAATTTTTCCATCGGTGTAATCTCAAGTTCCGTATTTGGCTTAAAAGCCTTAAGATTAATGCCTTCACCGAATAATTTTCCGCCGCCGCCCGCACTTTGAGATGCGTCTGAAACCTCCTGCATGTTGATATCTTCATTTAAAGGCCTAACACCTCTTTGCAGTGTTTCGCCTGAGAAAGACTGCGCCTCAATTGCTGTCAACTCTTCTTTTAGCCTGAGCATTGAATCATACATTTCCTGCAATTTATAAGCATTTGCCCAGTTTCCAAGTTCTTCATCCGAAGCCGACGCACTCTGACAAACCGACGAGTTCGACTCATTTCCTTCAACAAAACAACTAGTTAACGTTGAAAACTCCGCCTCCAACGCTTTTAACCTACCTTCATCCAAATCGCGCACGGCCAAATAATTTTCCATCAAATTGTCGTTGACAAACTCAGCACGTTTGCCTTCAGCCAATTTCAACACATATTCTCTGTTTTCCGGTGCATATTTTCCGGCAAGTTCGGTTGGGTTTTCCAAAAACAGCTTTTTAAATCCTTCAGCAAGCGATGCTTCGCTTTTAACATCAACAACTTCTGCTTCTTTAATTTCTCTTGAAAGCGCTAAAGCCGAATCACCTTCGTCTTTTTGCAGCGGCACTTCCTTGTAATCAAGCCCGATATAATTGCCGAGCGATTTGAGCAAATTGAGGCTTCCGTCTTGATTGAGCTGTAAATTGTCCACATAAGTTCGAACCGTTTTAAGCGCGCCTTTAGCCGCAACAATCGCGTCATTAACGCCGTCAAAAGTCGGGCAAATCAAACACGGCGGCTCGATGTAGGCAAAAGCCTTCGCCGAATAAAGCAACCCTGCCAAAAAAACATACCTGATAGCATTTTTTTTCATCTCCGCCTCCTTTAGTTTCCAATTCCGGCTTTTTTCACATCATCTTCTGTCAGCACATAATCATCCATATTGATTTCGGCCGGATTTTTTTCGGGGTTTTGAACCCTGAAATCGCGATTTTGCATATAGCGTGATGTTTTAAGCCTTTGCTTGGCAGCTTCCAGCTTAATCTCGTCGGTTAAAAGATCCAACTCCTGAACGCGTTGCTGATTTTGAAGCGCCAGTGCTGTAACCTCATAATCAACCGCTTCAATATTGTTCACCAAATCATCTTTTTTCTGGTCAAGAGCCGCCATTTTTTGGCGCACGCTGATAAGCTGAACCAAAGCATTTGCCATATCTTTTTTCACATTTTCGCGACGCTCGTTTTGAATACGATCAATCGATCCTTGATTCATCGGTTCACCGGGCAAAATGTAATTTTTGGCGATACCTTCTTCATAAGCAGCCTTCTTGTCTTCGGGCGATTTTTTAACCATACCTTTCACAATGTCGGCGGCCAAACCTTTAGCCGACGTTTCAAGTGCCGATTTTGCCGCATTATATTTTTGCTGTGTTTCCTGCTTTTGCGCCAAAAGCGCCTGATATTGCTCATCTGAGTCCAAATACGAATTGCCTGCCTCACCCATTGTATTTAAGGCTTTTTCATATTCTCCTTTTAAGGCTGTCGTCTCAGCCAATTGTTTAGCAATTGAGGCTTTGGTATCTTCATGTTCTTCCGCATCATACAATTCTTTTAAAATTTTCTCGTTTTTTTGAGCGTCCTCTAAACGGGCGTTCAATTCTTGGGTAGCGGCAACTCTGCGTGCCTCAAGGTTTGCATCAATCTCATCAAGCTGTTTTTTCAAACTCACGCTTGAAATGGCTTGCGAATTTTTCAGTTTTTCCATCTGCTGTTCATATGTTTCCGTGCTTTGCGTATAAAGCGAATGCGCATCATCATAAACACCTTTTGCACCTTCATAAAGTTCTTTTCCTGTGTTGATGTCTTTTTGAATGCGTTGTTTTAAGGCTTGCGCTTTTTCATACGTTGTTTTCAAACTTTGCCCGATTTTGCTTTCCGTAACTTTTTTAGCGGCGGCATTCACGCGTTTAAGGGTCTGTTCAACAAATGTTTCAACGGCGCCCAGCGTGCGTGCGCCTGCCGCCCCACCGTCAGCTTTAAGCTGTGCTTGCAAAGGAGAGCAAAACAAACCCACCGCAAGAGCGGCAGCAACAAACAAAATCTTCTTATTTTTCATTGTCATACCCTCCTTCCGAATTATGAATGCCCATCATATGTTCAAAACCGGCCATCGACGCTTTCATTTCTATAATTTTAAGATTTCTCTTCATCGAGCGCAACGATGCTTTCTGCGACAAATCTATCGCCTCATCAATGCTTTCGACATTCACAAGCTCGTCTTCTTCATTGCGAATATTTTGCCTTAAAACCATTGTTTTAGAAAACAAAGCTGACATATCTTCTGCATTTTGTTTGTTTAAGGCATAACTTAAGGCCATCTGGTTTGCAATCGAATCAGCACCTTTTTTGCGCACCATCACATCAACGACAGCGTCTGCGGCCTCATTGTCCGACATTTTACCGTCAAATTTGCCTTTAAGGGGCGAAAGCATTGTATAGCCCAAACCTTTTAAATCCTTTTCTTGAACGGCCGTAATGGTCGCCTCAACCCCGCCTTTAATTGCCCCTGCCTTTTCTCTGGCACTTGAATAAATCTGCTTACCTTTATTATAGGTTGATTTAGCATCATTAACATATTTCTTGGCTTGTTTGGCACGTTGCTCAATCGTCTGCTTTAACGATTGTGCTTTTGCAATTTTTTCTTTATAGCCCTGAACATTATCCAAAACTGTCATCAAAACAGCCTGCAATGCTTCAATATCAGCACGTGCTGGAGGGCTAAACATCAAACCCGCCGCAACGAAAATCGCACATAACACACTTCGTTTTATCATCGTTTTACTCTTTTGTCTGATCTTTAAGCCCGTATGTTGAAGCAAATTCTTCTATGCTGCGTAAAACCTCTTTTTCCAAAAGCGCAGCATTAACGAGAAGATTTTGCTTCAAAATTTCCATATTTGCCGCACCGACCTCGCCGTTACCGGACATCTGCGTTCTGGCATTATCACCGGCCTTATCCAAAATATTTTGCATATTTTCCGAAACTTCCGAATCCGCCGCAGCGCTTCTCGCCTTTTTTGCCTGAACAAAACTGTTTGCAGATTCTTCTTTTTGCACCTCGCCGAATCTGTCTTTAAACTGCTTTGCCACCACAGCGTCCGACTCATTCATATTGCTGACAATGGTGTCAATACACGCCGTTGCTTTGTCCTGATCAATTTTATCGTCAAAATTAAACCCGCACCAGTTGGCAAGCGTGTCCGAAAAAATATAATTTCCTTCATCGTCCGTTCCCGTTTTGGCGCTTATTTCGGAAGCAAAACTTTGCGTTTCATACCGCTTGAATGAAACTTTTTCAAAAGCCTTTCTTATGCTTTGAGTATCTGGTTCTTCATCATCTTTTAATAAGTCTTCATTTTGCTCATCTGTCGGTGCACTCTCTTCATTTGAGCCGTCAACAGCTTGCCACAAATCATCAATGCTTTTTTCATCAAGCGTCCCTTCATCAATAAAATATGTTTGGCTTGACACACCTTTGCCGCTTTCTGCCGCTTCTGTTTTTACCTTCACAATTTGCACATCTTCTGTTGTTTGCGCCTCATCTTGCGCCGCCGAAAACCCTCTGCTTAAAGCCCCCTGATTGCTCACCTGCTCGGTGGTGGTGTCCACATTTTGAGTCGCACCATATCTCCCCGACGCATTTTGCGCACTGCCTGTATAAGCATTTATGCGTTCCTCAAGCGCTTCAGCCTGATTTGCAACCGATGCCGCTACTTGAGAAGCCGTATTGATATAGCCTTGTGCTTTTGCTTTTGTAAAATCGATTTGTGTTTTTGTTTTTTGATATTCTTCCATCGCGCCGTCAAATTTTTTCTTGGCATTTTCGTAATCGGCCTTGAGTTTCTTTAATTTTTCAACGCGTGCGGCAATTCTGTCTGCCTTTTCTTTTTGCTTCTCAAGCTCTTTTGCCTGATCTTTAATTTTTGAAAGTCCGCCCAAATTATCACCGATGGCTTGCAAAATGTTCGACGTTGAATACGTTTCCTGCACGGTTGAAACCTGCGCCTCAATCTGCGAAATACCCGTCATAATGGTGTTGGCAATTTCCGTAATATCAAAAGACGGCCACACAAACGCCTGTGCGGGCAAAGCAAGCCCAAAGCCCAAAACAGCACCGCCAAAAATCTTCAAACATCTTTTTTTCATAACAACCTCCATTATCAAAGGATTTCTTAAAATAAATTATACCTCATAATTTGTTCAAAGCCCAACGTTTTTTACTCTGCTATGCAATATTTAAATATTTTGTAACAAAGTTCTCCTCGCCATATTCTTTGATTAAACTTTCCACCAGCAAAACGTTGTTTCTGCCCGAATTATACAGCTTTAAATAAGGCCCAAGCGCCCCGAGGTTCACATCTAAAATCACCGATTCGCCCGTCGGAGGACGCGAAAGCAAAATCGCATATTCAAAATCGCGATACGTTTTGCCGAGTATAAAATCAAGTTCCGTCTGCGTCAAATTCCAAGTTGCATAATCTTCGGGCATTGCTTGCTGATTTCTGAAAAACAAAACAGTCTGGCATTGTCCTCTGATGGCTTCGCCAACCCCCAATTTATCAATAATATTAGGCTGTTGAAACGCGCAAAGATAGGCCTGTCTTTTTTTACGTCCTTCTTGCAAACCCTGCACGAAATAATCTTTAAACATCGGGTGTTTAAGCATCGGCGCCGTTTCATCAATCATAATCAGCGACGGCACACCCGTTTCGCCCGTTTCGCTTTGGATTCTGTGCATCACATAGCTAATCACGGCAGGCGCCAGTGTCTCGTCCTCAAAAATATGCGTAAAATCGAACGCCATAAACCGTTTTGACTTCAAATCAAGACTGTCGGTATCGGCATTAAAAATTTTGCCGTATTGGTCCGGATTAACCCACCGATACATTTCGCGGCGCATATTGCCTGTCGGCGAAAAACAGCTTTTATACAGATTTTTCATCACACGTTCTTCGGGACGCAGATAATCAAAAGCGGTCGTTACGGCGCGCGCAACTTCACGTTCCGAGAGGGCATCATCGGTTAAGGTAATCGCCTTCATCCAGCGTCTTAAAAACGCGCGATTATTCGGTGTATCCGCCGCATCGAACGGATTGAGCGAAACGTTTTTGTTGTCGCCGTCAAAACCCACATACGCTCCGCCGATGGCGCGTGTAAAGATTTCCGCACCTCTGTGGCGGTCAAAGAAGAACACCCTCAAATCCCCATGGCGCATGGCCTGACCTGCCAAAAACGTAAGCAACGTTGTTTTACCTTTTCCGGTCGGACCGATAATGCAGCAGTGCGCCACAGCGCCTTCTTCAGGTGAAACATGAAATTGAAACTGATATGCCGAACCCGACATCGTCCGAAACGTTGTGATGGCACCGTTTCCCCAGTCTGATTTTGAAAAACCCTCCGAAGGCTTATCAAACGAAACGGCCAAAGCCACAATGCGCGACAAATAACGATATGTTCTGGGGTATGTGTCATACGTCGGGAATTGGCTGAAAAACGTTGCTTGTGTCACCCAACCTTCGCGCACGGGTGTAACCGAAAACGAGCGGCATATACGCTGCACTTCGCTTTCACCGAAGTTAATTTCTTCTTTTGTTTCACCTTTAATGATAATGCTCATTGCATATTCGGTCAAGGCTTGATAATCCGCATCGCTATCTTCAATTGCAGACAAAGCTGCACCATATTGCTCGACAACGCCGGAAGAAAAGCTTGTCATCATCGCCATTCTCTGTTGCTGCATCAACATCAAACGCGCCTGAGGCCTAAAAATCGGGCGAATATTGTGCAACAACACAAGCTCGCAATCAATCGACAAGAGCGACACAATCATACTTTCGTCCATATAATCGCCGGTTGTCCTGATGCCCATCACAATTTCATACAAATCCTTATCACCCGAGAAAAAGTGAATAATGCCTTTTTCTTTTGTAAAGTGGATATGGTCGGCCGAAAGCATTTCGTTAAGTTCGGCATTTTGCGCTTTGCGCACTTTCGCCTCGGGCTTTGAAACCGGACTGCAAAGACGTGAAAAAACATAAAACGGACTGTCGGTTGCTGCGCTGTCAACATTTTCATACATCTGAAAAACGCCATATTCGCCCAGTGTTGCAATCAGCGATTGGCAGGCATAATTCAAGTCTTTTAAGGCATCTTTCCGATCAATCACGGTCAACACAACATAGTGCGTGTTCACATAAACGCGATCCATACTTTGCGACCAAGCCTCGTTGACCTTTTGTAAAATTTCATTATTAAAATTGCCCTCATCGGCTTTTCTCTTAACGCGCTCACGCAACGTAATCACTCTGCACACAATTGAAAGCTCCGACAGATTATCAATCGTTGCCTTTCGCGCCTCCATCATCGAATATGCTTTCTCCGGTGTAACCGCCGCCAAATCCAAGCCGGCAATGCGAAAAACGCGGGCATACGTTCCGTTAGCGCATTTAATGGTAATGCCGTCTTCCATCAGGCTGGCAAAAGGCAAAAAGTCCGACACGCGTGATTCTCTGGGGGAAGGCAAAACCCAATTTCCAAAACGTGTTGCAAGCAAAACGGCAAAAGCTGCCGCCGAAATCATACCGATAATGGCAAGCATCACCTCAATGCTTGTCAAACCTTCCACAAAAACAGATGTAAAATCGAAACTAGGGTTCAAATTTGTTTCCTCTCTCTTGATATAAATTTTTTGAAACTTTGTTGGTTTGCCCGAACGCCTGAATCATCGTCGAAAGATGCGGCTCTTTAACACCCGCGGCAATAATGGCCACGTGCACCAAGATGATTGTTGTAACGAAAAACAGCGGGTTCACGTTGGCCACGCCGACCGCCATAAACATCATCGGCACTTGCACCCCAAAGTTAATAGCCGTCGGCAACACCGGCCCCCAAAAAAGCTTCGGAGGCTGCGCCACTGCTTTTAAAATCATATCCCTCATCTTTCAATCCTCATAAAAAACAATAATTCTCTCTTGCTTTACAAAGCGTTAACAGCTTGCTTATTTTTTGTTGCCAAATAACCCTTTGAGTTTATTAGCTATATTTTGAAACGTATGTATTGAAGAATCAATATTTTGTCCCAAACCATGCGCCGTATTTCCGACATTTGCACCTTTATCAATAGCAGTTCCGACACCCGAAACCTTTTGTTGCTGCTTGCGGAATATTTGGTTCCAAGTATCCATTAAAGCCGTTGTTGCATTTTCTCCCTGTTTGTTGTTTTCGTAATCAACCGACCAATCTCTTGCCGTATCGCCCACATTTTTTGACGCACCGATAAAACCGCCGACAATTGAGTTGACATCATGCGTCACCGAACCCGCCGCACCATATGTATTATGCGTCAAGTTTGCAATATGTTTCACCTTATCCAAAAATGTCATATCAGAACCGGCAATTGATGCGGCCTGCCCAAACGCCGACACGCTGTCGGTTATAATTGAAACGGCGCCCACACCGGCATTGCCGATGTTTTGCGCCACAGCAACCGTATTGGCGGCTGTCCGATACAAATCAGTAACAACCTGTTTTGTTGTTTTGCCGCACGTTCCGTCGGCTTTCACCTTGCCTTGGCAAACTTCTTTTTCAACCCGAACACTGCCGCTGGCATCAACCGTACACACGTTGCGCACACCGTCTTTCCAAGCGCTTTTTGACGAAGTGGAATTGACATCGCAACCGGCCAGTTGCATCGCCGACCAATCCCTGAAACTCACCTCTTGGTCGCCAACTTTCACCGTATCTTTCATCTCACTTGCAAATTTCTGATTTTCGTAGCTAAGCTCATTTATCGTTTCGTTAAGCGCCTCTCTATCTTTATAATCCAAATCCGCTTCCACTTGTTTCAGCCATGCGTCCATTTCTTCATCGCTCATCTGGCTCGGATCATCAGGTGTTCCGCCCTTATATTTATCTGTGCCGTTCGTAATTTCACCACTTCCCGTTCCCTGAACTTGATAGGTGTGTGAATCCGGGTCATATTTATACGACTTTTGCGCATTGATAAACGTGCCATAAACAACATCGCGCTGCTCTTTTGTATCCCAATCCGAATCACCGCTGAAATATTCAATAAACGGAAACATCAGCGCCAAGAGCGAAAGCCCGATCATAATATAACCCAAATGTTTATAGCTGATTTTGTTGAAAACGGCGAGCACAGCAAACATCACTAAACCGAATCCGGCAATCACATAAACAATCTGCCGCAAATCTTGCAGTGTTGTAATCAGTTTGCCTTGAATTGTTGTAAACAAATCTTGGTCATCTGCCGCAAATGCCGCAACTGGCATCATCACACAGCAAAAAGCCGCCAAACACAGGCTTATGCTCAAAATCTTGAAAACTTTTTTCATGGCAACCTCCTTTTTTATTAACCATCAGTTTTAAGCGTGTCTGTGATGCCTTTCACACTTGTATCCGCACCTGTTCCGATTGTCAAATAACTCACAAGCGCACCAGTTGCCGCAATCACTACCACGCCGATAATGATTGCCGCAAGCCACTTCCAGTTCAACCCGCCAAAAAGTGCGCCGATGGCAACAGCAATAATACCGAAACCGGCCGCCGCAAAAATAATCTTACGCATACCGGTAAAAATCGTTGCGCCGGTTGACGTCAGCCCTTCAAACACTTCTGCATGAGAAACCGTTGCACATAAAATCGAAGAAACCGCAAAGAGCATCAGCCCTGCCAGCATTATTTTTTTAAGTTTCTTAAAATTTATATCCAACATTTTCCCTTTTTCCTTTCTTTTATTCAACCTGTCATCCCTTGTCGAGCCGTTTTTTTAACCCGTCATCCCTCGTTTTCGTCAGAAAACGTCAAGGGATCTACCGAGTTTTTTAATACACCCATCATAATACATCAAATCAAGGGAAAGCCCGCAAGCGAGCCTTCCCTTGACATAAAACTAATTGTTAATATCCGGACCGTAATCGCCGCCTGTTCCTGTCTCTCTGAATGTATCGTGATATTGTTTCGATGTAACATCACTACCTGTTGCATATTCAATCACGGCACCGGCAGCAGCCAAAACGCCAAGTCCGACGGCAAGCGCACCGAACCAAGGCCATTTCACTTTGCCGAAAATGGCCTGCACGGCCAAACCCACAAGGCCGAAACCACCGATAACAAACACAATCGTTCTGACTGATTTGAAAACGTTACCAGCTTTGTTAATTGCCGCACCGACAACCGTTCCGCCGGTCAATCCGCCCTGTGCGGAGGCATCACCTGTCATGGCAACCATCAAAACAAGTGCCAAGCCAAACAATGTCCAGAAATTATTTTTGAAGATTTTCATCGTCTTTCTCCTTTTGCAAATGAATAAAATCTCTTTATACAATTATAGATTACCAGATTTTTTAATTTTTGACCAGCCTTTTTTGACGCACCAACATTTCGATAACACATTGTTTTTGCGTTAAATTTAAGCCTGTAACAAAAAATTCATAATCATTTGATATCTAAAACCCCTTTTTTATACCCCAAAAAAGTTAAAACAATTTAAACCCCGTCATCATCCTTTACCGCCACTTTTTTCCGTCATTCTCGGCCTTGTGCCGAGAATCCAACTTCAACATCGAATCATTAAAAAAAATATTGACAAGAGCTCAAAAAAAAACTAATTAAAATCTGTCGCTCCGGTGGCGAAATTGGTAGACGCGTATGCTTCAGGTGCATATTGGGGGTTCCCAGTGAAAGTTCAAGTCTTTTCCGGAGCACCATTATCTTATATCCTTTCAAAAAAGAGCCTCTGCAAAGGGGCTTTTTTTTGCGCTTAAATAAAAACTTGATTTTAAGTAAAAAATTTTGTACTTTTTAAGGTGTTTTAAAAAAATTATCAAAGGTCGAATGTCATGCGTTTTTTTCTTTTATTGTTCTCTTTTGTCGTCTTCCCATACATCCATTTATCTGCAAACGAGGCAGAAATCTTTGAAATCCGAGCAAAAACCTGCGAAAAATCGCTTGAAGGCGAAAGCCCTTCAAGCACACGCGTCAGAGCGGTTGACAAAGCCGTTTTCTTAAGCATCAAAAACCTCGACATTTTAAGTAATGATAAAAAAAACCTCAGCG
>Ga0310690_10002833_pt1 | contig 27370 bp, 22 predicted proteins | sample AusTroGonzalo_MG_2_FD_207661 | JGI IMG/M metagenome (GOLD analysis project Ga0310690, IMG submission 207661) | Bovine rumen microbial communities from tropical cattle in Woodstock, Queensland, Australia - Gonzalo_04 (v2) (version 2) | ecosystem: Host-associated > Mammals > Digestive system >...
ATCCATGGTCAGGATCATTGGTTCGCTCTCCCCCTGAAATCGTCAGATCAGCCGCGCCTTTTTCAGCGCCGCGCCGGCCGCGCCGGTCACCAGGGCCGCCACCGCCATTTCCACCACCGCGTTGATACCCACGGAAGTGATGATGTACATCAGTACGCCCTTTTCCGCGATCGGTCCGGCCAGCTTCTCCGAGCCGCCGAAGAACCACACCAGCAGGGTCATAAAGAACAGGGTATTGAAGAAGGCCGCGCTGAAGCCGGTCACCGCGCCGCGCACGTACAGCGGCGCTTTCGTTTTGCACATGCCCCTGTATACCAGCGCCGCCAGCACGCCCACCAGCAGGCGGGAAACAAACCGCTGGATGAACATCAGCACCGGGCTGATATTCACCAGCGCCGCGCCCAGCGCGCTGGAGCCGAAGATGCCGAAGCACTGCAGGAAACTGATCAGGCCGAAGGCCCCGCCGACGATCATGCCGCCCGGCAGGCCCATTGCCATAACCGCGATGGCTACGGGAATCATGTTGAACGTGATGCTCAGGCCCATCGGCATCGGGATGTTCACATACGCGAGAACGATCAAAACCGCCACCAGCATCGCCAGCAGCGTCATTCTCGCAACTTTGTTGCGCTTTGTGCTGTTTGTCATAAGGCATTCCTCCGTTCGGGCTCTTTTCAGATGCCCGTCGAAAATGATATTTCCGCGTCCCCTGGCGTCCGGGGCAGAACGCTCCCGGCGCCGGACTTCGTGCGGATGATCCTATTATACAGGAAAATCAATGATTGTAAAGGATCGAAGACAGCTCCGCCGCCAGGATGTTCCGGCATTTCCGGGTCACTCCCGCGGTGCCCGTATCGGGCGCGTTCTGGTTCAGCAGGAAGGTGATCCCCTGCCCCGGCAGGTTGGCAAAGTAGGTGCCCAGCCAGCCGTCCCAGCCATATTCGCCTTCCTCCGTAAAGATCGCGCAGGCGCCGGGACGGTCGCAGACCCGTACCAGGCATCCGTAGTTATAACCGTTCAGGCTGTCCCACAGGTTCCGCCGGACCTCCGGGCCCAGCCGCGGCGCGGTCATGAACCGGACCGCCGCCGGCGAAAGGATCTGGTGTCCCTCATACGCGCCGTCCTGCATCAGCATCGCGGCAAACTTCGCGTAGTCGTCCAGGGTGGAAACCAGGCCGGCGCCGCCGGATTCAAAGGCCGGCTCCCGGTCATACTTTCCGACAGCCAGGTGCATGTTCCGGAATTCCTCCAGCCCGCCGGGAATCCGCCGGTAGCAGGTCACCAGCCGGTCCCGCTTCTCCTCCGGCACCCAGAAGGCGGTATCCTGCATGCCCAGCGGCCCGAAGATCTCCTCCTGCAGGAACCGGCTGAACTTCTTCCCGGAGGCTGCTTCCACCACCGCCCCGAGGATATCGGCGCAGGTGCTGTAGCGCCAGCCGGTACCGGGCTCAAAGGCCAGCGGCTGTTCCCCCAGCCGGTTGCAGAACTCCACCGTTCCCATGCCGCCGCCCGCAAGGATCTGTTCCTGGTCCTCCTCAAACACCCGGGCGGCATACTGCCCCGCCGGATCCGCGTCCGGATAGCTCAGCCCGCCCGTCATGCTCAGCAGCTCAATGATCCACGGGGCCCGCAGCGCCCGGGTCACCGTTCCGTCCGGATGCACCACCCGGGGATTCCGGAATCCCGGCAGGTACTGGTCCGCCCCGGCCATCAGGTCAATGATCCCGCGGTCCGCTAAGATCATCACCGCCGCCGCGGTAACAGGTTTGCTCTGGCTGTACAGGCGGAAGATGGAATCCCGGGCCACCGGCTTTCCGCTCTCAATGTCCGCCTTCCCCGCCTGGGCGTAGCAAAGCTCCGCCCCGTCCCGGAGCACCAGCAGGTTGATCCCCGCCGCCTCATGGTTCTCCACCGCCCGCTCCAGGCAGGCGGTCAGCTTTTCCTGCAGATTCATCGTAATCTCCTTCCCCGGACAAAAAACCGCCGGCACCCGTTCCGGGCATCGGCGGTATCATATCCGGCTGTCAGTCGTCTTCTTCCTCATCGTCCGGCAGGTCCGCGTTGTGGAACACATTCTGCACGTCGTCATTTTCCTCCAGCAGGTCCAGCATCTTCTGGATCTTCAGGACGGTATCCGGATCAGTTACAGCCACGGTATTCTGCGGGATCTTCTGCACTTCGGCGGAAAGGAACGTGAAGCCCTGCTTCTCCAGGTTTTCACGGACATTGCTGAAGTCGTTGGGAGCGGTAAGGATCTCGTATACCTCATCTTCCACCTTCACGTCTTCGGCGCCGGCGTCCAGGGCGATCATCATCATCTCGTCCTCGTCGCTGCCGGGCTCCCGCTCGACCACCAGTACGCCGCGCTCGTCAAACATGAATCCCACGGAACCTGTGGTCCCCAGGTTGCCGCCGTACTTGGCAAAGCAGTGGCGCACATCGCTGGCCGTGCGGTTCCGGTTGTCGGAAATCGTATCCACGATGACCGCGACGCCGCCGGGGGCGTAGCCTTCGTACGTAATCTCTTCGTACACCACGTTGCTCAGCTCGCCGCTGGCCTTCTTGATGGAGCGCTGGATATTATCGTTGGGCATATTGTTGGCTTTCGCCTTGGCGATGATATCACGCAGCTTGCCGTTGGATTCGGGATTGGCGCCGCCTTCCCGGACTGCGATCGCAATCTCGCGGCCGATCTTGGTGAACACCGCGCCGCGCTGCGCGTCCGCCTTGCCTTTTTTCGCCTGAATATTATGCCATTTGGAATGACCGGACATGTTATCTCCTCCAGAACATCAAAAATACGGGATATTATAGCATTTCGCCTTCTGCCGCGTCAAGCAAAGCCTTCCGGCCTTTCCCGCCGTCCGTCAGTCCTTGCTGTTCCCGAAGATCTCCAGCAGGCGGATAAACAGGTTCGCCAGGTCCATATAAATGTCCATCGCGGATGCGATCGCGTTTTTGACGGTCTTCGGATACTGCTGGGAACGGTAGAAATCATATCCCAGGTACAGGCTGAAAAGCCCGGCTGCAACCCAGCTCATCCAGATCTGCCGCACGCCGAAGATCAGCAGGATCAGTTCGCACAGGATCGCGCCCAGCAGCGCGATGCCGAGCGCCCTTCCGACTTTCTCAAACGCCTTCGGGAAAAAGACCACGGTCGCCAGGATGGCTGCAGCGATCAGCAGCGTGTAGAGGAACGCCTGCGACACAACGTTGGAGCTGATACCGCCGTAATGCTCCACCAGCGTGGAAATCACGATGCCGAAGGGAACCACGACAATGTTGTAGCCGAGGAAGCTGACCGCCGGGTTCTGCGCCTTCAGGGTAATCATGATGCCGATCACGACAACAACAATGTAAACAATCGCAAAGACGATCGGGCTCATGTTCGGGAACAGCGTCGAGATTGTCGTCACCTTGCTGCACAGGAGGTAGTTGACCAGCAGGCCCCACAGGAGCACTCCCCCGATAATCGCGTTATACGCCTGGGTGGAAATCACCGCGGACGGATCCACCGTTTCCCGGATCCGGGCTTCCCGCGCTTTCTTTCCGAAGACGACGCCGCCGGTCGTGACCGCCTTCATGGCGCCCGTTCCGGCCTTCGCTTCCTTTTCGTTCGGCAGGCTTACGCCGCATGCGGCGCAGTACCTGGTATTCGCTTCGTTTTCACTTCCGCAGTTGGGGCATTTCATCCGGCATTTCCTCTCTTTCCCTCTGTCAGCTTCCGAGATAGGCCTTCTGCACATTGTCGTCGTGCATCAGGTCGTTGGCGTCGCCTTCCATGATGATCCGCCCGGTCTCCATGACGTAGGCCCGGTTCGCCACGGACAGCGCCATCTGCGCGTTCTGTTCCACCAGCAGGATCGTCGTTCCTGCCGCGTTCATATCCAGGATGATCTGGAAAATCTGCTCCACCAGGATGGGCGCCAGACCCATGCTGGGCTCGTCCAGCATCATCAGGCGGGGCTTGCTCATCAGCGCCCGTCCCATGGCCAGCATCTGCTGTTCGCCGCCGGACAATGTTCCGGCAATCTGCTTCTCCCGTTCCTTCAGCCGGGGGAAGAAGCCGTACACGCGTTCCATGGACTGCGCCACTTCCTCGTTCGGGCGGCTGAAGGCACCCATTTCCAGGTTCTCCTTCACGGTCATCTGCTGGAAAATCCGCCGGCCTTCCGGGCAGAGGCTCAGTCCTTTGTAAACCATTTTGCTCGCAGCGGTACCGTCCACCGGCATTCCCGCGAAAGCAATGGTTCCCTGCCGGGGCCGCAGCAGCCCGGCAATCGTGTTCAGCGTGGTGGATTTTCCCGCTCCGTTGGCGCCGATCAGCGTCACGATCTCGCCTTCGTTCACTTCCAGGGAGATGCCCTTGATCGCATGGATCGCGCCGTAATAGACGTGGATGTCATTCACCTTCAGCAGGGGAAGCTTTCTCTCCTCGCTCATGCCTCCGCCTCCTTCCGCTTGCCCAGGTAGGCCTCGATAACCGCCGGGTTCGCCTGGATTTCCGCCGGCGTTCCCTTGGCGATGATCTTTCCGAAGTTCAGTACGCAGATATCCTCGCAGATGCCCATGACCAGGCTCATGTCGTGCTCAATCAGCAGGATCGCGATCTGGAACTGGTCCCGGATCCGGGTAATGGTTTCCATCAGCTCTTCCGTCTCATGCGGGTTCATGCCGGCTGCCGGCTCATCCAGCAGCAGCAGTTTCGGCTTCGTCGCCAGGGCGCGGACGATCTCCAGGCGGCGCTGCGCGCCGTAGGGCAGGCTGCCCGCCCGCTCGTCCGCCATCTTCGCCATATCGAAGATATCCAGCAGCTCCAGGGTCTTCTCATGCTGCTGCTTCTCCGTTTTCCAGTGGGAGGGCAGCCGGAGGATACTGCTGAACATGCCGCTTCCGATCTGGTTGTGCAGGCCGATGCGCACATTCTCCTCCACCGTCATGTTGTTGAACAGGCGGATGTTCTGGAAGGTCCGGGCAATGCCGGCCTTGCTGACGTCCACGGTGGACATGTTTCCCATGTCCTTCCCCTCCAGCATCATGGTGCCGTGGGTGGGCTGGTACACCTTGGTCAGCAGGTTGAAGACGGTGGTCTTCCCGGCGCCGTTGGGGCCGATCAGGCCGCCGATCTCCGTCCGGCCCATGACCACGCTGAAATCGTCCACGGCCTTCAGGCCGCCGAATTCAATGCCCAGGTGGCTGCATTCCAGCACCGGCATATAACCGAGATCCCGCTCCGGAACGCTGGACCCGGAAGGATACGGTACCATCTGCGTCTGCGGTTTGCGTTCCTTTTCGCTCATGCCCGTATCCCCTCCTTTCCGTCCTCATCCTTCTCCCGGTGGATCAGCCTCCGCCAGAGGGATTTCAGCAGCGGGTTGTTGCTCAGCAGCATTACCAGGATCAGCAGGACCGCGTAGGCCAGCATCCGGTAGTTCTGCAGGAAGCGGAGCTTCTCCGGCAGGATCGTAAGGGCTGTGGCGGATATGATCGATCCGGGAATATTCCCGATCCCGCCCAGCACAACGAACACCAGCACGTTGATGGATTCATTGAAGCTGAACTTGGTGGGCAGCAGCGTCGCCATGCTCAGCCCGTACAGGGCGCCGGCCATCCCGGCCAGGACGGACGCCGTAACGAAGGCCATCATCTTGTACTTGGTGATATTGATTCCCATGGCTTCCGCGGCGATCCGGTTGTCCCGGGCCGCCATGATCGCACGGCCGGACCGGGAGTTCACCAGGTTCAGCACCACGATCAGGGAGAAGATGATCAGCACGAAGCCGGCCGTAAAGGTGGCGATCGTCTTGACCTTTACCGCGCCCATGGGACCGTTCAGCAGCAGGGTTCCTGGCAGGTTCCCGTTCAGGAATCCGAAGTTCAGCGCCTGCCCGTCCACGGAGACGTATACGCAGTTCATGATGTTCTTGATGATTTCACCGAAGGCCAGCGTCACGATCGCCAGGTAGTCACCCCGCAGCCGCAGCACGGGGATGCCGATCAGCGCGCCGAAGATTCCCGCGATGAGCCCGCCCGCAACCAGCGAGATGACCAGCCGCAGCGTGGGATCCTCCATCTGCATGCCGTTCAGCAGCCAGCCGGAAACAATAATTCCGGAAAACGCGCCGATCCCCATGAATCCCGCGTGGCCCAGGCTCAGCTCGCCGCTGATGCCCACCACCAGGTTCAGGGAAATCGCCATCACGATCCAGCTGCAGATCGGGATCAGCATGCCCTTCAGGGTCCTGGAAATGGTTTTGTTGTTGATCATGATTGTCAGCACGACGAAAACGACGGCCAGCACAGCGTAAGTGATCAGGTTGATCATGAATCTTTTTTTCTTCGTATTCATGCCCTTCACCTCACACTTTCTCCCGGACAGGCTTGCCCAGCAGTCCGGTCGGCCGCACCAGGAGCACGATAATCAGCACCGCGAAGACGATCGCGTCGCCAAGCTCCGTGGAAATATACGCTTTGCCGAAAATCTCAATCAGGCCCAGCAGTACGCCGCCCAGCATTGCGCCGGGAATCGAGCCGATCCCGCCGAACACCGCGGCGGTAAAGGCCTTGATGCCGGGCATGGAGCCGGTGGTAGGCATCAGCTGGGGATAGGAAGAGCACAGCAGCAGGCCGGCAACCGCCGCCAGCGCGGAACCGATGGCGAAGGTAACGGAAATCGTCCGGTTTGCATTGATCCCCATCAGCTCCGCCGCGCCCCGGTCCTCGGACACGCAGCGCATGGCTTTCCCGGTCTTCGTTTTGGAGATGAACAGCGTCAGCGCCACCATAATCACGATATTGGCAGCAATCGTGATCAGCGTTTCCGGCTTGATGACCAGCTGTCCGTCGAACAGGCGGATATTGTCCAGGTCAAAAAGGCCCGGGAAAACCTTGGGATTGGCGCCCCAGATCAGCAGGGCCGTATTCTGCAGCAGGTAGCTCATGCCGATAGCGGTGATCAGCACCGCCAGGCCCGTCGCCTTGCGCAGCGGCTTGTACGCCAGCTTCTCAATCGTCATGCCCAGCACCGTGCACGCCAGCATTGCCAGCAGGATGCAGACGACCGGCGGCAGTTTCCAGTACACCGAGGCACTGAAAATGATAAACGCGCCGACCATAATCACGTCGCCGTGGGCAAAGTTCAGCATCTTGGCAATACCGTACACCATCGTATATCCCAGCGCGATGATGGCGTAGATACTGCCGAGGCTGATACCGTTCACCAGGTTGGACAGGAATGCCATGGTTCTTTTTCCTCCCGGTCACCGCAGATGCGGCGGAATCATCCATGAAATATAAAACAGGAAATCCGGCCACGGGAAATCCCGGGGCCGGATATGTTCACCCTTGAACAGATCAGTTGTCGAGGCCGACATACACGCCGCCCTTGATAATCATGGCGGTGGGAACCTTGTCGACTTCGCCGTTGGCGCTCCAGGTCATGGTGCCGGTCAGGCCGGTGATTTCCAGTTCCTGCATGGCGCCGATCATCCGGTCACAGATATCCTCCGCGGCCTCGTCGCTGTACACTTCCGCCTTCTTGGCAGCTTCCACCATGGCGTAGATGCAGTCATATCCGTCGGCAGCAAACTGGTTCGGCACTTCACCGTACTGCGCCTGGTACTTCGCAACGAAGTTCACGGTCAGGTCGTCCTTCGCGTCCGCGACGAAGGGGGTCAGCAGCATGACGCCTTCGGCCAGCGCGGGATCGAAGCCTTCCATGGTCAGGATGCCGTCCATGCCGTCCACGCCGAAGAATACGGGCGCGTAGTCAATGGCCTTGGCAGCGATCAGGATCTGGGAAGCGGGGGTGTAGTAGATGGGCAGGAACACCAGGTCCGCGCCCTTGCCCTTCGCGTCGGCAACCTGCACGGAGAAGTCGGTGGTTTCATCGGTGAAGGTGGTGGTGGAGACGATCTCCAGGCCCAGGTCGGCAGCCTTCTGTACGAAGGTCTGGTAGATACCGGTGGAATAAGCGTCCGCGTTGTTGTAGATCACGGCGATCTTGGTGCCCAGCTTCTTCTCGTTGATAACGGCGGCGGAAGCGGAGCCCTGGTTCGGGTCCGTGAAGCACAGCTGGTAAACGTTGTCCTTGTCCGCGGTGACGTCCGTGGAAGAAGCGGAGGGCGTCAGCATGAACACGCGCTCTTCATAGGCTTTCGCGCCCACGGCGATGCAGGGAGCGGTGGTGGTGGTACCCACGATCATCTGGGCGCCTTTTTCCATAACGCTGTTGTAGGCGTTCACGGCCTTTTCGGCGTCGTGGGTGTCGTCTTCGTTCAGCAGGATCACTTTGATGCCGTTGTCCGCGGCGGTGATTTCATCCGCGGCAATCTGCGCGCCGCGGTAGGTTGCCAGGCCGTATACGGCTGCAGGACCGGTCTGCGGACCGATATGCGCAATCTTCAGCTCCAGGTCTTCCGCCAGCGCCATGCCGGCAGCCATCATCAGGCAAACAGCCAGAAGCAGTGCAATCAGTTTCTTCATAGGTATACCTCCTTCTTTGCAGGGAAACGAATGATCTCCCTGAATTGAACTTATCATACACGAACACGGGCCGGATAACTGTTTTCTCTGTGTATTTTCAACGGATTTCAGCCGTTTTTCGCCTTTTTCTCCGCAATGATCCTCCGCAGCAGCGGGAAAAACACGCCGCCGACGCTGTTCCCCAGCGTCATCACCAGCACCCAGCCCAGGGTTTTCCAGCTCCACATGCCGGCCACGGAGAAGTAGTACATATTGGCGACGCAGTGTTCAAACCCGCAGAGGATGAACACCGCCACGCCGAAAAACAGGCTCAGGTATTTCCCGGCCGGGTGGGGATTGTTTTTGAAGCCTTCCACTGCCAGCCAGATCAGCATGTTGCAGAAAACCGAAAGGAAGAAAATGCTCAGCAGCCCGTCATCCAGCTTCACCTGGCAGATGGCCTGGGCTTTTTCCGCCAGGGCCGGCCCGATCCGGGTTGCCCGCTCCGCCATGGCCGTCGCGAAAGCGCCGGCCAGGTTTCCCAGCCAGATCAGCGGCAGCCCCAGGGCGTAGCTTTTGTCCTGGTCAAACACATAGCAGACCTTCCCGGTATACAGGTTGAACCCGAAGGTGCATACCGCGAACAGTCCCACCGTAAAGAACAGCGCGCCGAGCACCTTGTCGCTCAGCGAAAGGAACACCGTACCGCCGATGGCGATGCTGATTCCCGCCAGGATTCCCCCGACAAAAGTCTTCAGTGCCTTCATACTCCATCCCCCCTAAATGTCATCCTGAGGTTTCGCACGCCCGGAAAACGAGCCAGTGTGCTCGTTTTCAGTAAGCAAAGGCTCCAGTGGAGCCTTTGTTGAAAGCGGCAGCCCTGAGGTAGCGAAGCGCGTCGAAGGATCCCCATAAGTCTCCCGCTGTAACAGGAACCCCAGCTCCCCCAGTGTGTCATCTCGAGCTTGTCGAGAGATCTCATCCCCCGATTACCTGCTTCAGGTACTGCCCGGTATACGACGCTTCGTTCGCCGCCACTTCCTCCGGCGTTCCCTCGGCCACGATCCTGCCGCCCTCATCGCCGCCTTCCGGTCCCAGGTCGATGATCCGGTCGGACACCTTGATCACGTCCAGGTTGTGTTCAATCACCAGGACCGTATTCCCGGCGTCCGTCAGCCGCTGCAGCACCTGGATCAGCCGGTCCACGTCCGCCGCGTGCAGGCCCGTTGTGGGCTCGTCCAGCAGGTAGATCGTCTTTCCCGTGGCCCGCCGGCTCAGTTCCGTCGCCAGCTTGACCCGCTGCGCCTCGCCGCCGGAAAGGGTGGTGGAGGGCTGGCCCAGCTGCATATAACCCAGGCCCACGTCGCTGAGCGTCTCCAGCTTCCGCAGGATCTGGGGATGGTTTTCGAAGAAGCGCATCGCTTCCTCCACCGTCATCTCCAGCACTTCGCTGATGTTCTTCCCCTGCCAGGTCACCTCCAGCGTCTCCCGGTTGTACCGCTTTCCGTGGCAGACGTCGCAGGGCACGTACAGGTCCGGAAGGAAATGCATTTCGATCTTCTTCATGCCGTCGCCCTGGCAGGCTTCGCACCGGCCGCCCTTCACGTTGAAGGAGAACCGGTTCTCCCGGAATCCCCGGACCTTCGCCTCCGGGCTCATGGCGTACAGCTTCCGGATGATGTCAAACAGGCCGGTATAGGTGGCGGGATTGCTCCGGGGCGTCCGCCCGATGGGGCTCTGGTCGATCATGATGATCTTGTCCAGCTTCTCCAGCCCTTCGATACTGTCAAACCGGCCGGCCCGCGTATTGGCCCGGTTCAGTTTCTTCGCCAGGTATTTGTACAGGATCTCGTTCACCAGGCTGCTCTTGCCGCTGCCGCTCACGCCGGTCACGCAGGTCAGTACGCCCAGGGGGATCTTCACGTCAATATGCTTCAGGTTGTGCTCCGAGGCGCCCCGTACCGTCAGGTACCCGGCCGGCTTCCGCCGCTTCGCGGGCACGGGAATCCTTTTCTTCCCGCTCAGGTACTGCCCCGTCAGGCTGTCCGGATTGGCGCAGATCTGCTCCGCCGTGCCCTCCGCGACGATCTTCCCGCCGTGGGCGCCCGCCCCGGGGCCTACGTCCACAATCCAGTCCGCGGCCCGCATGGTTTCCTCGTCGTGCTCAACCACGATCACCGTGTTCCCCAGGTCCCGCATCCGCCGCAGGGTGGCGATCAGCTTCGCGTTGTCCCGCTGGTGCAGGCCGATGGACGGTTCGTCCAGGATATACAGCACGCCCATCAGCGCGCTGCCGATCTGCGTCGCCAGGCGGATCCGCTGGGCTTCGCCGCCGCTCAGGGTCCCCGCGCCGCGGCTCAGGGTCAGGTAGCCGAGCCCCACGTCGTTCAGGAAACCCAGCCGGGCGTCGATCTCCTTCAGGATCTGCTTCGCCACGATCCGGCTGTTGCCTTCCAGCTCCAGGCTGCCGAAGAATTTCCGCGCCTCCGTAATGCTCAGGTCGCTGACATCCGGCAGGCTCCTCCCGCCCACCGTCACCGCCCGGGATTCCGGTTTCAGCCGTTTCCCGCCGCATTCCGGGCAGACTTCCTCCACCATGTATTCCTCATACATCTGCTTCATGGCGTCCGAAGAGGTTTCCCGGTACCGCCGCTCCAGTGTCGGGATGATTCCCTCGAAGGAAGTCGTGTAGCTGGTGGCTCCCCGGCTGCCCTCGTAGGTAATGCTGATCTTCTCGTCCCCGGTGCCGTACAGCAGCGCTTCCATGCCTTCCTCGCTGATGTTTTCCACCGGCGTATCCATGGTGAATCCGTATTTGTCGCCCATGGCGCTGAAATACTGGGACGCGATGCCGTTATCCTCCCCGGTGTTGAAACCGGCCGCGGTCAGCGCGCCCTCCCGCAGGCTCAGCCGCTCGTCCGGAAAAATCGCCTCCCGGCTGATCACCATGCGGATTCCCAGGCCGCTGCAGGCCGGGCAGGCGCCGAAAGGGCTGTTGAAGGAGAACATCCGGGGCGTCAGCTCCTCAATGGAGATCCCGCAGTCCGGGCAGGCGTAGTTCATGCTGTATAGCGTCTCGCCCGCGTCGAAGCAGTCCACGATAACCAGGCCCGCGCCCTTTACCGCCGCCGCTTCCACGTCCTCCGCCAGCCGCTGGCGGAATTCCTTCGTATCATGGCGGATCAGGCGGTCCACCACGATCTCGATCGTATGCTTTTTCTTTTTGTCCAGTTCCGGCGTATCCTCCAGGTCGTACAGCGTCCCGTCGATCCGGGCCCGGACGTATCCGCTCTTCCGGGCGTTCGCCAGCAGGTCTTTGTGCTCGCCCTTCCGGCCCCGCACCAGCGGACTCAGGATCTGCATCCGGGTGCCTTCCTCGCAGGCGCTCACCAGGTCCACAATCTCGTCCACCGTCTGCTTCCGGATCTCCCGTCCGCACTGGGGACAGTGGGGTACGCCGGCCCGGGCCCACAGCAGGCGCAGGTAGTCGTGGATCTCCGTCACCGTGCCCACGGTGGACCGGGGATTCCGCCCCGTGGTTTTCTGGTCGATGGAAATGGCCGGGCTCAGCCCGTCGATGCTGTCCACGTCCGGCTTGTCCATCTGGCCGAGGAACTGCCGGGCGTAGCTGGACAGGCTTTCCACATAGCGGCGCTGGCCTTCCGCGTAAATCGTGTCGAAGGCCAGCGAACTTTTTCCGCTCCCGCTCAGCCCCGTAATCACGGTCAGCTTATCGCGGGGTATTTTTACTGAGACATTCTTCAGGTTGTGCTCCCGGGCACCCCTGATCTCCAGGTATTCATTCATGACTGGTATCCTTTTTCCATGGCCGGCTGTCAGTATCTGCAGCTCCCCGGACACTTCCCTTTCCGTTCCGGTTTTGCAGCAGGGCTATTGTACCGGATTTCCGGGCCGGAATCAAGCTTCGGCTCCTGTATGGAAGCGTTTGCAATAATTGGTATTTTCTGCTATGATGCAAAGGATTTTTGAAACGCCGCAGTCCGGCGCTTCCAAATAAATAAGGAGGATACCCCCATGAAAAAACTGTCTGCCCTGGTTCTGGCCCTGGTTATGCTGCTTTCCTTCGCTGCGGCGGAAGGTGCGGTAAACACGATCAATTTCACCGAAATGCTGCCCGCGGATCAGCTGGCGCTGGGCACCTATGACACCCTGACCGAAGATTTCCCGGCGAAGATCTGGGTCCTGAACAACGCTTTCGCGGTGGTCGATCCTGCGGAATATCCCGCAGATTACGAGACTGACATGACCATCGGCGTCTTCAAGTATATCGCTGATGAAAGCCTGCTGGTCGTCTTCAGCATGCTCCCGAACGACACCGGCTCCTGGGAAGACCTGGTCGAAGGCGTGAAGGCTGATCCGGAAAACTTCCTCGAAGTGGAAGAAGCCGTCGTCAACGGCTTCCGCACCGTCACCTACAAGTGCCCTGACGAGGATGGATCCCTCCTGGCCTTCGCCACCTATGAAGTGGACCCGAGCATGTACCTGAACATAATGTTCAAGGTTTCCGAAAACGACGAGTTCAACCAGGCTGCATCTATGATCGCTGCCTCCGTTGCTCCCGTTGAATAATCCACAGCAGTTCAAAACCGGATCCGGCTGACGCCGGATCCGGTTCTTTTTGGTTTCATTTTACTTTTCGGTTTCCTGCGCTTCCTCCGGGATCCCGTTGAGCTCCGCCAGGGTTTTCGCGCCTTCCGCCCCGTTTCCTTCCTCCCGGGTCGTCGGAGGCACCGCCCGGGCCTGGTTCACCAGGTCTTTGGAATAGAAGATTGCCTGGTTTCCGCCCTGGGCCTTGCTGAAGTACATCGCGATATCCGCCGCGCGGTACATATCCTCGTACACGCGCTCCATCCCGTTCGTCGATACCACGCCGACGCTGGCGGAAACCTGGATGTTTGTCGTTCCGTCCGTCACCCACCGGCGTACGGTCCGGACGACCTCTTCGGCGCGTCTCCGCGCCCAGTCTTCCTCGGGAACCGCCTTCATGTAAATAATGAATTCGTCGCCGCCCAGCCGGCTGATGACGTCCGTGTTCCGGAACATCTTCCCCAGGTCCTCCGCCACGTCCTTCAGCACCTTGTCGCCCATCTGGTGGCCCAGCCGGTCGTTCACGCTCTTGAAGCGGTCCAGGTCCAGCAGCATCAGCACACCCGTCTCCTGCGTTTCCGTCAGGTGTTCCGAAATGTCCTCCTGGGCGGCCGTCCGGTTCATCAGGCCGGTCAGCAGGTCGGTATCCGCCTGCTTGCGGCTTTCCTCCCGGCCGATGATCAGGCTGACCCTGGTCCGGTTCATGGTGTAGAAGGTTACCAGTCCGATCGCCAGGAACATCACGCTGAACAGGAACCGGGTATCGTTCACTTCCGTCCTGTCCGCAATCCACATGACAATCAGGGCAATATAGCTCAGCAGCTGCAGCGCGCCCATCCGCCAGGCGTAATCCAGCAGGTAGCAGCCCACCGCCACCTGGGTGCCGATCCAGAAGGCGTCCGTTCCCATGTAAATGCATCCGTAGATGCTCAGCGAATACAGCGCCGCGCCCAGCAGGTATCCCGAGCCCAGCAGCAGGCCCCGCGGCGTATGCTTCCGGAGGGAGGTCACCGCCGCCAGCGAAGCTGTCACCAGCAGCGCCAGGCAGAACCACAGTCCGTCCATATTCTGCCGCGTGGTCAGTCCGTAGGCGATGGTGACCAGCGAAATCACGATGCCGAGGACGCTCATGACCTGTATGGACTGCCGGTTGCTCCGGCGCACGGCTTCCCGGTATACATCAAAGACATCCGTCTCAAACCCGTACTGTGAAAACCACCGGAAGGATCCGATTTCTCTCATTCTCTCACCTGCCTTGGATGAATCAAATGATAACATCTGAAGTTAAATCAGTCTTAACGCCGGCTCGGCGTTCATGCTCAGGTCCGCGATTTCCCCGCGCATCAGCCGGTAATAGGCCGCGCTGCCGATCATCGCGCCGTTGTCCGTACACAGGGGAATCTCCGGCATATAAAGCTTTACTCCCTGCCGGCTGCACATCGCCTGCGCCGCGCGGCGCAGCTCACGGTTGGCGGACACGCCGCCCGCCATTGCGAAGGCTCTCTTCTCTTTTCCGGCTTCGGGAAATTGCTCACGGATAACTAATTCGGCCTTTTCCATCAATTCCCTGCAAACGGCCTTCCGGAAACTGGCGGCCAGGTCCGCTTTCGGCAGCGGTTCCCCCCGCTGTTCAATCCCGTGCACCGTATTGATGAACGCCGTCTTCAGCCCGCTGAAGCTGTAGTCGTACCGGCCGGCCGTTTTTGGCTTCGGAAGCACGAAGGCGTCCGGATTGCCTTCCTCCGCCAGCGCGTCGATCCTCGGTCCGCCCGGATAGGGCAGCCCCAGCACCCGCGCCGCCTTATCGAAAGCTTCGCCCGCAGCGTCATCCGCCGTCTGGCCGATCAGGCGGTATACCCCGTAGTCCGCCACCTCCACCAGGTGACTGTGTCCGCCGCTGACCACCAGGCACAGGAACGGAGGTTCCAGGTCCGGATGCGTCAGGTAGTTGGCGCTCACATGGCCCTCAATATGGTTGACGCCCACCAGCGGCTTCCCCGCCGCGAAGGCCAGGCCCTTCATGCAGTTGACGCCTGTCAGCAGCGCGCCGACCAGCCCGGGGCCCTTGGTGGCCGCCAGCGCGTCCACGTCCTCCAGCTCCATGCCGACTTCCCGCAGCGCCTGGTCGACCACCCGGTCGCAGGCCTCCATATGGGCCCGGCTGGCAATCTCCGGCACTACGCCACCATACAGTTCATGCAGGTCGATCTGGCTGAAAACCACGTTGCTCAGAATCTTCCGCCCGTTCTCGATCACCGCCGCCGCCGTTTCGTCACAGCTGGTTTCCAGCGACAGGATCCGGACCTTCTCCTGCGTCCTGAGCTCCTCCGCCCTCCGGCGGGAAGCCTCCAGATAGTTCATTCTTCCAAAACCTTCTTCTGATCACGATTCACTTTCCGCACAATATGCGCGAAAACCGCCAGGACCACCGGAAGCGCCGCGAACCGGAGCAGTCCCCGGATCCCCAGCCGGATAAAGAATTCCGTCGGCATCAGGCGGATCAGCAGGTCCGTCCGCGTATCCAGCAGCCAGCCCCCCTGGGGGAAAGCCACCAGATGGAATGTCACAAACAGCCCGTCATAGTCGATCAGCGCCCAGGCCAGGAAAACGCACACCACCGCAGCCATTCCCCGCAGTCCCCACAGGACACCCTGCGCGAAGCCTCCCCGGCCTTTCCGCGGAAGGAAGCCTGCCGCTGTCAGCAGCAGCGCCGCAATTCCGCTTCCGATACATATAACGGTATCCAGGCGGATCAGCTTCCTGCAGTCTTCCATATGAGCCGCTTCATGGGCCTGGAAAACTTCCGTCCGGGCGCAGGCCGTTCCGTTTCCGGTGCTTTGCGCCACCGCGTACTGGAAAGCTTCCTGCTTTCCGGTCAGGAAATCCGCCGTCATCACGCCGACGCCGGCGTAGTCGCTCTCCGGCAGTCCCGTCACTTCCGGCGGCGCGGTCCGGAGCATCTCCGCTCCCAGGAGTCCGCCGTCCCCCGCGACCCAGAGGACCACGCCCGTGATCCCGAAAACAATCCACGCAAGAGCCGCCAGGACCCCCGCCAGCTTAAACTTCCCCACAGTCTATCAACCTGCCGTTACGGAAAACAGATTACTGCATCTTCAGATAGGCCGTGACAAACCCTTCCAGGTTGCCGTTCATCACGTCGTCAATATTGCCGCTTTCGTAGTTCGTCCGGTGATCTTTCACCATCGTGTAGGGCTGGAAGACGTAGGAGCGGATCTGGCTGCCCCATTCGATCTTCTTCATCTCTCCCTTGATGTCCGCCATCTGCTGTTCCTTCTCGCGTTCCTTCAGTTCCAGCAGTTTCGCCTTCAGCATCTTCAGGCAGGTGGCCCGGTTCTGCACCTGGTCCCGTTCCGTCTGGCAGGCCACCACGATCGTCACGTCGTCCTTCACGTAGGTCATCCGGACGGCGGAACTGGTCTTGTTGACGTTCTGTCCGCCGGCGCCGCTGGAGTGGTAAGTGTCCACGCGGACATACTTCATATCCACTTCGATCTCGTTGTTGTCATCCTCCAGGATCGGGGCCACGTCCAGGCTGGAGAAGCTGGTGTGGCGCCGTGCGTTGGCGTCGAAGGGGCTGATCCGCACCAGCCGGTGCACGCCCTTCTCGCCCCGCAGGTAGCCGTAGGCGTGGTCGCCGCTGACCTCAAAGGTCACGCTCTTGATGCCCGCCTCGTCGCCGTCAAGCAGGTCCAGCAGCTTCACTTCGAAGCCCATCCGCTCGCAGTAGCGCGTGTACATCCGGTACAGCATCTGCGTCCAGTCCTGGGCTTCCGTTCCGCCGGCACCCGCGTGCAGGCTCAGCACCGCGTCATTGTCGTCGTAGTCACCCCGCATGAGGGTTTCCAGCTCCAGCGCGTCCGCCTGTTCCTTCAGCCGGGCCAGCTCCTCGCCGACCTCCTGCACCATGTCCTCGTCGTTTTCTTCCTTCGCGAGTTCCATCATGGTGTCGATATCGTCCGCCGAAGACAGCAGCTTTTCATAATGCTCCAGCTTGTTCTTCAGGTGCCCCAGCTTCTGGTTCACCCGGGTGGAGCGCTCCGTATCGTTCCAGAATTCCGGCTGATTCATTTCTTCCGTCAGCTCGTCAATCTGCTCCCGCATATGATCGATATGCAGGGCTTCCCCGGCCGCCAGAATACTCTTCCGGATCCCGCCGATCTCCTGTGCGTATTGTTCCAGTTCCAGCATGATTTTTTCTCCTGATTCTCGTTTCGGTTGACCTCACCACCAGCGAAATTTCCCTCACTGAGGGTCGCTGGCGACTCGCCCACAACAATTTTTATACTTCTTCCCGCTGCCGCAGGGGCAGGGATCGTTGCGGCCCACCTTCTCGGAGGCCTTCACCTTCCGCGGCTGCCGCGGACCGTCCCCGGCCAGCCGGGCTTCTGTGGGCTTCGCGGTCTGCACCCGTTCCGGCGTCACCTGCACCTTGGTCTGGTAGACCCGGCGCACCGTATCCTCCCGGATCAGGTGGTTCAGTTCCTCAAACATGTGCGAGGCTTCGATCTGGTATTCCGTCACGGGGTTCTTGCCGCTGTAGGCCCGGAATCCAATACCGTCCCGCAGCTGGTCCATGGCGTCGATGTGGTCCATCCAGCGCGAATCCACGCTCCGCAGCAGCATGACCCGCTCCACTTCGCGCATGTCCACGTTGATTTCTTCCAGCATCTTCTCCCGCTCGGCGTAGAAGGCGCGGGCGTCCTCTTTCAGGGCTGCGGCAAAGCCTTCCCGGTCCTCCCGCTCCGCAATGGGGCGGCTGGCCTCGATCGTTCCGTGGTGGAGGCACAGGTTCTCCAGGTAATTGGTGGCTTCGCGCCACTCCCATTCCTGCGGATCCTCACTGTTCATCCAGCGTCCCATGGCGAAATCGATCACATGGTCCGCCATCCGCAGGATGCTGTCCTTGACGTCCTCGCCCATGAGCACCCGCCGCCGCTGGCCGTAGATGACCTCGCGCTGGCGGTTCATGACGTTGTCGTATTCCAGTACGTGCTTGCGGGCTTCGAAGTTCCGGCCTTCAATCCGCTTCTGGGCGCTTTCGATCTGCCGCGTCAGCAGGCCCGCCGTCAGCGGTTCGTCGTCCTTCAGGCCCAGCCGGTCCACCATGCCGCCGATCCGTTCGCTGCCGAAGAGGCGCATCAGGTCATCTTCCAGGCTGATGAAGAACTGGGTGGAACCCGGGTCGCCCTGGCGGCCGCTGCGGCCGCGCAGCTGGTTGTCAATCCGGCGGCTTTCATGCCGTTCTGTACCGATGATGTGGAGGCCGCCCGTCTGCAGCACCCGCTCGTGCTCCGCGTCCGTCTCCTTTTTGAACTCGCTGTACAGTTCCCTGTAGCGTTTCCGGACCGCCAGCACTTCCTCGCTCACATGCTCGCTGTGGCCGGTGGCTTCCTCGATGACCTCGTCCTCCAGTTCCGGATTCTCCTGGCGCAGGGCTTTCCGGGCCATGAAGTCCGGGTTGCCGCCCAGCAGGATATCCGTACCGCGGCCGGCCATGTTCGTGGCGATGGTCACGGCGCCCCAGTGGCCCGCCTGGGCCACGATTTCCGCTTCCTTCGCGTGGTTCTTGGCGTTCAGCACTTCGTGGGGAATGCCGCGCCTTTTCAGCATGCTGCTCAGCATTTCGCTGACTTCCACGCTGATCGTGCCCACCAGCAGTGGCTGGCCCGTCTTGTGGCGTTCCTCGATGCTGTCCAGCACAGCCTGGAATTTCGCGTTCTTGTTCTTGTAGACCATGTCTTCCAGGTCTTTGCGGATGTTCGGCCGGTTCGTGGGAACCTCCACCACGTCCAGGGAATAAATGCCCTGGAATTCGGCTTCTTCCGTCTTGGCGGTACCGGTCATACCGCTCAGTTTCCGGTACATCCGGAAATAGTTCTGGAAGGTAATGGTGGCCAGCGTCTTGCTTTCCCGCTCGACCTTCACATGCTCCTTGGCTTCGATGGCCTGGTGCAGGCCTTCGGAATACCGGCGGCCGATCATCAGTCGGCCGGTGAATTCATCCACGATGATAACCTGGCCGTTCTGCACCACATAGTCCACGTCGCGCTTCATGATGAAGTTCGCCCGCAGGGCGCAGTTGACATGGTGGTTCAGTTCGCTGTTGTCCGGATCGTTCAGGTTCTCGATGCCGAAAGCGGTTTCCACCTTCCGGGCGCCTTCGTCCGTCAGGGTTACGGCCTTCTTCTTTTCCTCGACCTCGAAGTGGGTCCCGACCCGCATCGTCCGCACCACCGCGTCCACCCGGTCGTACAGCTCCGTGCTCTTTTCTCCCTGGCCGGAAATGATCAGGGGCGTCCGGGCCTCGTCGATCAGGATGGAGTCGACTTCGTCCACGATGGCGAACGCGTGGCCGCGCTGCACCAGGTCGCCCCTGCGGATCACCATATTGTCCCGCAGGAAGTCGAATCCGAGCTCGTTGTTCGTTCCGTAGGTGATATCGCAGGCATAGGCCTCGCGGCGCTCCTGCGGCTCCAGGTCGTGCACGATCAGGCCGACGCTCAGCCCCAGGAAACGGTGCACCTTGCCCATCCACTCGCTGTCGCGGCGGGCCAGGTAGTCGTTCACCGTAACAATATGGACGCCTTCGCCCTTCAGGGCGTTCAGGTACGCCGGCATGGTGGAAACCAGCGTCTTGCCTTCACCGGTCTTCATTTCGGCAATCCGGCCCTGGTGCAGCACCACGCCGCCCAGTACCTGGACCCGGTAGGGCCGCATGCCCAGCACCCGGTCCGCCGCCTCGCGGACCGTCGCGAAGGCTTCCGGCAGGATATCGTCTTCCGTTTCCCCGTTCTGCAGCCGTGCGCGGAATTCCGCAGTCTTGGCCTGCAGCTGTTCGTCCGTCAGTTTCCTGTACGCGTCTTCCAGGGCCATGACGTCGTCTACGGGCTTTTTCAGCTTCTTCAGCAGCGCGTCGTTGCCGACGCCCATCATTTTCTTCAGTATCTCTAGCATGGTCTTGTTTGTCTGCTCCTTTATCCTCAGGCTCCGCCGGGTTTCTTGGAAGTATCCCCGTCCACGCAGCGGTAGTATACCTGTCCGGTTTCCAGTGTGACGCCGTCCTTGGCAAACAGCTCGTCGATGGTCAGCAGCATGTATCCCTGCTCCGCCAGGTAGTCGGCGATCTGCCGGGCGACCTCCGGCGTGTGGGCCTTGATGTCGTGGCAGAGGATGATGTCCCCGTCCGCCAGCTTCTTCCGCACGCTGTTCATGATCGTTTTGACCGAGCGTTCCTTCCGCCAGTCGTAGGTGTCCAGGCTCCACTGGATGTAGGCCCACTGGACCTTGGCCTTGATCATCGCCGGATACGCGCCGCCGGGCACCCGGTTATACCGCACCGGAATCCCGATGGCCTTGATCATCGCCTGGTTCACCTTTTCCGGCATCGCCCGCAGGCTTTTGGCGGAAACGCTCTTCGGGCTCCCGTGATGCCAGTTGTGGGAGGCCACCGCGTGCCCGTTGTCATGTTCCCGCTGTACCACCCAGGTATGGGCGCCCACCAGGTTCCCGATGCAGAAGAAGGTGGCCCGGATGCCTTTTTCCATCAGCGCATCCAGCGTCTTGGGGCTGTTCTGCGGTTTCGGCCCGTCGTCAAAAGTCAGGGCCGCCATCTTGTAATAGCTCTTGTTGTCGGTTTCCTCCCAGGCCTTTTCCATCATCATGTCGTGGACCTCGGGATAGAACACGGTTACCTCGATCAGGGTGTTCTTTCCCTCGTACAGGATGGACGCCGGGTAATGCAGCACCAGCGACATTCCGTGCAGCGTGAAGTCCGCCTTTTCCAGTTCGCTCCGGGTGCAGATCTTCTCCAGCACTTCCTCGTCCGGCTCCACGTCCGGCCAGTATCCCTTCACGGTCTCCCGTACCCGGTCCGCCAGCAGGTCCCACGCTTCCGATTCCTCGTCAAAGATCATGCCCAGCGTGATCCGCATGCCGGTCTTCATGTCATAGGTCCGGGTGGTGAACTGCTGGTCCGTCAGCTCCCGGTGGAAAAGCGTCCGGGCCTGTACCATAAAGCTCATCCAGCTCAGCCCGGTCCGGCTGTAGCGGATTTCCACGTTCAGCCGGCTGTTGTTGTCCTGGTAATCCTTGCCTGCCGGCAGGCTGCTTCCCAGCTCTTCGGCGTACCGTTCGGCAATGCTGTTGATTTCCTGCGTGACTTCATCCAGGGCCGTTTCCACATGCCACAGTCGGACGATGGTCTTGTCCGGGCCTTTCGTCTCCGTGTAGGTATTCGTAACCTTGTGGCAGTCCTGCAGCGCTTCTGCTCCTGCGTAAACAGGAGAAAGCGCTGTCATGCAGATCGCCAGGGCCAGGATCAGGCCCGCGATGCGGCTACAGCGCTTCCCCATAAATGTCATCCTCTTTCCGGCCTGGTATTACTCTTTTCTGCCGGCTCTGCGGCGGCGGGTCGCTTCCTGCATGCTCTGGGCCGCAGGTTCCGCTGCGCTTTTCACCTCTTCCGCGGCCTCTTCCGCCGCGGCGCCCGCTTCTTCAGCGGCTTCCTTTGCGCCCTCCGCCGGATCGTCGTACAGGCGCTTCAGCGTCTCTGCCAGCACTTCGCTTTTCTCTTCCGGCTTCGCGGGTTCTTCCGTCTTTTCCGGCTCATCGGCCGCGGCTTCCTGCGCCGCTTCCTCCTCGCCGCTGACGACCTCGTTCCGCCGTCTGCCTCTCGGCGCGGCGCTGTAATCGCGGTAATTGGCGCCTTCCAGATGGTCCATCGCCTTGTTGCTCTGGCTCCTGCTCTGTCCCCTGCGGACCGCGCCGATCAGCAGCAGCAGTCCCAGCACGCCGGCAATCGCGAGGAAGATCCATTTGGCCGTATCCGCCGCGGATTCCGCCTGGCGGATCCATGTCGGAGCCGTCGTCGCGGTGGGCATCTCAACCTGCGCCGGGGCCGGAGGCGTCACCAGCGGGGCTTCCGTGGGCACCGGGGTCGGCGGCGCGTAGGCAATCGGAATCGTGTTGCTGGCGAAGGTGAGCGTCTGGTTCAGCTCATCCTTCGTATTGGCGGTAAACTGGAACGTACCGGCCATGGAGATTTCCATATCCCGGGTAATCGTCCGGCTCTCGCCGGAGGGAATCGAGTCGAAGTAGTAAACCTGGCGCTCCACGGCCTTCACCGTAATGTCGCGGACGTCCACGGCGCTCTCGTTGTGCACCGTGATCGTGAACCGCACCACGCCGCCGGGGATCTTGTAGACTTCAGGCCGGTCCGCGGAAGCTTCAACGCTCAGCACAATCTGCTTGGCGGGATCCGTCGCGATGATGTGCACGCGGCCCGTGGCGGTCTCCAGGGTGCTCCCGTTCGGGTTTTCACCGATTACGGTGAATTGCAGGTCCGTGGTCTCGGTGATGACCAGGTCCTTCTCCAGGGCGATGGTCTCGCCCGCGCGGACCGTCTCGCCGGTGAAAACGTCTCCCAGCGTCTCGTCCGTCACCCGGACATTGGTATAGTCAGTCTTGCCGGAGTTCTTCAACGTCAGCTTCAGCTTGACGGTGTCGCCGGGAGCTCCGCCCTTCTTGTCCGCGGACAGGGTGGCCGTCAGGTCCAGGACGCCGTAATGGATCACGTCCGCTACCACCTTGTCGGTGTAGGACTTTCCGCCGGCCTTGTAGGTGACGGTAGCTTCACTGTTCAGGTCCTTGGTGCCCATCTTGACGGTGAAGACATATTTCTTCGTCTCCCCCGGGGCGATGCTCTTGATGGCGCCGGCCGTGGTGGAAATGTCCTTGTGCTCCTTGATGGTCACGTTGGAAACTTCCGCCGTGCCGGTGTTCGTGATTTCGTAAATGACGCTGACTTCCTGGTTCTTCTGGGCAACGCTCGGCAGGAAGGTGCGGAAGATACTCAGCTCCGGCTCCGCGCCCGCGTAGGTGATCGGGAGCTTCAGCCGGGCCATCTTGGTCATCAGCTCGCCGGTCTCCGGATCCTTTTCCGTCCGCTCAACGATGAAGCCGACAAAGCCGGATTCCAGTTCCTTCTGCGTAACGTTCCAGGTGCCTTCCCAGCTTTTGCTGTTGCCGGCGGCCAGGGTGGGAGAACCGAATTCCTCCACCGGGGTCATGTCCGGGTAATACAGCTTCACGGGTCCGGGCATATCCTCATCGCCAGCATTGCTGACGGTAATGCTGAAGGTAAGCTCTCCCGGGCCGCTGAGCGTCGCGTTCCCCTGCGCTGCTCCCTTGTATTCCAGCGTGCCGGCAGCCATTGCCGAAGCAGCAAAAACAAGCGCCAGCACCAGTCCCAGTACCAGTCCCAGGAAAAAGCGTTTCTTTGTCATCTCAATCGCAGAGCCCGAAGGCTCCTTCCTCCTTCCTCTGCCAAAAGGCATCAGCGGAATCCCATATAAATGACCATAGGATATCTATATTATTTTACCGCGTAACCCTTGTACTGTCAAGGGTTCTGTGTTCCCGCGCCCGGATCCTCCGGGCCCGGATCCGCTTCCTCCGGCAGGTCCAGCGCGTCCATCCGGAGCTGTTCCGCCTCCGGTTCCGTGTATCGCACCGCGCTTCCCGCCCTGCGGCGCGGAGCCGCCGGCGATTGATCCACAAGGCTTTGCGGCAGGCGGACTTTCTTTTTCCTTCCGAGTTTTTCCCGGATATAGTCCATCGTGTCGTCCCAGCTGAAGGGCGTGCAGACCACCGGGATCCGCAGCCACCAGGAGGGCGCGTAAACCAGCACCGTGCATTTTTCCGGCCAGAGCTGCACCCGGGTCACGTCCTTCCAGGCGATCCGGCGTTCGCCCAGCTTCACCACCTGTGCGTCTCCGCCCTCTTCCGGCATTTTCGGCGCCTTCAGCCGCAGGATCAGCTTCAGCGGCGTCGGGTCCGGCAGGTACCGGGTTTCCTGGATGCCCCGGCTGTCCACCACGAAATCGGACAGTTCCTTCCCCTGGAGCAGCAGGACCAGGAAGACCGCCACCAGCACCGTCGCGGTCAGGATCCCCAGCACCGGCAGGAACGCGGAAGACAGCATTTTCTCCACCGCGCCGAGCCCGCCTGTAATCCCCTCCAGCAGGAGCACCAGGATCACGATCGCCAGCGCTCCCGGAAGCAGCAGCCGCATCACGCTGTTCCAGTACATCCAGTCCTTCACCGGGGTGCGTTCCACGCACCAGGCCGCATGCGCCGCGTTTTTCCCCAGGCGGGTGCCGCAGTAGGGACACATTTCCCCCGCATCCACTTCCCTGTTGCACCGCTTGCAGTATGCCGTCCTCGCCATGCGCGTCCCCTGTCCTTTCCCGGTTTATACCCTGCTATTGTATCCCCTCGCCCGCCGCTTTTCAAGCGAACAGTAAATCAAACCCCACGCTCTTGCGTGGGGTTTGATGAAGTGATTTCCTCTGCCCTTAATACTGGGCGTTCTTCCACTGTACGTACTGTGTCTGCGCCGCTTCCCGCAGCGCATCCATGCCGGCTTCCTTCAGCGCGTTCCGCAGGGCCTCGATGCCCTTCTCCGGATCGTCCGGATCCACCGTACCGCACATCAGCGCGTTCGCGTACTTGCCCAGGACCTCGTTGACCGCGTCCACGGTGTCCTTCAGCTTCTTCGTGTTGAGGCGGAAGCCAAGGCAGCAGGTCTCCGTCGCGTCCTTCGCGAACTCGATCAGCTTGTCGTTCTTTTCCGGATCCTCGTTCTCCAGTACGTACTGCAGCGTTACGTCGCCCACCGTCCAGGCGCCGCCGTGCACCGTGTACCAGGCCTGGTCCGTCAGGGTGACCTTCTTTCCGTCCACCTTCTCGTAGTTCTCGCCTTCCACGCCGAAGAGCATCAGGTTCACCAGGGTAGCGTCGCTGTGCATCAGGTTCAGGTACTGCATCGCCTTGTCCGGATCGCAATCCGCGGTCGGAATGGCAAACATGGAGCCGGCGGTGTGGGCGGTCACGATGTACTTCGGCTGCATGATGATCTCGCCCACTTCGAAGGGTTCGTCTTCCGGTTTATGCTTCTCGGTGTACATTTCAACAGCCTTGATGCTGTTGCCCTTGATGGCCTGGGTGAATACCAGGAAATCGCCCTTACCGAAAATTTCCTCCGCGGATCCCTTGTCCAGGTTCACGTTATCCGGGCTGATATAACCCTTTTGGACAAAGTCGTACATCTGGCGGATATGGGCTTCCTGTTCATCCGTCTCGAAGATGCTGTAGACGGTCTCGTCGAATTCCCCGTCTTCCTTCTTGGCCATCTTCATGCTCAGGGCGTTCTGGGTCAGGCCGGACCAGTCGTTGATCCAGGGCTCGTCCACCCAGCGGCCGGCGGGATTCATATCCATCAGGTAGGGATAACTGTCCGGATACTTTTCCCTGTATTTCTCCAGCCAGGGCTCCAGGTCCGCCGTGCTGGTGATTTCCATGTTTTCAAAATCCCAGCCGATTTCCTGCGCCCGGGTTTTGTTGACGATAAAGCCCTGGGGCACGCAGAGTTCCTTGTTGGTCGGTACGCCATATATCTGACCTTTGATTCTGACGCCGTTCCAGAAGCCTTCCGGCAGCGTCTCCAGGATTTTCTGCCCGTTCGTGTCCAGCTGATCGCCCAGCTGCAGCAGGGCCTTGGCTTCCACCAGGTCGGAATAGTATTCCCAATCCGCGGTGAACACCAGGTCCATCTTGGCCTTTTTCCGCGCGCTCTTATCCGTCAGGACGTCCACCACTTCCGCCTTCCAGTCATCCCAGGAGACGATATGGAAGGAAACGTGCGCGTCAATCAGCGGCTCGATATATTTGTTGATCGCTTCTTCCACGCCCGCCCGGATCTCCGGCTTGTCGCCGTTGCCGACCCAGTAGATATCCAGCGTGTAGGGCTCCGCGGCGAAGGCTGCGGGCACCGTTGCCAGCACCATAATCAATGCCAAAATCAGGGAAACCAGTTTACGCATGTAACGTTCCTCCTTGTGAAATTGCAGACAGTTATGCCGTTCAGGGTTCGGTTTGTATTTATACAATACCACATTTTTCCCTGCCGTACAAAGCCGAAAAAATATCCCGGCCCGCCGCAGGAGGCAGGCTGCCCTTACCAGGAGGAGAAGAAGAACCCGGCCAGCGGGGAAAGCACCATCATGATAATCGAGAAGGTGAAGCTTTCGATGGAAATCAGCGTCGCCCGTTGTTCCGAGGGGAACATGGCCTGCAGGCGGGTGTTCGTGTGCACCTGCAGCGCGTCGTCCGCCATGGCCGCGATAAATCCGCCGGCAGCCATGACCGCCGGTATGCCGGTGTGCTCTACAAGAATCCCGGCCAGGATCAGGCAGCCGGAAACCGCGAAAACCGTCCGGTAGCCGTACTTTTTGAATTTCAGGATCAGCTTCGCGCCGAGGATGCCGCCCATCTCCATGATAAACAGCGCCGGCCCGAGCCATCCGTCCGGAATCCCGGCAGACGGAAGCTTCGCCTGCAGGAAGAACAGCAGCAGGATGTCCGCCGCGCCGATCAGGGAATTGGTCATCATCAGCAGGAAGGCTTTCGTCTCCTTCCGCAGGAAGCGCAGGCTGTCCCGGAAACAGTCCAGCAACGCTTTCCAGCCGGAGGCTGCCTTCTCCCGGGGTTCCCCGTCCGTCACCCGGATTTCCTTCAGGGAGGCCAGCACCGCCAGCTGGATCGCGCAGGTCGCGATCCCCGTGGCGTAGGCCAGCCGGTATCCGATGATCAGCGCGAATCCTGCGCACAGGGTGGAGATTCCGCTGCACAGCCGGTAGATCGTCAGCTGGTTGGATTCATACCGGTCGTAGGTGCTTTCCCGGCCTGCCGTTTTCAGGGAATCAAAGGCCAGCGCGTCCCCCGATCCGGAGGCGAAGCTGTCGCATACTGCGAACAGCGCGATGGACAGGCAGACCAGGCCCAGGCTGTTGGAAAGGATCATGACCCCGCCGGCCAGGATATGGATCACCGTACTGATCATCAGCATCCGTTTCCGCCCGTAGACATCCGCCAGCGTTCCGGAAGGGATCTCCGTCAGCAGTTTTGCGATATGGTAGCAGGTTTCCGCCAGGCCGATTTCCACCAGCGAGAAACCCCTCGAGGCCAGGATCGCCACCCAGGCCCCCGTCAGGGACAGGTTGCCGAGAATTGAGGAAGCGTAAAGCTTCCGGATCTGATTTTTGATTTTAAACATAAAAATAACTCCTTCCCGTTTCTTTCTTTGGCGAAGGAGAGAATATATACCAGGTGAACCGGGTCACACGGCAGACGGCCGATGCCGGCTGAAAAAAGGCATACTTCCCCCTTTACAGGGTTTTGTTAACACCTTTGAACAGCAGCACACCGATCATCTTCCACA